>Ga0056909_1000669_pt1 | contig 28305 bp, 25 predicted proteins | sample EBPBio102011_DNA_FD_62115 | JGI IMG/M metagenome (GOLD analysis project Ga0056909, IMG submission 62115) | Wastewater treatment Type I Accumulibacter community from EBPR Bioreactor in Madison, WI, USA - Reactor 1_1/10/2011_ DNA | ecosystem: Engineered > Bioreactor > EBPR > Anaerobic-Aerobic >...
TGGGCGCTGGCGGTCGCCGCGGCATTGCCGGCATCGACGGACGATGCGGCGCCTGCCTGGGTCGCCGGGACATCGCCGTCGTGCACCAGCAGCGACGTCGTGTTGCCTGCGCGATTGCCGTCGCCGGCCACCTGCACGCTTTGCACCAATCCCGACACGTTGCCAAGGCCCGCGCTGTCGATGCTGCGTCCGCCGCTGGCCACCGTGGCATCAGCATCGGCGAGCCCGATGTTGATGTTGGGGGTGAAGCTGATCGTCGGCGCGCCATTGCGGAAATCCATGCCTATGCGCAGCGCGCCTTGTACCGTCTGGCCCGACTGTGTCTGCCACGAGGTGATCATCGACACGCCAAACCACAGCACCTTGTTGTCGCCCACGGTGTAGCGTCCGCGCATCAGGTCCAGCTCACCATCGGGGATTTCATGCAGTCCGCGCGATGGCTGACTGGGCTCATTGGCTAGAGCCGGCATCGCCATCCACGCCAGGCATGCCGACAACCACCAGCACGCGCGCAGCCGGGCGACGCGCCGAACTTTGGCATCCATTGCACGTTGCGCTTCCATGACACGTCTCCTAAAACAGGTCCGCATGCGTAAAGCCGAAGTCCAGCAGCTCCGCATCGGTAATGGGCCCTTGCCGGGCGTAGAGGGCACGCGCACTCGGGCGCGCCGAGGGTTGCAACAACACGGTGTTGCGGTCGAAATCACTGCCGATCACCACGAACACCGCGCGCGAAGGCCAGGCCGTGAGGAATTCCTTCATCGACATACGTCGATTACCCAGGATCGGGTCACCCACCTCGACCGTGTCGCCATCCACGCGTTTGAGCACGACGAAATGGCGGAAGCCCGCCACGTCCATCAGGATCAACCCGGGGACGCGCAGCGTGCCAAGACGCGCTTCATCCACCCGGTAACCGCGGCCCCGCATGCCCAGGGTTTCGACGTAACGCTTGATGTCCAGCAGAGAAAACCCGCGTTCCTGGACGAGCGCCGCATCGGCGACGCCCATCATCCCCTCGATCACCGTCGTCTCGTCCGCCTTCAATCCATAGGCGTAACGCAAGATGGTCGCGAGCGACGCGGCGCCACAGCTGTAATCGGTCTGTTGCCTGACCAGATTGCGATAGCGCGCTGCCTGCATGCTCTCGACGGGCTTGGTCAACACGGGGCCGTTGGGCAGCACGCCGGCAAACTGGTTGCCTTCGGCGCGCGCCTGCGCGGCCACGACCAGCCATCCGGTCATCAAGGCGATCGCGAATAGGTGCTTCACGCTGCGCATCGGTCGGCCTCACTCTTGAGAATGAAGCCCCGTCCGGGGGTGACGAACGGGGCTTCAGGGTCCCGCCTATCCGGCGGGATTTTCAGCCTTGCGGTTCGAGTTACTCGCCGCCACCGCCACCACCGGTGCCCGGTGCGGCCGGACGGCCGACGGCCATGGCCAGGCTGTTCGCCTGCATGTTGCCGGTGCCGGAGGAGACGTTCACGCCGATGTTGCCCGAGGCGTTGCTGAAGGCGCTGCCCGAGAGCGATGCGGTGTTGGTCGCATCCTTGATCAGCCAGTTCGTGGTGGCCACGGTGCCGGTCAAGGCGACATCCAGCTCCATGATGCCCAGCTCGACGAAGCCCAGCTCACCCGATTCCTCGGTGTCGAAGCCGAGGCCACCGACGCCATCACGATACGGATTGGCGACTGCGCCTTGGCTCTGGTTGTCGAAATCGACGTGTCCGGTGTTGTCGCCGCCCGGATGGCCCTGGCCCTTCCAAGAATCCGCATAGAAGTTGCTGGATTGATAGGCGTTGCCGCTGCCTTCATATCCGCCCCTACCAAAGGCCAAGGACCCGCCGCTCGCGCCACCCGACATCGACACTTCGACGGTATCGGTGTACTTCTGCGCCAAGCCATTGTTCTCGACTAGGTTGCCTGCGCTGTGCTGGTTGGAGCTGACGCTGGCGGTGGCATAGTTGGTCGTGGCGACCGAGGCCGACAGCGCGTTCTTCTGCAGGTTGTTGTTGCCGGAGGTCACGTTGACCGCGATGTTGCCCGACGCATTGGCGAAGGCATTGCCGCTGATGCCGGCATTGTTGGTCACGCCCACGTTGGACACGTAGTTCCCGCTGCCAGACTGCTCCACGAAGATCTCGGAGTCGGCCAGGCCGAAGGCAAACGCCGCGTCGGTGGAGGCCAACGCAGCCGCGTTGTCCTGCACGTTGTTGTCGCCGGCGGCCACGTTGAAGCCCAGGTTGCCCGAGGCATCGGAGGCGACGTCATCGCCGATCGAGGCTTCGTTATCGACGTTGTCGTTCAGACCAATGTTGTTGCTGGAAGACTGGCGGTTGTCGATGAGCGAGATCGCCGCCGAGTCGATCGCGATGTCACCCGAGACCGTCGGACGGCCGGTGATCTCGATGTCGGACTTCAGGCGCAGCGACTTGTCCATCTGCACGCTCACGCCATGTTCCTTGCGTTCACTGCGGATGTCGCTCTGGATGTCGGTCACGCGAAAATCGATCTCCTCGTTGACCTTCTGCGTCATCTGCTGGTCGAGGGACTGGTTGACCGTCTGGGTCAAGCTGAGGTCCTCGCTGTGGTTGATGGTGTCGGTATGGTTAGAGGTGTAGTTCTTCTCAATGTTCTTGTTGATGGTGACGTTCTTGGTGACGGTGGTGTCGCCATCGTCCTCGCTGTCACTCGCCTGCGCGGTGCCCATGCCCATGGCCATGGCGGCGACGGCCATCGCCAACGCGGTCATTTTCAGGTTCGATTTCATGTTCCCTCTCCTTGATTACACGTGGTGGTTTTGCGACGCGCTCATGGCCCGCCCACGGTCACCTGCAAGCGGTTTTCCGTGGCATTGGCCATGCCCGCGACTTGGTTGAGCTGCAATACACCTTCGAACCCCTGCAAGGCAGTTGCCTCTACGCCTACCTTGCGGGTGTGCGTTGTCTTGTCCCCTGGTTCGTTCACGGTGTGCGCCCCTGCTGCCGACGCGATGCCGCTGGCCGACAGGAAGTCGTCGTTGGCCTCGCGTATGCCCTGTTGCGCCAGCGCCACGGACACCGCGTTGAGCTCGATGTTGCCGCTGCCGCTGGCCTGGTTGATCGATGCAATGCCGCCCGCGCCGCGCAAGGCGTTGCCGCCAATGACGGCTTCCGCGTGCGTGGGCGCATTCGCCTGGTTTCCGGCTTGCCACTGGACCGCCGTCACGTCGGCCAATGCATGGGTGCCGATGGCGATGCTGCGCAGGTTTGCCTGGGCGTTCAGGTCTCCCGCGGCCTGGTTGATCGCGATGCTGCCGCGCGCGCCGGAAAGCGCATCCTGGTCGATGCGGCTTACCGCCAGCCAACGCAGCGCGGCGTCGTAATCGATCGGGGTGGCGGCAGTCGGCGCCGACTGCGCAAGGCAGGGCGATGCCGCCATCATCACGAGGATCGCGATCAGCCAGCGCGCGCTCACGGGCCGCCTCCGGGGTTGGTACCCAACGGGAATTGCGACAGTGCGCCGCGCACACTGGCGCCAATGCCGCCGGTCGCGCCACGAACCGCGCCCAGCGGGCTGGTCAATGCGCCCATCCCGGCAACGCCGCTATCGTTCATCCGCGTCTGGCCGTTGCCGTTCTGAGGTGCGCCGAGCACGCTGCCGATGGCTTGCGTGGTCTCGGCCACGCGCGGCGTGGTGCCGCCGATCATCGCGGCGAAATCTTCGTCGGTGAGCTCGCCCGCCTGGTGCACGATCTGCACCTCACGCGTGGGCGTGGGATCCACGATCAAGGCGATGCCTGGCGGCGCGGGCCGATAAGCGGGGCGCGCATCCACATTGCGCAGCAACACCATTTCCCCATGCCTGGCGTGCACGCCGATACGCGCGTCTCCTGCCTCGGCATGCCCAGCGACAAGCAGCAACGCGATCGACAACAGGAAAATGGAAGCACGCATGGTGGGATACCTCGGGTCGGTCATGCACCGGTACCAAGACATCACGCACAGCTTGTGCCAAAGATTATTTTTCTTTTTATTTCAATTAGTTATGTTGGTTTTAAAGCGGCCGCTGAACCGTCCCCCTGTAACACCCCGGTTACACGATGCGCCCGCCAACCCATGCGGGAACACCCTTCACATCAAGCAGTAGCGGCCGTTACGGCGGGTGTTACATCGGTGTCACGGTGTTCGCCCGGGTGTAACACTCGCTACCCATCGCCTAGTCCGTCGGGGGCGCGGGCAACACCACGTGCACTTGGCTACCTTGCCCTGGCACCGAGGTCATCCAGACGCGGCCGCCGTGCTGCTGCACGATGGCTTGCACGATGGCGAGCCCCAATCCATCGCCGGCACCTTCGCGACTGCCATGCAGGCGCATGAATGGCTCGAACGGCTGCTGCGCATCCCGCAGCGCCATCCCGATCCCTTCGTCGGCGATGGTGACGTGCAACATGTCGCCCTCGCGCTGGCCATGGATCCGCAGGCTCATGGCCTCACCCGGCTTGGCGAACTTGCGACTGTTGTCGAGCACCTTGTCGAACAATGCGCGCAACAAACGCTCGTCACCCAGCACTTGCAGGCCGGGCTGCGCCTCGACCTCCACGCGCAGGCCAGGAAAAAGTCCTTGCAGGTCCATCACCGCCCAATCGACCAGGAACCCGATGTCCACCTCGGTCGGCCGCAGTTCCGCGCGCACGGTGCGGGAGAAATCCAGCAACCCGTCGATCAGGCTCCCCATCCGCCCGGCGGCAGCGCGAATCCGCGCCACCTGCTGGAGGGCCGCGTCATCCTCTTGCAGGCCGCTCGCCAGCTGCGCGGCAAACCCGTCGATCACCCGCAAGGGCGCGCGCAGGTCGTGCGAAATGCCGTGGGCAATGGCCGTTTGCATCGCGCCCATGCGGGCCAGCGCGGCCTCCAGTGACTCGATGCGCGCCTGCAAGGCCGCGATCTCCACCGCCGAATCCATCGACGGCCCCACTGCCGCCGGGCCGTCTTCCATGGGAATCGCTGGGGTGGAAACGCTGTTCATTGGTCCGTTTTTCTTGGGCTTTTTTCAGGGTACCCGCATTCGCGCGCGCGGGGGTCTAGGCGACGTGAAGGCGAACGCTGGCAGAATGGGCGCATGGAGTCCCAACAAATCATCTTCTTGCTGATCCTGGCGGGCGGCCTGTATCTGTTCGTCACCGAGAAGCTGCGGGTCGATGTCACCGCGATGCTGATCCTGCTGGCCTTGGTGCTGAGCCGCGTATTGAAGCCGAAGGAGGCCTTGTCCGGATTCGCCAGCGAGCCGGCGATCATCGTCGCCGCGGTATTCGTGATTTCAGGCGGCCTGGCGGCGACCGGCATCACCGAGAAGCTGGGTCAGTGGATCGGCCGGGCGGCCGGGCGCGGCGAGGCGCGCACGATCGCGGTGACGATGCCGGCGGTGGCGGGATTGTCGGCCTTCACCCATCACGTGATGGTGACCGCGATGATGGTGCCGATCCTGCTGCGCCATGCACGCGAATACAAATTGCCCGCCTCGCGCCTGTTGATGCCGATGTCGTTGGCGGCCTCGCTCGGCACCACGCTGACCTTGGTCAGTGCGCCGGCCTTCCTGCTGGCCGACGACATGATCACCCGCACCGAGGGCGGCAAGGGCCTCGGCATCTTCTCGATCACGCCCATCGGTATCGCGCTGGTGCTGGTCGGTGTCGTGTATATGCTGCTGGCACGCTGGCTGATCCCCAAGCGCAACGGCGAGCAGGGCGATGACGATTACCTGCGCCTGGACCGTTACCGCACGGAATTGCTGGTGATGAAGGATTCGCGCTGGGCCACGCGGCCGTTGTCGGACCTGCAGAAGGCCTTCGGCGTGCGCGTGCTGGGCTGGTTGCGCGAAGGCGTGCGCCGCGACGACCTGACCCCGGACAGTCCGATGCTCTCGGGCGACATCCTGCTGGTCGAGGCGCCAGCGGACGAGCTGAAATCGCTGCACGACGATCCGGGCCTGGACCTGTACGCGCTCAACCGGCATGGCGATACCGCCAGCGGCGAGGGCGATTCGCAGTTCGTGCAGGCGGTGGTGGCGCCGGGTTCGGAATTCATCGGCCGCTCCATCCGCGAGCTGGATTTCTCCAAGCAGTTCAGCGCGGTGATCGCCGGCCTGTGGCGCCGCGATGGCGCGATCGCGCCACGCCTGTCGGATGCGCGCCTGCGCGAAGGCGACCTGCTGGTGCTGTGGGGCAAGCCCAGCCGCTTCAGCGATCTTGCCCAGCACCACGGCTTCCTGATGCTGGTGCCCTTCGCCGGCGAGACCCGTCGTCGCATCCGTGCGCCGCTGGCGCTGGCGATCCTGATCGCAACCGTTGTAGCGGCCGCGACGGAATGGCTGCCCGCGCCGCTCGCCTTCCTGCTGGGCGCGGTGGCGATGGTCGCCACGCGTTGCGTGGACATCGACCGCGCCTACCGCGAAATCGACGTGCGCATCTTCGTGATGATCGCCGGGGTCATCCCGCTCGGCATCGCGATGGAGCAGACCGGTACGGCAGACCTCCTCGCCACCGGGCTCTTGCATGTCGTCTCGGGCTGGCCGCCGCTGGCAGTCTTGCTGGTGATGTTCACCGTCGCCGCCTTCCTCACCCAGATCATGTCCGATGCGGCGACCACGGCGTTGCTGGGCCCGGTCGCCATTTCCCTCGCCCAGGCGCTGGATGCGCCGATCACGCCTTACGTGGTGTGCACCGCGCTCGGCGCGGTCGTCGCTTTCCTGACACCCATCGGCCATCACGGCAACCTGCTGATCCTCGGTCCCGGCCGCTATACCTTCGGCGACTTCCTGCGCATCGGCCTGCCCTTGACCGTGCTGGTCGCGGTGGTCAGCGCCTGGATGGCGCGATGGCTGTGGCTGGGTGGCCCGTTATGGCCGCAGTTCGGCGCGGGCTGATCGCCTGCATCAGAACAATTCCCCCTGCGGGGTGATCTTGCGTGGCGGCGTGAAGCGCGAGGCATCCAGCGGCGGCATTCCCGCGAAGCCCAAGCGCGAGCAGGCCTTGCGGAATCGCTGGGTGATCAGTTGCGCGAACGGCCCCTCCCCGCGCATGCGGGTGCCGAAGCGGCTGTCGTAATCCTTGCCGCCGCGCATCTGCTGGATCAGGCTCATCACGTGCGCCGCGCGATCGGGATAGTGCAGACGCAGCCACTCGCGCCAGACTTCCTTCAGCTCATGCGGCAAGCGCAGCAAGACGTGCCCGGCAGTCATCGCACCGGCCTCGTGCACGGCTTCCAGGATGTGTTCGATTTCATGGTCGGTGATCATCGGGATCACCGGCGCCACCAGCGCCCCCACCGGGATGCCAGCCTCGCGCAGCGCGCGGATGTTCTTCAGCCGCGTGTGCGGGGCCGCGGCGCGCGGTTCCAGCCTAGATGACAGGCGGTTGTCGAGCGTCGTGACCGACACCATCACGTGGACCAGCCGATGTTGCGCGAGCTCGGCCAGCAGGTCGATGTCGCGGGTGATGAGCGATGCCTTGGTGACGATGGAGAGCGGATGCCGGGTCTCGAGCAACACTTCCAGGCAGGCGCGGCTGATGCGGTGCTCGCGTTCGATCGGCTGCCAGCCATCGGTGTTGATGCCCAAGGCAATCGGGTGCGGCTGGTAGCCGGGCTTGGCCAATTCCTCGCGCAGGCGTTCGGCCGCATTGGTCTTGGCGCTCAACTTGGTCTCGAAATCGAGCCCCGGCGAGAGATCCAGATACGCATGCGATGGCCGCGCGAAGCAATACACGCAGCCGTGCTCACATCCGCGATAGGGGTTCACCGATTGCGAGAAGCCGACATCCGGCGACTGGTTGCGGCTGATGATGGTGCGCGCCCGCTCCACCCGGACCTCGGTTTGCGGCGGCAGCGCCGGGTCGGTCTCTTCCTCGGCGTAGAGCGAGCCCCAGCCATCGTCCTCGCCCTGGTGCACGGTTTTCTCGAAGCGCCCGACCACCTGCGAGGCCGCGCCGCGGCCCTTGATGACCTGGGCCTCGGGCATGCGGATTTTGTGCGGAGCGGCCATGCGGTTAGCCTAGCGGCGCAGGGTCGCAAAGGCTGCGATACGGAAGGCCACGATGCAGGATCTGATGAACGCGGTGCAGTCCGGTTGGGACGCCTTCTGGGCCATTCCCCACATCAAGAGCTGGCTGATCCTCGGCTGGTTGACTTACCTCGTCTGGCTGGGCGGCTGGATCATCCTGCAAAAGCGCGAGCCGGCCGCCACGCTCAGCTGGCTGATGAGCCTGGCGTTCCTGCCCTACCTCGGCTTCCTGATCTATTACCTGCTCGGCCCGCAGAAGATCGAGCGCCACCGCTTGCGGCGCGCGCGACGGCGGGTGGCGCTCGGCACGTTCGATGATGAAAGCCGCAACCCGGAGTACGCGGAATTGCAGCGGATGGTGCTGGCCACCACCGGCTTCCCGCCCGCCTCGGCCACGTCCATCGAGCTGCTGGTCGATGGCGGCCACAAGTACCCGCGCCTGCTGGCCGACATCGAGGCCGCGACCCGCGAGGTCCACGTCGAGTACTACATCTACGAACCCGACCAGAACGGCACCGCCCTGCGCGATGCGCTGGTCGCCGCGGCCAAGCGCGGCGTCACGGTGCGCCTGCTGCTGGACGCAATGGGATCGAAAAAGGCTTCGCGCCGGTTTTTCCAGCCCCTGCTCGATGCCGGCGGCGAGCTCGCCTGGTTCCACCCCATCCGGCTCGGGCGCCTGTGGCAGTTCTGGAAGCGGCCCTGGGTGAATCTGCGCACCCATCGCAAGATCGTGCTGATCGATGGCCGCATCGGCTACACCGGCGGCATCAACATCACCGATGAAGAAGACGACCGCCTGCGCGCGGATGCCTACCGCGACCTGCACATGCGCATGGAAGGCAACGTGGTGCGCGAGTTGCAGCAGGTCTTCGTCGAGGACTGGATCTACGCCACCGACGACCGCAGCCTGATTTCCGCGGTCGTGCAGGGGCTGCCGCCGCCCACGCCCGGCGACATCCCGGTGCAGATCATCACCTCCGGCCCGGACTCGCGCTGGGAGGCGATCCATCGCGCCCATGTCTCGGCGATCCATGCCGCGCGCCACCGGGTCTGGATGACCACGCCCTACTTCGTGCCCGGCGAAGCCGCGATGATGGCGCTGACCAGCGCGGCGCTCGGCGGCGTGGACGTGCGCCTGATGGTGCCCAAGATGAGCGACAGCAAGCTGGTCACCTACGCGGCGCGCTCGTACTACGACGCGCTGCTGGCCGCCGGCGTGAAGCTCTACGAATACGGCCCGCGCATGCTCCACAGCAAGAGCCTGCTGGTCGATGACGATCTCGCCATGATCGGCAGCGCCAATTTCGATCACCGCAGCTTTCGCCTCAACTTCGAGGTGCATGCCGTCATCCACGACCGCGACATCGCCCAGCAGCTGGGGGCGCTGATCGAAGGCGAGTTCGCCCACGCCCCGCGCGTGCGCGATCCGGAAGGCACCCGCCGGCCCCTGTTCAGCGCGCGCCTGCCCGAGGCCGTGGCCCGTTTGATGTCGCCCTTGCTGTGATTTGGGTCATGAACGGCCGCTTTCGCGCACCCGGCGGCGCTGCCTGCGGCGCCGAGGCTCGCTACACTCACCCTGTCCCCCGAGGAGTCTGCCCATGTATTGGCTGCTCTTGCCCGTCGCTGCGCTGATGTTGGTGCTCGGACTGCGCACCCCCTCCCCCGGCCTGATGCTGATGTGGTTCATGCTGATGCTGCTGGCCCTCGCGGGCTGGGGCTGGCTGCGTTACCGCCAGCTGTTTCCCGAGCGCGACGCACGCGCGGATCTCACCCCGCTCGATCCCGCCGAACTGGCCCGCCTGCGCCAGCAGATGCAGGCTAACCGCGAGGCCGAGGCCGTGGCGCTCGCCGCCGCGGAAGCCGAAGCCCTGCACCCGATCCATCCGATCGCCCATCCCGCCCCCCACCCAGCGGCCGCGACTTCGCCCGCACCCGCCCCCGTGGTGGAGCGGCCTTTGACCGGGCGCGCGGTGTTCGTGGTGCCGGATGAGCCGTCGTCGGTCATCATCCCGGGCGAACGCAGCGCGTGACGACCCGCCTCAGCGTCAACGTCAACAAGATCGCCGTCCTGCGCAATTCGCGCGGGGGTCATGAGCCGGATGTCGTCCGCGCCGCGCGCACCTGCCTGGACGCGGGCGCACATGGGATCACCGTGCACCCGCGCCCGGATGCCCGCCACATCCGCGAGGACGACGTGCATGCGCTGGCCGCGCTTTGCGGCGAGTACGGCGTCGAGTTCAACCTGGAGGGCAATCCCTTCGCCCCGCCACGCCCCGGCTATCCCGGCTTCATCGCTCTGTGCGATGCCGTGCGCCCCGCGCAGGCCACACTGGTGCCGGACGGCGACGGCCAGATCACCTCCGACCACGGCTTCGATTTCGAGCAGGACCTCGCTGCCTTGACGCCGCTGGTGTCCGCGCTCAAATCCTTGGGATGCCGCGTCAGCCTGTTCGCGGACGCCGGGCACCCTGCACTCGCCCGTGCGCGTGACTGTGGCGCCGACCGCATCGAGCTCTACACCGGCCCCTATGCCGAGGCCCACGCCCACGGGGACATGGCGGCTCTCGCCGATTGCGCGCGGGCTGCTGACATCGCCCATGCCGCCGGGCTTGGCGTCAACGCCGGCCACGATCTGTCGCAGGACAACCTCGGCGACTTCCTGCGCGGCGTGCGGGGGGTGGAGGAAGTCTCGATCGGCCACGCGCTGATCGGCGAGGCCCTGTACGCCGGGCTGCACGACACCGTGCGCGCCTATCTCGAGATCATAAAAAACGCCGCCCGGTAAGGGGCGGCGTCGATCCACTCATATCGAAAGCGGGCGGCGGGCGCCCGCTGAATGTCATTCGCTCTGCAGGAAGCCGATCTTTTGCATCTCGGCGTTCTTGGCCGCGGCCAGGACCTGGGCCAGGACTTCGTACTCGGCGTCGTCGTTGGTCTGGATCTGCAGCTGCGGCTGGTTGGTCGGGTCCTTCTGGACTTCCGACGACATCATGTTTTCAAGCGCACTGACCGGCGTGGGCGAGTCGTTCCAGAACACCTGGCCGGAAGCATCGATGCGCAGCTTGATCGGCTCCGGCGGATCCTTCTCGACCTCCGGCGGCTTGTCCGTCTTCTGCGGCAGGTCGATCTTGATCGGGTAGGACTGGATCGGCATGGTCACCATGAAGATGATCAGGAGCACCAGCATGACGTCGACCAGCGGCGTCACGTTGATGTCGGCCATCGGGCCCTTGCCACCACCTGAAGTAAATGCCATGGGGTGTGCTCCTTAGTTCTTCTTCTCGCGCGTGGCGACATAACCGATGTCCAGCATGCCCTGCTGGGTGGCGATCTTGGTGATGTCGTTGATCACGCGCAGTTTGGTGGTGCGGTCGCCGCGCAGGTTGAGCGGCGGCTGCGGTTGCTTCTGGGCTTCGCTGGACAGGCGGCTTTCGATCAGCTCGCGGCTGATCGGCTCGTCGTTCCAGAACAGCTCACCCGACTCGGTCACCGAGATGGTGATCGGCGAAGCGCCCTTGTTGCGGGCCTCGTCGGCGCGCTTGACTTCCGGCGTCAACTCCGCACGCGGCAGTTCGACCTTGGTTTTGTGGTTCATCAGCGGCGTGGTGATCATGAAGATGATCAGCAGCACCAGCATCACGTCCACGAGGGGCGTGACGTTGATGTCGGCCATGACGCCGCCGCTGTCGTTTCCGCTACTCATTGCCATGGTGCAGGATTTCCTTGGTCGAGCTTAGTGCGTGTGAATGAAGCCGGGCGGCCGCTGGGATCAGCGGCTCGCCTCGCCGACGCGCGAACCGGTCGCGAAGAAGTCGTGCAGGTCATGCGCGAAGGTGTCGAACTTGGCGTTGGTGACGCGGTTCAGGCGGCTGAAGAAGTTGTACGCCAACACCGCCGGGATCGCCACGAACAGGCCGAGCGCGGTCATGATCAGCGCCTCGCCCACCGGGCCGGCCACGGCCGAGATGGAGGCGTCGCCGGTCGAACCGATGCGGATCAGCGCGTGGTAGATGCCCCACACCGTACCCAGCAGACCGACGAACGGCGCGGTCGCACCGACGGTCGCCAGCAGGGTCAGGCCGTTGTCGAGGCCCGAGCTCTCGCGGGTCACGGCCTGGCGCAGGGCGCGGTCGACGAATTCGGAGCGGTTCAGCGACTCGGCCAGACGCGAGCCTTCATGGCGCTGGTGGTGGGCGGCGGCCTGGGCGGCATCGAGGGCGATCTTGGAGAACGGCTCGGACTTGGGCTGCTCTTCCATGTAACGGATCGCGTCCTGCGCGTTCGGGGTCTGCCAGAAGGTGCTGACCACGCGGTCGGCGCTGCTGCGCAGGCGCATGTTCTTCACGAAGTTGACCACGATCCAGTAGACCGAGAACAGCGAGAAGATAACCAGGGTGATGAAGACGATCCAACCGACGGCGTCGAAGTTCTGGATCAGATGGCCGAAGCTCATCTGCTGGAGCGCTTCGGCGTTGTTGCCGCCGGCGGCGGGCTGGGTGGTGGGCTGCTGCAGCATGACGCTTACCTTTGTTGAGTGGAAAAACATGCAGGACTCCGACAACTGCCGGGCCTAACTTCTAATACGGCGGTTAATTCTGGACAAGATCCAGAGGCAGGATTCCGGTTCCCGCGCTGCCGGGGCAGAGCTTCAACTTGCGTGCCCATGCCATGGCGGCGCGGTCAAGATCACGATTCCTGCTTCCTTGCTTCACCGATACCGAGGTGACTTCCCCGCTCTCGGCGTAGTTCACCGTCAAGCTCATGGACGAGGCCACGTTGCCATCGCGCATGGCCTTGCTGAGCGCAACGTTCAGCGGGCCCACCGGCGGCACATAACATGCCCCCTGGCGCAAGTCGGCGTTGTTCCGGGCGGGTCCCGACGGTACTGCAGGCCGGGGCGGCGTGGGCGGTGCAGGCGGCGGCGCCTGGACGTCCACCGCACGCGGGGAGTCGGTGATGATCGGCGGCTGCTCCGGCGGCGGCGGGGTGATCGTCCTGGGCTGCGGCGGCTGCGGCTGCGGCGTCAGCTTGATCTCCTTGGGCGGCTCCTTGGGCGGCGGCGGCGGCGGCGGCGGCGGCGGCGGCGGTTCGATGAACTGCACGTCCACGCGGTCCTCCTGCTCACTGGCTGTCTGCGGCGGGGACACCGGCGCCATCAACAGCATCAGTGCAGCCACGTGGACAGCAATAGCCGCCGAGATGCCGGCGATACGGGCCCAATTCAGGCCATCATCGTCGCGGTCTTCCTGATACTCGTAGCGGGCGGTGGTTTCCGTCATGCGCTGGCTCATTGTTGCTGGGCGCGGGCGCCCGGTTCATGGAGACTGCCGCCCGGAGGCGGCAGGAACCTGCAAGCTTATACCAAACCCCGAGCGCGATGCACTACACCCGGGGCTGGTTTTGTGCGGCAGGCCTTACTTGCCGCTGGCCAGGCGCTGCGCCTCGGCGGTGTTCTTCACCCCCTTGGCCAAGGCCTGCTTCGCGGCGGCTTGTTGCTCGGCGGTTTTGCCCTGGCTGTTATAGACCTTGGCAAGGTTGAGCCAGGTTTCACCGTTGGGCATCAGCGGCGCGGCTTCGGAGTAATACTTGGCCGCGGCCGTCAGGTCGTCATCAAAATACGCTTGGTTGGCTATCACAGACCACGCTTTGCCGAGATCCTGATCCTTGGGCAGGATGCCTTTATTCACGCCGTCCTGCACGACGGCTGCCGCCTGCTTCCAGCCGTTGTCTTCATTTAGCAGGCCCGAATACAGCGCGCGGTATTCGCTCGCCTCGGTCAGCATTCCTTTGCCTTGTGCGTCCAGCAACAGTTTATTGGCCTGTGCGAACTTGTCGGCCTGTTGCAACGTGGCCACCGTGTTCATCAGCAGCTTCTTGTCGTTCGGGTTCTTCGCCAGCAATTGCGCAAACAGGGCAGAAGCCTCCTCGCTACGGCCGGAGCTGGAGAGCAAGCTGCCTTTCATCAGCAGGTACTGTGGCTCCTGCGTCTTGGTTTCGGCCAGGAACCGATCCAGCGTCTTCATCGCCGCATCCCATTGCTCCAGCTGGGCTTGGGTGGCGATCAGGTTGTTCATCACCCGGTAGTGGCTGTTGTTGTCCAGGCCATTGGCGTCGATCGCCGCCTGGAAGTATTCGGCGGACTTGGCCGCATCATTGGCTTCACTCGCGGCCACGCCCGCCAATTGGTAGGCGAATGCCTTCTCGTAATCGTTATCGGTCGATTGGGCGAAAGGCAAGGCGATTTCGATCACTTCCGCGTATTTCCCGTCGTTGTAGGCCTTGCTCATGGCCTGCAACGGCTTGACGCCCTTTGCGGTGGCGACCGTCTTGGGCTCTACGCGCGTGGCCTCCGGATAGAGCGGGGCCTCCTTGTTCTCCGCCTTCTGCTCAGACTTCTGGCGACGGCCTGCTTGACGGCTTTGCGGATCGGCAAACGCCGGCGACACGATGGCGGCGCCCAGCACCAAGGCAATGGCGACGGTCAGTGGGCGGTTGAGGGTCTTCATGGTGCAACTCCTAAAGATTGTGCTGTCTTGCACGCCACGGCGGCGCAGGCCCTAAAAACTAGCAGAATGCGATGCGAACCGGCAGGCCTTGCCGGCCCGAGCATTCAGCTGCGAGGCGCCTCAGCCGCAGTTGGGTCGCTTGCCCGCGGCGCGGGCGCGCTCGTATTCAGGCATCAGGCTGGCGGCGCGCTGGCTCATCTCCGACAACCGGGCCTGCGGCTCGGGGTGGGTGGAGAGCCAGCCGGGCGAGCGGTTGCCGCCGCTGGCCTGGATCATGTTCTCCCACAGCCCGACCATCGCGCGCGGATCGAAGCCGGCGCGGGCCATCAGTTGCTGGCCGACCACATCGGCCTCGGACTCCTGGGTGCGCGACCCCGGCAGCAGGAAGCCGGTCTGAGCGAGCACGCTGCCGCCCTGCATCGCCGCATCGCCGATCCCCTGCCCATAGCGGGCGCCGAGGATCGCGCCAGCCACTTGCAGGGCGCCCTGGGTACCCATCTGGCGGGTGATGCGCTCGTTGTGGTGGTTGGCGATGACATGGCCGATCTCATGCGACACCACCCCGGCCAACTGGTCCTGGTTGCGCGCCACCCCGAAGATGCCGGTGTACAGGCCGACGTTCCCGCCCGGCAGGGCGAAGGCGTTCGGCGTGTTGTCCACGAACACCGCGGAATCCCAGCGGTAGCGCTGCTGCCAGTCGGTGGGCAGCTCGCGCACGATCGCATTCACCACGCAGGTCGCGTAGGCGCGCTGGCGGGCATCGGTGGTCTGCGCCTTCTGCGCCTTCATCTGCGCGAATGCCTGATCGCCCATCTGGTCGAGCTCTTGCTGGGACACGCCGCCCACCACCTGCGTGCGGCCGGTCGGCGAGGTGGTGGTCGCGCAGGCGCTCACGGTGATGGCCACGGCAGCGGCAAGCAGGGTCGAGCGGGCAGGACGAAGACGCATGGTGGGATCCCCTAGTTTGAACGGACCCCATTGTTACGCGGCCTCGCCTTAGCGATATGTCAACGCCCCGCCAGTTGTTCAGCTGCCGTATCCCGCGATCATCATGGCGCAGCCGATCAGGTTGTTGGTGGCGTGGGTGGCGATGGGGGCCCAGAGCGTGCCGGTCCGCCGATAGATCCACGCCAGGCTCGCGCCCATCGCGGTGTAGAACAGCAGCAGGACCAGGGTCATCGCCCAGGGCGAATCGGTCGTGCCCGGGACCTCATGGGAGAAGGCGAACAGCAGGCTGCTGGCGATCATGCCCGCGCCCGGCTTGCCGACGGCCCACAGGCGCCCGAACAGGCAGCGACGGAACAGCAGTTCCTCCGAGATCGGCGCGATGACCACCGCCACCAGCACCAGCAGCGCCGGGCTGTAGGCGAGGATCGCCTCCAGGAATTCCAGGTTGGTGGGATTGGGCGTGTGGCCGGCCTGCTCCAGCGCCGACATCAACAAAGCGCTGCCGATGGAGAGCGCGATGCCGAGGCCAATGGCCTCGATCCACGTCCGCGGCTGGGTGGCCGCCGCGCGCGAGGCACTGCGCTCGGCCGGAGTGGCGCGCCGGCGCCAGAGATACACCACCAGCGCCGCCAGCAACATGCCGAGGCTGCTGACCAGCATCATCATCACGACCGGCGGCTCGCCCAGCGCCCGCGTCAGGGCATTGGGGTCGGCGGCGGCTTGCGGGTCGTGCATGCCGATCCGCACGGCAGCGAAGAAACCCCAGGCCATCGTGCCGATGAGCACCGTCGCGATCAGCACGACGATCGCGATCAAGCCATCCAGGACGAAGCCGAGCCACGGGCGTGGGCGCGTGGCGGGCAAGGGCTTTGCAGGAATCGGAGGGGGCGCGTTCATCCGGGCAGTGTGCCCTCGCCCCCTGCCCCGGCCATGTGCCGGATGTCACCCGGCACGCGGGGCATGGCGACGGCCGGGGGCGTGCCCGGCAGCCGCCGCAAGGCTTACACGTCGAGGTTGGCGACCTTCAGCGCGTTGTCCTCGATGAACTCGCGCCGCGGCTCCACCACATCGCCCATCAGCGTGGTGAAGATCTGGTCGGCGGCGACCGCGTCCTCGATGCGCACGCGCAACAGGCGCCGGGTTTCCGGGTTCACCGTGGTGTCCCAGAGCTGCTCGGGATTCATCTCGCCCAGGCCCTTGAAGCGCTGGATCTGGCGGCCGCGCTTGGCCTCGTCCAGCAGCCACGTCTGCGCGTCGGCAAAGCTGGCAATAGCCTGCGCGCGATTGCCGCGCACGATCTGCGCGCCGTCGCGGATCAAGCCATGCAGCACCGCGGCGGCCTCGCGCAAGGGCTTGAGCTCGCCGTGCTCGAAGATCGACAGCGGCAGCACCTGGGTGAGTTCTTCGCCCATGTGCGTGCGGATGATCAGCAGCGCCGCCGGATGGCCCTCGGTCGCCGGCTGCAGCTTCAGCGCATAGCGCGGCTTGCCAAGGCCGGTGCGGTTCAGGCGCGCGGCGAGGGCTTCAAGCTCATGGGCCTCGTCGGTGTTGGCGGCGAGCGAGGCGGCATCGAGCGGGGTGAAGTCGATCAGCGACTCCAGCACGATCGGGTCATAGCGATGGGCGGCGCGGGCGATCGCGGCGCGCGCCTCGGCAAAGGCCAGCAGCAGCTTCTCCAGCGCCGGGCCTTCGATCGCCGGCTCGTTCTCGGCCGGAATCAGCGACGCGCCTTCCACCGCGTTGTTGGCGAGGTAGGCATCCAGCGCGGCGTCATCCTTCAGATACAGCTCGTTCTTGCCCTGCTTGATCTTGTAGAGCGGCGGCAGGCCGATATAGACGTGGCCGCGCTCGATCAGCTCCGGCATCTGCCGGTAGAAGAAGGTCAGCAGCAAGGTGCGGATGTGCGAACCATCGACGTCCGCGTCGGTCATCAGGATGATGCGGTGATAACGCAATTTATCCGGGTTATATTCATCCTTACCGATGCCGGTGCCGAGCGCGGTGATCAGCGTGCCCACTTCCGCGCTGGCCAGCATGCGGTCGAAGCGCGCACGTTCCACGTTCAGGATCTTGCCTTTGAGCGGCAGGATCGCCTGGGTCTTGCGGTTGCGGCCCTGCTTGGCGGAGCCACCTGCCGAGTCACCCTCGACGATGAAGAGCTCGGACAGCGCCGGGTCCTTCTCCTGGCAATCGGCGAGCTTGCCGGGCAGGCCCGCGATATCCAGCGCGCCCTTGCGGCGGGTCAGGTCGCGGGCCTTGCGGGCGGCCTCGCGGGCGCGCGCGGCGTCCACGATCTTGCCGGCGATGGCACGCGCTTCGTTGGGGTGTTCCTGGAGAAACTCCTCCAAACGTGCACCGAACGTGCTCTCAACGACCGGCCTCACCTCGGAGGAGACCAGCTTCTCCTTGGTCTGGCTGGAGAAGCTCGGATCCGGCACCTTGACCGACAGCACCGCGATCAGGCCCTCGCGCATGTCGTCGCCCGACAGGCTCACCTTGGCCTGCTTGGCGATGCCGCTCTGCTCAATGTAATTGGTCAGCGTGCGCGTCAGCGCCGCGCGGAAGCCCTGCAGATGGGTACCGCCATCCTTCTGCGGGATGTTGTTGGTGAAGCAGAACATCGTTTCCTGGTAGGCGTCGGTCCACTGCAGGGCGACGTCCACGGTGATGTCGTTGGCCATGCCCGTCACCGAGATGACGTTGGGGTGCAGCGGGGTCTTGAGCTGGGCCAGGTGCTCGACGAAGCTGCGGATGCCGCCTTCGTACTGGAACGTGGTGGTCTCGCCCTCGCCGCGCTCGTCGGTCAGGGTGATCTTGACGCCGGAGTTGAGGAAGCTGAGCTCGCGCAGGCGGCGGGCCAGGATGTCGTAGTGGAACTCGGTGTCGGTGAAGATCTCCGACGACGGCCAGAAGCGCAGCGTGGTGCCGCGCCGTTCGCCCTGGTCCCCTGCCCTTTTCAGCGGCGCGACCGGCTCGCCCAGCGCGAATTCCTGCACGTGGTAGCCACCATCGCGCCAGATGTCGAGGGTCAGCTTGTCCGACAGCGCATTGACCACCGACACGCCCACGCCATGCAGGCCACCCGAGACCTTGTAGCTGTTGTCGTCGAACTTACCGCCCGCGTGCAGCACGGTCATGATGACCTCGGCCGCCGAGACGCCCTCTTCCTTGTGGATATCGACCGGGATGCCGCGGCCGTTGTCGCTGACCGACACCGAGCCGTCGGCGTGGATGGTCACGATGATGTCGTCGGCGTGGCCGGCGAGCGCCTCGTCGATCGAGTTGTCCACCACCTCGAACACCATGTGGTGCAGGCCGCTGCCATCGTGCACATCGCCGATGTACATGCCTGGGCGCTTGCGGACGGCCTCGAGGCCGCGCAGCACGGTGATCTTGCTGGAATCGTAATTGGTGTTCGGCTGGCCGTTGCCGGCCTCGGTCGCTTCCGTCATGCGGATTAGAGCTCCGTTGAGGCGCAGCCAGAGCGGCGCGCCGAAAGGCGGGATTTCAACGTCATATTGTAGCATCCGGGCGCCCTGCTCCCGGTGCTTTCGTTCAGCCTGCGGGGATGATCCGGCCCTGTTCCACGTGGAACATCTCGGCCGTTTTTCCGGCCCATTCGGCTGGCGCTTCGACCCCAGTCAGGAACACCTGCGCCCCGGCATCCTCCAATTGCTCCAGCACCCGCGCCCGGTGCCGGCTATCGAGCTCGGAGGCGAAATCATCCAGCAGGATCACCGGCCACTCGCCGCGCGCTGCGTGCAGGTGCCGGGCCTGGGCCAGCAGGCAGGCCAGCGCCACCAGCTTGGCCTGGCCGCGGGAATACGGCTCGCGCTCGGGACGGGCGACGAAATCCACCCGCCAATCCGCGCGATGCGGGCCGACACTGGTGTGGCCGAGGGCGAGATCGCGCTCCCGGTTGAGCAGCAGCGCATCCGCCAGCGCCATCTGCTGGTGCTTCCAGCCGGCCTGCAGGTCCACCGCCACGATCCCGAAGGCCGGCAGCAGCTGCTCGGTCACCGCCTGCAGATGCGGCGTCAGCGCCGTCATGTAGGCCTCGCGATGGCGTTGCAGCGGCTCACCCGCCTCGGCGAACTCCTGGTCCCAGGCATCGAGCTGCGCGCCGGCGTGACGCGCCTTGAGCAAGGCATTGCGCTGCCGCAGCGCCCGCACATAGCGTCGCCACTGGCCGAGGTAGCCAGGTTCCACGTGGAACAATCCCCAATCGAGGAAGCGCCGTCGAGGTTCCCCGCCGCCCGAGACCAGGGCGTGGCTGCCCGGCTCAAAGGTGGTGACCGCCACGGCCGCGCACAGGTCGCCCAACTGGGCCACATCCTCGCCATCCAGCCGACCCGTCCAGTCGCCGCCGGCATGACGCAGCCCAACCCGATGTGGGCGTCCGCCGCCGTCCTGCCATTCGGCATACACCTGGATCGCATTGGCGCCGGTGCGGATCAGGCCATCCCGCACCCGGCCCCGGAAGCTGCGCCCGTAGCCGAGCACATGCAGGGCTTCCAGCACGCTGGTCTTGCCGGCGCCGTTCTCGCCCAGCAGCAGGTTGAGCCCAGGCCCCGGGCTGAGGCGGGCTTCCTGGATGGAACGGATGTCCTGCAAGTCCAGTCGGCTGAAACGCATGTCAGCCTGCCGCACATGCGAAACCGCCCGGACAGGCCGGGCGGTGATGTTTCACGTGGAACCTGGTCCTCGACACGTCAGAGGCGAAGCGGCATCACCACGTGCCGGCTGCGGTCGTTGCCGGCCTCCTGCACCAGGGCGGAGGAGTTGGCATCGCGCATCGACAGGATGACCTGTTCATCGCGCAGGGCGGTGAGGGCATCCAGGAGGTAGGTCACGTTGAAACCGATGGCGAGCCCGTCCACCTTGGTCTCGGCCTCGACGTCTTCCTGCGCCTCTTCCTGCTCCGGATTGTTGGTCTGGATGCGCATCTGGCCGGGGGAGACCTCGACGCGGACGCCGCGGTACTTCTCGTTGGAGAGGATCGCCGCGCGCTGCAGGGCCGCGCGCAGGGTCTCGCGATCCACCTTGACCTGCTTGTCGGCCCCGATCGGGATCACCGCTTCGTAATCGGGGAAGCGGCCATCGATCAGCTTGGAGGTGAAAGTGACATCGTCGCGCTTGACCCGGATATGGCTGCGGCCAAGCTCGAGGTCCAGCACGCGATCGCCTCCTTCAAGCAGGCGCTGCAGTTCCTGCACGCCCTTGCGCGGGACGATGATCTGGCGCTTCTGGCCGCCTTCTTCCAGCGGCGCTTCGCACAGGGCGAGGCGGTGTCCGTCGGTTGCGACGCAGCGCAGGGACTGATCGCGCAGGTCGAACAGCAGGCCGTTGAGGTAGTAACGCACGTCCTGCTGGGCCATCGCGAAGGCGGTGCGGTCGATGAGTTCCTTGAGCGATGACTCCGGTACCTGCACGTGTTCGGTGGCATCGACTTCGTCGATGGAGGGGAAGTCATTGGCCGGCAGGCTGGATAGGCTGAAGCGGCTGCGGCCGGCCTGCACGGTGATCTTGTCGCCGGCCTGGCTCACGGTCACCTTGCTGCCGTCGGGCAGGGCCCGCACGATGTCGAAGAACTTGCGGGCCGGGATGGTGGTCTCGCCGGCTTCGGTGTCCTGCGCGTCGGCGCGCGCGACCATCTCGACCTCGAGGTCCGTGCCGGTCAGGGAGATGCGGCCGTCGTCCACTTGCAGCAACAGATTGGCCAGCACCGGCAGGGTCTGCCTGCGTTCGACCACGTTGACGACCTGGGCCAGCGGTTTCAACAGGGCTTCGCGTTGCAGGGAGAAACGCATCGAGTGGATTCCTTAGAGTCGTCGAGCAGCTTGGCTTTTAAAACGGTAATAACTTTAAAACATGGTGGTGTAGGAGGGCGGAAAACCCCGGGAAAACCATCACAACACCTTGATTCTAAACGTAAAACTGGTTCACACAACCCGGCTTGAAACCTCCGGAAAAGGGTGGAGCAAACTGTGGATAAGTTTGGCGTCGGATTTCATCCCGCACTTATCCACAGCTGCTACACAGGCCCGTCAACCGGGTTATTCGGTCAGTTTGCGCAGCAATTTGTCCCAGTCCTCGTGCAGCTTGGCGTCGGTGACGATGAGGTTGCGCACCTGCTTGCAGGCGTGCAGCACCGTTGTGTGGTCCCGTCCCCCGAAGGCGTCCCCGATTTCCGGCAGGCTGTGTTCCGTGAGCTCCTTGGCCAGCGCCATCGCCACCTGCCGCGGACGGGCGAGAGAGCGGGTACGGCGCTTGGACAGCAGCTCACGCAGCGGCAGCCCGTAGTAGTCTGCCACGGTCTTCTGGATGTTGGGGATCGACACCAGCGCCTGCTGCGCCCGCAACAGGTCGCGCAGGGTGTCCTGGGCGAATTCCGCGGTGATCGGCTTGCCGGTGAAGTTGGCGCGCGCCGCCAAGGTATTGAGCGCGCCTTCCAGGTCGCGGACGTTGGAGTGCATGCGCTTGGCGAGCAGGAAGGCGACATCCTCGGGCAGCTGAACGCCGCGCTCGCGGGCCTTGGCCAGCACGATCTGCGCGCGGGTCTCGAAATCCGGTGGATCGATCGCCACCGACAATCCCCAGGCGAGGCGCGATTTCAGCCTTGCCTCCAACCCCTCCACCTCGCGCGGGTAGCGATCGCAGGTGAGGATGATCTGCTGCTTGCCGTCGAACAGGGTGTTGAAGGTGTGGAAGAACTCTTCCTGGGTGCGGTCCTTGCCGGCGAAGAACTGGATGTCGTCCAGCAGCAGGGCATCGATCTGCTGGAAACGCCGCTTGAACTGATCGGCGGTGCGGTCCTGCAGGGCGCGGAAGAACTCGTTGTAGAACTCGTTCGAGCGCATGTAGAGCACGCGCGCGGCCGGGTTCAGCCGTCGCATCTCGTTGCCGGCGGCGAACATCAAATGCGTCTTGCCAAGGCCCGTGCCGCCATAGAGCAGCAACGGGTTGTGCAGGCGATCGCCCGGTTTCTGCGCGGCCTGCCAGGCGGCGGCGCGGGCCATCTGGTTGCTGCGGCCTTCGACGAAGTTGTCGAAGGTGTAATGGCTGTCCATGTTGCCGATGAAGGGCTCGGCGACCGTCGCCGTCGCCGTCGCTGGTCGCGCCATCGCGGCGGCCGGGGCCGCGGGACGGGCGGAGGGCAGGGTGCCGATCTCCAGCTGCACGTCGGGGCTGCCGGCGAAGTGGTTCAGCAGCTCGCGGATGCGCGGCAGGTAGCGCGCGCGGACTTCATCCAGGACGAAGGCGTTCGGCGCGAACAGCACCAGGCCATGGCTTTGCGGGCTGGCCTGCAAGGGCTTGAGCCAGGTATGCACCTCTTCCAGCGGGTATTCGCTGGCCAGCCGATCCATGCATTGCGGCCACGGATCGGGCAGGGCGGCATCGCCGGGAGGGGATGACTGCAGGGAGGACATCATTGGCGCGAGGGGATCCGGGTCTTCAGGAGGCGCCGAACCATGGCGGGGCGCTAGACAGGGCAGGTTAGCACCGGCGGCGGGGCGCTGCTTGCCCCGGCGCGGGCCTGCTTGACCCAGGCAAAGCAGGCGGGCTAGAATTTCGGGTTCCGTTTATCTCTTTTGGTCCTCATCATGGCCACCAAGCGCACCTACCAGCCCAGCAACCTCAAGCGCAAGCGCGATCACGGCTTCCGTGCCCGCATGAAGACGGCCGATGGCCGCAAGGTGCTGTCGCGCCGCCGCGCCAAGGGCCGCAAGGTCCTGTCCGCCTGATCCGCACGATCGGCGCTTGCTGGCGCCATCGCGGTTCCCGGCGCGCAGGCCGCAGCCTGACGCTGACATGATCTGCCTCGCACCCGCCCGTTTCCCGAAAACGGCGCGGGTGCGTTCGCGTGCGGCCTATGCGCGGGTGTTTGAACACGCGCGCCGCACCCATCATCCCGCCCTCACCCTGCACGTCGCCCCGGCGACGGACGAGCAGGGCGCGACGCTGGGCCTGGCGGTGTCGCGCAAGGTCGATCGCCGCGCCGTGGGCCGCAACCGCATCAAGCGCATCTGGCGCGAGACCTTTCGCCTGCATCGGGACCAGATCGCGCCCCGGGCCATCGTGGCCGTGGCCAAACCCGCCGCCGCCGCACTCGACAACGCGGCCTTGCGGCAAGCCCTTCTGGACAGCCTGCGACGCGCGGGCGCGTTGCCGCGAGGGGACGCGACCGGCACAATGCCCGGCGAATCCCATCCTTCACCCTCCAGGCCGCCCCGCGGTCGGCCTGACATGAGCACGCCTGAATGAACCAGACCCGCCTTTTCCTTATCTTCGCCTGGCTGATGGTGGCGACGTTGCTGTGGATGGAGTGGGGCAAGGAGAAGCAGGCCGCGCAGGTCCCGGCCACGCCCGCCGCGCAGGTCGCCGCGCCACCCGCGATGGTCCCGGGCCACGCGCCGGCCCCGGCCGCGAGCGCCGTGCCGACGGCGAACGTCCCCGCCGCGCCCGGTCAGGCGCCGGTCAGCAAGCCTGTTGCCGCGACGCCGTCCCTTATCGTGACCACCGACGTGCTCCGGCTCACCCTGGACGGCGGCAGCGTGCGCGAGGCGGACCTCCTGAAGTTCCCGCAGACGCGCGATGCCGGCAGCCAGCCGGTGATGCTGTTTGATCCCAACCCCGCCCATTTCTACGCCGCGCAGAGTGGCTGGGTGGGGCAGAACGGTGGCGCCGCGCCCACCCATGCCGCGGGTTTCGTGCCGGCCGCGCCGGGCACCACCTACACGCTGGCCAACGGCCAGGACACGCTCAGCATCCCGTTTGTCTGGCACGGCCCGAACGGCGTCAGCATCGAGCGCACCTACATCCTCAAGCGCGGCAGCTACGCGCTGGAAGTGCGCGACGTGGCCAAGAACACCGGCGCTGCGCCGTGGACGGGCTATGTGTACCGCCAGCTGGTGCGCGTGCCGCAGCAGATCAAGGCCAGCATGTTCCACCCCGAGTCCTACAGCTTCCGCGGGGCCACCTGGTACAGCCCGGAAGGCGGCTACGAGCGCCGCAAGTTCGATGACTATCTGGACGATGGCAAGCTCAACCAGACCATCAAGGGTGGTTGGCTGGCGATGCTGCAGCATCACTTCTTCAGCGCCTGGGTGCCGCAGCCCGACCAGCCCGCGCTCTACGCACTCGACCAGCAAGGCGCGGCGGCCTCGATCTCTGCGACCGGGCCGCAGTTCACCCTGGCGCCGGGCCAGAGCGCGACGACCACCGCCAAGCTGTGGGTCGGGCCGAAGGAAGTCGCGCTGATCCAGGCGCAGAACGTGCCCAAGCTCGACCGCGCGGTCGATTACAGCCGCTTCGACATCTTCGCGATGCTCGGCGAGGGCCTGTTCTGGATCCTGTCCAAGCTGCACGCGCTGATCGGCAACTGGGGCTGGGCGATCATCGGCCTGGTCGTGCTGCTGAAGATCGCGCTGTTCCCGCTGTCGAACGCGCAGTACAAGTCGGCGGCGAAGATGCGCAAGTTCCAGCCGCGCATGGCGCAGCTCAAGGAGCGCTACGGCGACGACAAGCAGAAGTTCCAGCAGGCGATGATGGAGCTCTACAAGACCGAGAAGATCAACCCGGTCGGCGGCTGCCTGCCCATCATCCCGCAGATCATCATCTTCATGACCCTGTACTGGGTCTTGTCCGAGGCGGTGGAACTGCGCCACGCGCCGTGGATCGGCTGGATCCACGACCTCACCGCGCGCGATCCCTACTTCATCCTGCCCGCGCTCAATGCCGCGATCATGATCGCCACCCAGCACCTCACCCCGATGGCGCCGGGCATGGACCCGATGCAGCAGAAGATGATGAAGGCGATGCCGGTGGTGTTCGGCGTGCTGCTGGCGTTCCTGCCCGCGGGCCTGGTGCTCTACCAGGTGGCCAACGGTGGCCTCGGCCTGCTGCAGCAGTGGTACATGCTGAAGAAGTACGGCGATGCGCCCGCCAAGGACGCGGCGGGCAAGACCAAGAAATGACGAGATCGGGCCCGCAGCGCGGGCCCGATCATTTTGCGATGCTGGAAGGATGAGCGAACCCGCCAACCCGCCGCGCGACACCTTGGTCGCGATCGCCACCGCCGCAGGTGCGGGCGGCGTCGGCATCGTCCGGCTCTCCGGGCCGGAGGCCCTCCGCATCGCCGAGGCGATGACCGGCCGCGCGCTGCGGCCCCGGCGCGCGCATTACGTGCGCCTGCGCGATCGTGACGGTGCGGAGATCGACGACGGGCTCGCGCTGGCCTTCCGCGCGCCGGCGAGTTTCACCGGCGAGGATGTCGCCGAGCTGCAAGCGCACGGCAGCCCGGCCGTGCTGCGTCAGCTGGTGGACGCGGCCATCGCGCACGGCGCGCGCCAGGCCGGCCCGGGTGAATTCAGCGCGCGCGCGTTCGAGAACGGCAAGCTCGATCTCGCCCAGGCCGAGGCTTTGGCCGACCTTATCGCCGCCGGCAGCGCGCAGGCTGCGCGCGCCGCGCGCCGGTCGCTCGATGGCGCGTTCTCGCGCGAAGTGGAGCAGTTGGCGGCGAGGCTCATGGCGCTGCGGGTACAGGCCGAGGCCGCGATCGATTTTGCCGACGAGCCGCTGGAGACCCTGTCCGAGGCGCGCCTGGGCGCGACGCTCGCGGGCATCGACGCGGACCTCGCGCAGTTACGCGCGCGCGCCGAAGCCGGGCAACGCCTGCGCGATGGCCTGCACGCGGTGATCGTCGGGCCGCCGAACGCGGGCAAGAGTTCCTTGCTCAACGCGCTGGCGCGCAGCGAACGGGCGATCGTCACCGACATCGCCGGCACCACCCGCGACCTGCTGCGCGAAACCGTGCGGGTGGGCGATGTCGAGCTGACCCTGGTCGATACCGCCGGGCTGCGTGAGACGGGCGACGCCATCGAGCGCGAAGGCATCCGCCGCGCGCAGGCCGAGCTGGCGCAGGCCGATCTCGCCCTGGTCGTGGTCGATGCCCGGCATCCGGGCGAGCTCGCGGCCTTCCAGGCCCAGTTGGCCGGCGTGCCGCATCGCATCCTCATCCACAACAAGGCGGACTTGCTGGACGCAGCCGCGCCGGCGGCCGAGGGCGTCCTGTACGTGTCCGCGCGGGACGGCAGTGGCCTGGCGGCGCTCGAGACGGCGATCTCCGCGCTGGCGCGCCACGACCTGGCGTCGGGCGAGGGCGCCTTCAGCGCGCGCGCCAGGCATGTGCGGGCGCTCGAGGCGTGCGCGGCGTGGCTGGCGCGGGCGAATGATGAGCTCGCGGCCGGGCAGGGGGAGTTGGCGGCCGAGGCCTTGCGGCTTGCGCAGGAGGATCTTGGCGAAATCACCGGGCGCAGCTTGCCCGACGACTTGCTGGGCGCGATCTTCTCGACGTTCTGCATCGGCAAGTGAGCGCGCAGCGGGGCGACCTCGCCCCGCCAAATGAGAACGGATCGTGGACGGATGCGCGCGCGGGCTTAAACTATCCGGGTTCACTGACCGTTCACGCAATTGACTTGGATCAAGAGTCCGCGCGGATGGCCACTCGAAAATGGCGATGGTGACCGAGGACTCTTTTTATGGATAACAACCCCAAGGGTTTCTACAACGACAAGGTGGTGATGCAATTTGCCATCGCCACCGTGCTGTGGGGCGTGGTGGGCATGCTGGTGGGCGTGATCATCGCCGCCCAGCTGTACTGGCCCGCGCTGACCGACGGCATTTCCTGGCTGCAATACGGCCGCCTGCGCCCGCTGCACACGAACGCGGTGATCTTCGCCTTCGGCGGCTCGGCCCTGTTCGCGACCAGCCTGTGGTGCGTGCAGCGCACCAGCCATGCGCGGCTGATCTCCGACAAGCTGGCGTCCTTCGTGTTCTGGGGCTGGCAGCTGATCATCGTGGCCGCCGCGGTCACCCTGCCGCTCGGGCTGACCCAGGGCAAGGAATACGCCGAGCTGATCTGGCCGATCGACATCGCCATCGCGGTGGTCTGGGTGGCCTACGCGGTGCTGTTCTTCGGCACCATCGCGATCCGCAAGGTCAAGTACATCTACGTCGCCAACTGGTTCTACGGCGGCTTCATCCTCGCCATCGCGCTGCTGCACATCGTCAACAGCCTGGCCATCCCCACCAGCTGGACCAACTCCTACCCGGTGTATGCCGGCGCGGTGGATGCCATGGTGCAGTGGTGGTACGGCCACAACGCGGTCGGCTTCTTCCTGACCGCCGGCTTCCTCGGGATGATGTATTACTTCGTGCCCAAGGTGGCCGGTCGCCCGATCTACTCCTATCGCCTGTCGATCGTGCACTTCTGGGCGCTGATCTCCATCTACATGTGGGCCGGCCCGCACCACCTGCTCTACACCTCGCTGCCGGACTGGGCGCAGTCGCTGGGCATGGTGTTCTCGCTGATCCTGCTGGCGCCCTCGTGGGGCGGCGCGATCAACGGCGTGATGACCCTCTCGGGTGCCTGGCACAAGCTGCGCACCGACCCGGTGCTGAAGTTCCTGATCGTCTCCATCAGCTTCTACATGATGTCGACGTTCGAGGGCCCGATGATGTCGATCAAGACGGTCAACTCGCTCTCGCACTACACCGACTGGACGATCGGCCACGTGCACGCCGGCGCGCTGGGCTGGGTGGCGATGATTTCGCTCGGCTCGATCTACGCGCTGATCCCGTGGCTGACCCACCAGAAGTCGATGTACTCGGTGAAGGCCATCGACCTGCACTTCTGGCTGCACACCCTGGGCGTGGTGTTCTACATCGCCTCGATGTGGATCGCCGGCGTGATGCAGGGCCTGATGTGGCGCGCCACCAACGCCGACGGCACGCTGACCTACAGCTTCGTCGA
>Ga0056909_1000686_pt1 | contig 27367 bp, 25 predicted proteins | sample EBPBio102011_DNA_FD_62115 | JGI IMG/M metagenome (GOLD analysis project Ga0056909, IMG submission 62115) | Wastewater treatment Type I Accumulibacter community from EBPR Bioreactor in Madison, WI, USA - Reactor 1_1/10/2011_ DNA | ecosystem: Engineered > Bioreactor > EBPR > Anaerobic-Aerobic >...
CCGTGGGCGGCAGCACCTCCTCCGGCACGCCTTCGGCTTCTTCCGGCCCTCCTTCCAGCGTCCCGGCCAGCCAGTCCAGCGCCTCGGGCGGCAAAAGCATTTCCGAAGGCGCGACGCCCAGGTTCACCCCCAGCCCGATCCCCTGCCCCGCCAGCTGCGCCGCGATCACCCGGCCCGGCAGCGCCGCATAGGGCGCGATGCCGCCCGCAAACTCTGCCAGACGCTCCTCACGGTCAAAGACCAGCACGACCGGGCCGCTTTCCAGCGGAAAGATGCGGGGGTCGATTGTCTCGCCCTCGGCCTCGCGCGTCAGCAGAAGGAACATCTCGCCATCGGCCAGCCGCTCGAAGAAGCGCAGGCGCAGGGTCTCGTTCTCGGGATCGGCCGACAGGGCCGCATGGGCGGCATCCAGAAGCGTGACGACGGTCATTCATCCTCCAGCGCCGCGCGCACGGCGGCTTGCAATTCGGGCACAAGCTCGGCCTCGAACCAGGGATTGCGTTTCAGCCATCCCGTATTCCGCCAGGACGGATGCGGCAAGGGGAAGGTGCCGCGCGCCGCATGCGCCCGCCAATTGCCGACATGGGCGGCAACCGGCCCCGGCCCCAGATGCCAGCGCACCGCCGCCCCGCCCACCGCCAGAACCAGCCGCAGGCGCGGCAGGCCCGCCATCACCCGCGCCCGCCAGGTCGCGGCGCAAAGGGGCGGCGGCGGCAGGTCGGACCCTTTGGCGTCATAGCCGGGAAAGCAGAAGGCCATCGGCACGACGGCCACCCGGTTCAGGTCATAGAACTCGGCCTCGGACAGCCCGGTCCAGTCGCGCAGACGGTCGCCGGATGGATCGGTGAAGGGCTTGCCCGAGGCATGAACCCGCGCCCCGGGGGCCTGCCCCGCGATCAAGAGCCGCGCCTGCGGGGCGAACCAGACCACCGGGCGCGGCTCATGATGGGTTTCCGTCGCGGCAAAGCGCGGCGCGCAGAGGCGACAGGCGCGGATTTCTGCCGCCAGACCCTCCAGATGCTGCGGAGCCTGCATCACCTTCCCCCATTCCTAGCGGTCGCCATTCTTGCACCCCGCCGCCGCGATGCGATAGACCGGGGCGAAAGACAGGTGCCGCCTTGTATCGCATTTCTCCCCATGTCCGCCATTTCGGCCAGGCCCTGCTGGCTGGCGCGCTTCTTGCGACGCTTTGGGTCAATCTCGCGCCGGAAAGCTATTACGATTTCATCGAATGGCGGCTGTCCGACCTGCCCCTGCCGGGCTGGATGTGGCACATGCCGGTCAGCCTGACGCCGATGATGATCGTGACCGACATCCTGATGGCGGCCTTCTTCTTCTTCATCGGCAAGGAATTGTGGGAGGCGCTGATCCTTTATCGTGGCGCGCTGTCGGGCCGCGCCGCCGCCCTGCCCGCCGCGATGGTGCTGGGCGGCATGGCGGGGGCGGCGCTGGTCTGGCTGATCCTTCAGGCGCTGATCGAGACAGCGGCGGAATCCGTGCCCGGCGGCGGCTGGACCGTGCCTCTGGGCAGCGACACGGTGCTGGCCTATCTGATCGGGCACCGGCTGTTCGGCCCCGGCCACCCGGCCCTGCACCTTCTTCTCCTTCTCGCCATCGCTACCGACATTATTGCGCTTCTGACCCTGGGCCTGTCGAACCCGCATCTGTCGATCCGGCTGCTCTGGCTGGCCCTGCCGCTTGCCGCCAGCCTGGCCGCCTGGCGCTTCCGCGCCCGCCGCCTTGGCCCCGGGGCGTCCGAGCGCGACCGCCGCGCCGCCCTTGCGCTTTGGCCCTATGCTCTCGCGGGGGCGCTGTCTTGGTTCGGCACGGCGGCTTCGGGCCTGCCCGGGGCGCTTGGCCTTCTGCCCGTGATCCCGGCCATTCCCCATGCCGACCGCAGCTTCGGCCTTTTCGCCGAGGCCGAGGGCTTCCTGCACGACCCCCTGAACCGCCTCGCCCATCTGCTGGCCTATCCGCTGGTGGTGATCCTGTTCCTGTTCGGCCTCTTGCGCGGCGGGGTCGACCTCATGGCCTTCGCGCCCACGACGCTGGTCCTTCTGGGCAGCCTGTGGCTCGGCAAGCCGCTGGGCATGATCGCCGCCGCCCTTGCGCTTGCCGCAGCCACCGGCCAGCGCCTGCCGCCTGGCATCGCATTGCCCGATCTTCTCCGCATCGCCGCGATCCTGGCCATGGGCTTCACCGTCCCGGCCATCGCCATCGACGCGGCGCTGCCCGGCGGCGCCATGCAGGAAGCCGCCCGGCTTGGCCTTGCCCTCAGCCTGCTGGCCGGTCCCGCCGCCCTTCTTCTGCTGCGGCCCGCCGGTCGCAACGCCGCATCGACGTGACCGCCGCCGCTGCACCATTGCCAGCCCTCCCATTTTCTCGACATAATGAGGCCGCAAAAGCCTGCCATCGCTGCAAGGAAGGCAGGAACCGGACCTTAACCAAGGTCTGGCAGGGTCGGGCGGACCAACCGCACCACCCGCAATCGGGGCAAGCCGGACCGCGGGGCAACCGCCGGTCGGCGCAAGGGGCAAGATGATCGAGTTCGACACTGTCTCCAAGTCGTTCTGGACCGGCAAGCGCCGCAAGGTCATTCTCGACCGCGCCAGCTTCCGGGTCGAACTTGGGCGTTCCCTCGGCATCCTCGCCCATAACGGCGCGGGCAAGACCACGATCATCCAGATGATGGCGGGCCTCGAAAAACCCGACGAAGGCCGCATCACCAAGACCTGCCGCGTCTCCTTTCCCCTGGGCTTCATGGGTGGCGTTTCCAGCAAGCATTCCGCCTTGCAGAACTGCCGCGACATCGCGCGCCTCTATTCTCTCGACCCCGATTATGTCGAAAGCTTCTGCCGCTGGCTCTGCGGCCTTGGCGAATATTTCGAGATGCCGATCTCGACCTATTCCTCGGGCATGAAATCTCGTTTCACCTTCTCGCTCATGCTGGCGATCGAGTTCGACATCTACCTGATCGATGAAGGGATGCCCTCGACCTCGGATGTCGAGTTCAACCGCAAGGCCGGCACGATCCTGCGCGAGCGGCTGAAAAACTCCACCGTGGTCATCGTCTCGCACCAGCCCGGCACGCTTGAGAAATTCTGCCGCCAGGCCGCCGTGCTGCGCAATGGCCAGATGTATATGTTCGACACTCTCGAAGAAGCGAAACGCCTCTATGACTATGCTTAAGGCCGCCCGGTTCCATATCCGCCGGCCCGATCCGGCCAGCCCGCAGCCCGCCGCCACCCCGGCCGCGCCCCCCGCCGCCCCGCCCCGCCCCGCGCGCGCGGCGGCCGCGCCCGGCCCGGCGGCCGAGATGCTGTTCGACAATCATGACGACGGTTTCGGCAACCAGACCTTCCCGACCGCCACGGCAAACGCGGCCCCGCTGACACCGGCCGATCCTGTCAGCCCCGCCGATCCGGTCGAAGCCTCGCTTGACGCCATCCGCCGCGAGGGGCTGACCGGGCGCCAGTTGCGCGCCGCCCGCCGCATCGCGCAGCGCCGCAACCTGCCCGCCACTTCGGATTACGATGCCGTCCGCCTGCTGCGCGAAGCCGGGATCGACCCGTTCCAGCGCGCCTCGATGCTGGAACTGGTCACGGCCGAGGGCGATCCGGCCGACCTGCCCCCCCCTGGCCGCGCCCTCACCCCCCTGCCCGGCGATGGCGTCCGCCTGCCGCAGACGGTCAAGCCGATCCAGCTTCCCTCGACCGATCAGCGGGCCGAGGTCAATCACGCCGCCGAAATCATCAAGATGCAGGCCGAACTGGCCAAACGCCGCCGCCGCCGCCTCGCGCTCTTGTTCGCGCGGATGTTCGTCTTCGTCTTCTTCCCCACCATCCTGGCGGGCTGGTATTTCGCCAATATCGCGACGCCGATCTATTCCACCCATTCCGAATTCCAGATCAAGCAATCGGAACCCCCGGCCGCTGCCGGGATGGGCAGTATGCTGTCGGGTACGCCCATGGCAGCGGCGCAGGATTCCATCGCCGTGCAGGGCTATCTGCAAAGCCGCGAGGCCTTGCAGCGGCTCGAGGCGGATCTTGGCTTCCGCACGCATTTCCAGGGCCCCGAGATCGACCCGCTCCTGCGCCTGCCCCCCGACGCCTCGCTGGAAGCCGCCTACAAGCTCTACCGGAAATACGTCCAGATTTCTTATGATACCACCGAAGGGATCATCAAGATGGATGTCATGGCCGCCGACCCGGCCTTGTCCGAGGAATGGTCCAAACAGTTGGTCGCCTATGCCGAGGAACAGGTCGATCACCTGACGCAGCGCCTGCGCGAAGACCAGATGAAGGGTGCGCAGGAAAGCTATAACGACGCCGAAAAGGCCGTGCGCGATGCGCAGCGCCGCGTTGTCGAGTTGCAGGAGAAATACAAGATCCTGTCGTCGGATGTCGAAGTCGGGCTGCTGACCACCCAGATCGGTGCGCTGGAAACCCAGTTGACCCAGGAAAAGCTGGCTCTGGCCCAGATGGAGGCGAACTCGACCCCGAACCAGGCCCGGATGGAGCCGGTCAAGCGCCGTATCGCCACGCTGGAAGATGAAATCGCCCGCCTGCGCAAGCGGCTGACCGAAGGCGACGGCACCGATGCCGGGCTTGCCGAAGTGCAGGGCGATCTTTTCGTCGCCCAGGCCGATGTGACCACAAGGCAGGCCATTCTGGGCCAGGCCCTGCAAGCGATGGAAAACGCGCGCGTCGAGGCCAATCGCCAGGTCCGCTACCTGACGCCCTCGGTCTCGCCCGTCGCGCCGGATGTCGCCACCTATCCACGCGTCTTCGAGAATACGCTGGTCACGCTGTTGATCCTTCTCGGCATCTACCTCATGGTCTCGATGACCGTGGCGATCCTGCGCGAGCAGGTCTCGTCCTAGGCTGCGCGCCGACAGATCGGAAGGAATGCGATGAAACGCGTGAAAATCGGCGGGCTGACCGCCGGGAATGACCTGCCTTTGGTGCTGATCGCCGGGCCGTGCCAGCTGGAAAGCCTGGATCATGCCCAGATGATTGCCGGGCAGATGGCCGAGGCCTGCAAGGCCGCGGGCGCGGGCTATGTCTTCAAGGCCAGCTATGACAAGGCCAACCGCACCTCGCTGTCGGGGCGGCGCGGCCTGGGAATGGAGGCGGGGCTCAAGGTCCTTGCCGCGATCCGCGCCATGGGAATTCCGGTCCTGACCGATGTGCATGATGGCGGCCAGGCGGTCGAGGCCGCGACTGTGGTGGACGTGATCCAGATCCCGGCCTTCCTCTGCCGCCAGACCGACCTTCTGCTGGCCGCCGGCAAGACCGGCGCCGTGGTGAATGTGAAGAAGGGGCAATTCCTTGCCCCCTGGGACATGGCGAATGTCGCCGACAAGGTCGCCTCGACCGGCAATGACCGCATCCTGCTGACCGAGCGCGGCGTCAGCTTCGGCTACAACACCCTAGTCGCCGACATGCGCGCCCTGCCGATCATGGCCCGCACCGGCTGGCCGGTGATCATGGACGCCACCCATTCGGTGCAGCAGCCGGGCGGACAGGGCGGCAGTTCGGGCGGCCAGCGCGAATTCGCCCCGGTCATGGCCCGCGCCGCCGTCTCGCTGGGCGTGGCGGGCGTCTTTATCGAAACCCATGAAGACCCCGACCGCGCGCCGTCGGACGGGCCGAACATGGTGCCCCTGGCCCAGATGCCCGCGCTGGTCGCCAGCCTGATGGCCTTCGACCGGCTGGCCAAGACCGATCCGCTGCATGTCTGAACCGGGCCGATTCGCGCGCCTTGGTTAATGCATTTGCGTCTTGCTTTTGCCGGCTGCGGCGCCCGACCTTTGCCAGACCCTTGCCAGACCTTCGCCAGCCAGACACCACACGCGCCACGGGCCGCATTAACGGAGCGTTCCCAAGGGTTTGCGGCGTTCAGGCCACCTGCCCCGCCGCCCAGCCCGACGACCAGGCCCATTGGAAATTGTAGCCGCCCAGCCAGCCCGTCACATCGACGACCTCGCCCACGAAATACAGGCCCGGCACCGCCTTGGCCGCCAGGCTCCTGGCGTCCAGCCCGTCAGTATCCACGCCGCCCAGCGTGACCTCGGCGGTGCGGTATCCCTCAGACCCGACCGGCTTCAGCCGCCAGTCCTGCAAGCCCGCCGCCACCCGGTCCAGCGCATCGCTGCGCATCTCGGCCATCGGGCCGGAAAGTCCTGATATTTCAGCCATATGCCGCGCCAGCCGCTCGGGCAGCAGCCCCGCCAGCGCGGTTGCAAGCTGCGCCTTGCCTGACCGGGCCTTGGCCGCGCGCAAGGCCCCCGCCGCGTCGACGCCGGGCAGCAGATTGACCGAGATTTCGTCGCCCTCGCGCCAATAGCTCGATATCTGCAGGATCGCCGGGCCCGACAGGCCGCGATGGGTGAAAAGCAAAGCCTCGTCAAAGCCTTTGCGCCCGCAGCTCACCCGTCCCGGCAAGGCGACGCCCGCCAGCGGCCGCAGCCAGTCCAGCTCCTGCTCGGCGAAGGTCAGCGGCACCAGCGCAGGCCGCGTCTCGGTCACCGCCAGCCCGAAATCCCGCGCGATCTGATAGCCATGCCCCGACGCCCCCATCTTCGGAATCGACTTGCCGCCGGTCGCCACCACAACCGCCGATGCCTCCTGCACCCCGCGCGCGGTTTCCACAGCGAAATCAACGCCCTTGCGGCTGACCGCGCCCACAGCGCAGCCCGTCCACAGCGTCACACCTGCCCCGGCCATCTCGCGGCACAGCCAGTCCACCACCTGCTGGGCAGACCCGTCGCAGAACAGCTGCCCCAGCGTCTTTTCATGCCAGGCGATTCCCGCCGCATCCATCCGAGCGATGAAATCCCATTGGGTGAACCGCTTCAGCGCCGACAGCGCAAAACGCGGATTTTGCCCAAGGAATCGGTCCACCGCGATTTCGCGATTGGTGAAATTGCACCGCCCGCCGCCCGAGATTCGAATCTTCTCGCCCGGTTTCGCCGCGTGATCCACCACCAGAACCCGTCTTCCGCGCCGTCCCGCCTCGATCGCAGCCATCATCCCGGCCGCTCCGGCCCCAAGAACGATCACATCCCACGCCATTTGCCTCAAAACCCCTCTTGCAGCCCCCGGAACCACCCGCTAAACACCGCCGCACGGTTGGGGCGTCGCCAAGTGGTAAGGCAGCGGTTTTTGGTACCGCCATTCCCAGGTTCGAATCCTGGCGCCCCAGCCAACTTCCACACAAGATGCAGATGCGACGCCAAGGCGTTGAAATGCGGGGCCTTCTTCGCGCCCCCGCAGCTTTTGTTCAGCGCCGCGCCAGCGCTTCGGCCAGAAGGCCGGTCACCACATCGCCCGGCACGTCTTCGGCCACGAAGGCCTGGCCGATGCCCCGCGCCAGGATGAAGCGCAGCTTGCCGTCCACCACCTTCTTGTCCTGCGCCATCAGCGCCATCAGCGCCGCGGGCCCCGGCAGGTCGCCCGGAATATCGGCCAGATCGACCTTCATCCCCATGGCGCGCAGATGGGCACGGACGCGGCTTGGCGCCTCCTGCGAACACAGACCCAGCCGCTGCGACAGTTCGAACGCCAGCGCGCAGCCGATGGCCACGCCTTCGCCATGCAACAGCCGGTCGCCATATCCTGTCGCCTTTTCAAGCGCATGGCAGAAGGTATGGCCCAGGTTCAAAAGCGCGCGCTCGCCCTCTTCGGTCTCGTCGCGTTCGACGATTCCCGCCTTCATCTCGACCGAGCGCGTCACCGCCCGCAGCCGCGCCGCGCGGTCGCCGGCAAGGCTCGGCCCGGCGGTTTCCAGCCAGTCGAAGAAAGCGGCATCGCCCAGCAACCCGTATTTCACCACCTCGCCATATCCGGCCAGAAAATCGCGCGGGGCCAGGGTTTCCAGCACGCCGATATCGGCCAGCACCAGCGAAGGCTGGTGGAAGCTGCCGACCAGGTTCTTGCCCTGCGCGGTGTTGATCCCGGTCTTGCCGCCCACGCTGGAATCGACCTGGGCCAGAAGCGTGGTCGGGATCTGCACGAAACGCACCCCGCGGCGCAGCACCGCCGCCGCGAACCCGACCAGATCGCCGATCACGCCGCCACCAAAGGCCACGACCACATCCTTGCGCTCGACCTTGGCCTCCAGCAGCCATTCGACGCAGCGCGCGAACTGGGCCCAGCCCTTGGTTCCCTCGCCCGGCGGCAGGGCCAGCGACTGCACCGCGATGCCTTCCGCCGCCAAAGCCGCTTCGAGCGCCGCCAGGTGCGCCGCCGCGACGGTTTCATCCGTCACCACCGTCACGCGCTTGCGCCGCAGGAAGGGCGCGATCTCGGCCCCCGCGCGCGCGACCAGCCCGGTGCCGATGCGCACCTCATAGCTGCGCTCGCCCAGGTTCACCGGCACCGTGTTCAGCATGTCCTACTCCGCTTTAAGCACATCCGGCCGGGTCTTCAGCGCCTCGATCACCCGGGCAGCCATCTGCTCGACCGAGTATTCGGGCGCGGCATCCACCGCAAGATCGGCCAGGGCATAGACCGGCACCCGTATCTCATAGAGATTGCGCAGCGTCTCGCGCGGGTTGGCGGTGCGCAGAAGCGGCCTTGTATTCTTGTGGCGCACCCGCTGCCAGAGAAGGTCCAGATCGACCCGCAACCAGACCGACACACCCGCCGTGCGAATCTGGTCGCGGTTTCGTTCCGACATGAAGGCGCCGCCGCCGGTCGACAACACGCAGGGCGTGCCGCGCAGCAAGCGCCCGATCACCTCGGACTCGCGGTCGCGAAAGAAGGGTTCTCCGTCGCGCTCGAAAATCTCGGGGATCGTGGCATTGGCGGCCCGGACGATCTCTTCATCCGAATCAAGGCATTGCACCTTGAGAAGCCGCGCGAGCGCCGCTCCGACGGCGCTTTTTCCAGCGCCCATCATCCCCACCAGCACAACGGTCTTTTGCAGCCGAAGCATCACCCTTCACCTTGTCGTGAAGCCCCGGGCGCTGCGTGCCGAACCGGCGCTTTTCTCCCCTCAATGGCGTGATCTTCGCCGGAAAGCCATATATATTCTCACGCGAAGCAGGGGAACCCGGCCCGGGGAAAGGCCAGGACCCCTGAACGGGGACTGCGCCATCGGTGCAGGGCCGCGAGGCGATAACAGTGCAGGCAAGGCACGGGCAGGACGGGAAAAGAACGGATGGGACGTATTTTCAAGGCTTTGATCGTGCTGGCGATTATCGGATTCGTCGGGCTGACGGCCTTTGCCTATCTGGGCGATCTGACCCCGGCCCAGACCGAGGTGAAGAAACCCGTGGTGCTGAATGCCGATTAGGCTTGCCCCGCCCGCACTGGTGCTGCTGGTCTCTGCTGCGCCCGTGCTGGCGGCGGGCGGCGATCCCCTGTCGGCGATCGACTGGCTGTCGCAATCAGTGACCGCGCCGCCCACGACACCCGCCGCCGTTCCGGTCGCGGTGCCGAACGAGCCGCCGGTCAGCAAGGGCGGCGCCCTGCCCGCCGCCGTGGCGACCACGCCGCTTGATGCCGCCTCGCCCGATGCGGTCGGGCTGATCGCGCCCGCCGTTTCCGGCCTGCCGCGCAATCTCTGGGGCGCGGGACGGACGGAAGAGATCGGCCGCGCCGTGACCGCCGACCGGATGGACAGCCTGCCCGCGCTGCGCCAGCTGTTCCTGACCATGCTGCTGGCCGAGGCCACGCCCCCAGCCGATGCGGGCACGACCGGGCGGCTTCTGCAACTGCGCATCGACAAGCTGCTGGCCCTGGGGGCGCTGGAACAGGCGGCGGCCTTGATCGACATCGCCGGGGCCGAAACGCCCGACCTGTTCCGCCGTGCCTTCGACATCGCGCTGCTGACCGGCGCCGAGGACCGCGCCTGCGAGACGATGCAGGCTGCACCTGGCCTCGCGCCCACTTTCCAGGCCCGCGTCTTCTGCCTGGCCCGGGCCGGTGACTGGGACGCGGCAGCGCTGACCCTGCAAACCGCCGCCGCGCTGGGGCAGGTCAGCGGCGCGCAGGCCGATCTGCTGGCGCGATTCCTTGACCCCGATCTGGCCGAGGGCCAGTCGGCGCTGCCGCCGCCCAATCCGGTGACGCCGCTGGACTGGAAAATCTACGAGGCCATCGGCGAGACCCTGCCCACGGCCAGCCTGCCGGTGGCCTTTGCCTATGCCGAGATTTCCGACACGGCGGGCTGGAAGGCGCAGATCGAGGCGGCGGAACGGCTGACACGGGCCGGGACCATCGCGCCCAATGTCCTGCTCGGCCTTTACACCCAGCGCGATGCCGCCGCCTCGGGCGGGGTCTGGGACCGGGTGGATGCCTTTCAGGAGTTCGATACCGCCCTGCGCAGCGGCGATACCGACCGGATCGCGCAGACCCTGCCTCCGGTCTGGGCGCGGATGCAGGAGGTCGAGCTGGAAGTGCCCTTCGCGATGCTGTTCGGCAAGCAACTTGCCGAAACGCCGCTGACAGGAGACGCCGCCGCCATCGCCTTTCGCGTGGGCCTTCTGTCGCCCGATTACGAAACCATCGCCGCCGCCCACAAGCCTGCCGACGCGACCGAGGCTTTCCTCGCCGGTCTTGCCAGCGGCAAGATCGACGGGCTGACCGCGCCGGACAGCATGGCCCGCGCCATCGCCCCGGCTTTCCTTGCTCCTGCCCCCTCGGAAGAGAGCCGGGCGCTGATCCAGGGCAACCGCTTTGGCGAGGCCCTGCTCTTGGCGATCGAGGAAGTGGCGCGCGGGGTCGAGGGCAATCTTCAGGGCGTGACGCAGGGCCTGTCGCTTCTGCGTATGGTGCGGCTGGAAGGCGTCGCCCGGCGCACCGCGCTGCAACTGATGATCCTGGAACGGCGCGGCTGATGGCTGCGCCCGCCACTGCCGAAGCATGGGTCTCTGCCTGGCTGGATGCGCTGGCCGCCGAAGCCGGGGCCGCGACCAATACCCGCCTGTCCTATGGCCGCGACGCGCTGGATTTCATCGGCTGGGCGCAACGCCATGGTCATGCGCTGGCCAGCATCGACCGCGCCGGGATCGAAGCATACCTGATTTTCTGCGACGCGCAGGGCCTGTCCAAGGCGACGCGGGCGCGGCGCCTTTCGGCGATCCGCGGCCTCTACCGCTTTGCCTTTGACGAGGGCTGGCGCAGCGACAATCCGGCCCTGCGCATCTCGGGCCCCGGCCGTGCGCAGCGTCTGCCCAAGACCCTGTCGCAAGAAGACTGTGCCGCGCTGATCGAGGCCGCCCGCACCCATGGCAAGACGCCTGCCGAACGGCTGCGCAACACGGCGCTGATGGAGCTGCTTTATGCCACCGGCCTGCGGGTCACGGAACTGGTCAGCCTGCCGCAAGCGGCGCTGCGGGGCGATCCGCGCATGATCCTGGTGCGCGGCAAGGGCGACAAGGAACGGCTGGTGCCGCTGTCATCCCCGGCCCGCGCGGCGGCGCAGGCCTGGCTGGCGGAACTGGATGCCCTGGCCGAGCTGCATCGCAAGGCGGGCAGGCCGGTGCCGAAACACCTGTTTCCCGGCCCAGGCAAGGCGGGGCATCTCAGCCGTCAGGCGTTCTTCCTGCTGCTGAAATCCTTCGCGCTGGACGCCGGGATCGACCCGGCCCGGGTCACGCCGCATGTGCTGCGCCACGCCTTCGCGACGCATCTGTTGCAGGGCGGGGCCGATCTGCGGGTGATCCAGACGCTGCTCGGCCATGCCGATGTCGCGACGACCGAGATCTACACGCATGTGCTGGACGACCATCTGCGCGATCTGGTGCTGACCCACCATCCGCTTGCGCAAAAGCCGAAAACCCGGCCATAACGACCTGCATCCCCTGCCCTTTTCCCGAAAGAAAGCCCGTTTAGACACGCCATGGACACCGCCTTCTGGATCACCGTCGCCGCCATTCTTGCCCTGATCCTGGCCTCGGCCTTCTTCTCGGGCTCGGAAACCGCGCTGACGGCGGCGTCGCGCGCCAAGCTCAAGACGCAGGCCGACAAGGGGTCCACTGGCGCCGGGGCGGCGATGAAGCTGACCGAGGATCGCGAACGCCTGATCGGCGCGCTGCTTCTGGGCAATAATGTCGTCAACATCCTGTCTGCATCGCTGGCGACCGCGCTTCTGACCCGGGTCTTCGGCGATAGCGGCGTGGCGATGGCGACCCTTGTGATGACGGCGCTGGTCCTGATCTTTGGCGAGGTCATGCCCAAGACGCTGGCGATCACCTATCCCGAAGCCGTCGCCTCGCGCGTGTCGCCGATCATCCGGGTGCTGACCTTCCTTCTGGCCCCGATCGTGGCGGTGGTGCAGGTTCTGGTGCGCTTCCTGCTGCGGCTTTGCGGCGTGAAGACCAATCCCGATGACAAGCCGCTGGCCCTGCGGGACGAAATCGTCGGCGCCATCGCGCTTGGCCATTCCGAAGGTGCGGTGGAAAAGGAAGACCGCGACCGTCTTTTGGGCGCGCTGGATCTGGGCGAGCGGACGGTGGACGAGATCATGCGCCACCGCCGCCAGATCGAAATGCTCGATGCCGACCAGCCGCCCGGCGCGCTGCTGACGCAGGTGCTCGGCTCACCCCATACGCGCCTGCCGGTCTATCGCGGCTCGGATGACAACATCCTTGGTGTCGTCCATGCCAAGGATCTTTTGCGCGAGGTCGACCGGCTGGTGCGCGGCGATGCGCCCGAGGGGCTGGACGCGCTGGACATCGCCAAGGTGGCGATGAAGCCCTATTTCATCCCCGAAACCACCAGTCTTGACGAACAGATGCGCGAATTCCTGAAGCGGCGCACCCATTTCGCGCTGGTCGTCGATGAATATGGCGGCTTGCAGGGCCTGATCACGCTGGAAGACATTCTTGAAGAGATCGTGGGCGAGATCACCGACGAACATGACGTGGTGTCGCGCGAGGGCAGCCTGACCCAGGCCGAGGATGGCGCCTATCTGGTCGATGGCGCGATGACGATCCGCGACCTTAACCGCGCGACCGACTGGCAGTTGCCGGATGACGAGGCGAACACCATTGCCGGTCTGGTGATCCACGAAGCGATGATCATCCCGGCCGAGGGCCAGGTCTTCAGCTTCCACGGCTTCCGCTTCGAAGTGGTGACACGGCGCGAGAACCGCATCACCAAGCTGAAGATCCGCCCGCTCTGAACCGGATCAGAAAATGTCTATGGCGTTGGACAGGCCGTTCAGTGTTGTCACGCCGGCCAGAAGGACGGTGCCGCTTGCGCCGAAATCGAGCAGGACGCCATTCGCGGTAACGGTGGCATGACTCTCAATCACTTCCGACTTGGTCAAGGCGGCGTTGCCCCACAATCCGTCGTCCAGCGCCAGACGATCACCGTCCGACAGCCTGAAATCGGTGACCAGGTCGCTGCCTGTCCAAGCATAGAACTCGAACCTGTCCGCCCCTGCTCCGCCGCTGAGCGTGTCATTGCCGCCGACTCCAACGAGGCGGTCATTGCCCCAACTTCCATCGATTAGATCATCACCCTGATTGCCGAACAGGGTGTCATTGCCGACGCCACCATAGATCTGGTCGTTCCCCGCATCACCGCCGATCAGGTCGTTGCCACCAAGACCCCAGATCCGGTCATTGCCCGCCAGCCCGACGATCCGGTTCCCGGCACCATTGCCTGCCAAAATGTTGTCGGCCCCGTTCCCAGTCAGCGACAGGGCATTGGTGCCTAAAAGCTGGCCGCGATGAATGCCCGCGCCAAGCGACAAGGAGCCGGAGGAGTAGAAGATATTTCCGTCGAGAATGTCCAGTTTCACATTGCCGAGGCTCATATCGACCGTGGCGGTGAAGGTGATCCCTTCGGCGGTCCGGCCGCTGACGCCGATTGCCCCCGTCGCGGAAGTGCCGATGGAATAGCCACCCGCCGCCGAGGTCGTCATCGTCTCGTTGCCAATGGTGAACAGCGCGCCGCCCTTGCCTTCGCCCAGGCTGTAGAACTTGTCGGCATTCAGATCGCTATAGACCACCCCGGTCAGGAAGCGCTGCGTTCCCGAGGTGCCGAAAAGTTCGGTCAGCATCGAGGCATTCCAGTTGGTGGTGCCCTGCTGGAACAGGCCCTGTTCGCGGCTGAGGCCGATCTCGCGGAAGGAATCGTTCAGCAGGTTGACCCGGTGGCCCGCACTGCGGAAAAGGCCTTCGTGATGCGACAGGACCATGCCGATCGCATCCTGCGCCGCCGCTGTCGTGCCGCGCCACGAGATGTTCTCGCCGATGGTGCGCCAGGCATATCCGGCCGAGGTCGCGCGGTCCCAGGGTTGCGAGCCGCCCGATCCGGTATGGCTGAAGACATCCGCATTCAGCATCCAGACCGAATGCTGGAGCGCTGCTTCCTCGAGCAGAAGATTGGGGGCCAGCACCTGACGCGAGCCGCCCGCAAGCGTGCCCGCCGCCAGCCCGGCATTCAGGTCGATGCCATAGCGCGCGGCTTCGGCCAGCGGATCAAGGCGCGCGCGGTTGATCAGTTCCAAGAGGACTTGTTCGTCGGCGGTCAGGGTCATGGCAGGGCTCGCGGCAGCGGGACAGAGCTGCACAGTCTGTCCCGAATGCGGCGGCGAAATGGCCTGCGCGTGCCCAAGTGCGGGCAAAGATCGAAGAAGTCGCGCCTATCGTTTGCCGAACAGCGTGCCCAACACCCCGCGTACGATCGCCTGCCCCGATTTTGTGCCCAGCTGGCGGGCAAAGCTCTTGGCGAAGGCCTCGGTCACCGAATCCGACCGCCGCGCCGTCGTGGTCGATTTCTGCGCCACCGGCTTTGCCCGCCCGCCGTCATAGCGCCGCGCATGGCTGAACCCGTCATCGGCCGGGGCGGTGCCGCCGCTTGCCGCGTCTTCTTCCTGGGCCTTGCGGGCCGCCGTTTCGGCACGCGCCCGCAGCTTTTCCCAGGCGCTTTCCCGGTCGATCACGGTGTCATACTTGCCGGCAAGCGGCGAGCCCGCCATAGCCGCCGCCCGCGCCTGCGGATCGGCCGGGCCAAGACGGCTGGAAGGCGGGCGCACCAGCGTGCGCTCGGCCATGCCCGGGATGCCCTTAAGCTCCAGGAACGAGGTCACCGCCTCGCCCGTGCCGACATCGCGGATCGCATCCTCGATCTTGAAGCGGGGATTGGGCCGGTAGGTCTCGGCCGCAAGGCGCAGATCCTTCTGGTCCTTGGCGGTAAAGGCGCGCAGCGCGTGCTGCACCCGGTTGCCCAACTGGCCCAGGATGGCCTCGGGCACATCGGCGGGGTTCTGGGTGATGAAATAGACGCCCACCCCCTTTGACCGGATCAGCCGCGCGACCTGTTCCACCTTGGCGACCAGCGCCTTGGGCGCATCGTCGAACAGAAGATGGGCCTCGTCGAAGAAGAAGACCAGCTTGGGCTTCTCGGGATCGCCGACCTCCGGAAGGGTTTCGAACAGTTCCGACAAGAGCCAGAGCAGGAAGGTCGCGTAAAGCCGGGGCGAGTTCATCAGCCGGTCGCCCGCCAGAATGTTGATCCGGCCGTCACCATTGGCATCGGTCAGCATCAGATCGGCCAGATCCAGCGCCGGTTCGCCGAAGAGCCGGACCCCGCCCTCGTTTTCCAGCACCAGAAGGCGGCGCTGGATCGCGCCGACCGACTCCTTGCCGACAAGACCATAGCGGGCCGAAAGCTCTTCGGCATTCTCGGCCACGAAGGTCAGAAGCGCCTGCAGGTCCTTCATGTCGAGCAGCGGCAGGTTCTCTTCATCCGACAGACGGAAGGCGACGTTCAGCACCCCTTCCTGCGGCTCGGACAATTCCAGCAGGCGCGACAGAAGCAGGGGGCCCATCTCGGCCACCGTCGTGCGGATCGGATGGCCCTTTTCGCCGAAGAGATCCCAGAAGGTCACCGGAAAGGCGCGGTAGTGCAGGTCAAGGCCGATGGTGGCGGCGCGCTTGGTGAAGGCCTCGTGCAGCTTGCCCGCCGGGTCGCCCGCCTGGCAAAGCCCGGTCAGGTCGCCCTTCACATCCGACAGAAAGACCGGCACTCCGGCGGCGGCGAATCCCTCGGCCAGAACCTGAAGCGTCACCGTCTTGCCCGTGCCGGTCGCCCCGGCGATCAGCCCGTGGCGGTTGCCGAATTTCAGAAGCAGGTCCTGCGCCGCCGCATAGCCCTCGCCACCGCCGCCCACGAAGATCCTGTCCACCGCAGCCTGATCGCCCAATTCACCCATCCCCCGGTTCAGCGTCACCTATGCCGCCCGTCGCGACGGCGCACCGGCCTTGAACATACATGCTTAACCACGTCCTGCCAGCCTTGTTCCCGTCGGCGCGGCTGCCGGGCGCCGATCTTTCCTTCCTCTCAGTCGATCCGACCGCACCCTTGAAAAGGTGCAGTTTTTTTTGATCTTTCGGTCAGGAACGGTCTTGAAAAATCCCGTTGACCTGCCATGAAAAGCGCAATAGCGTCCTGTCATGAAGTCGGCCAGTCCGACAGGGAGCATAAGAAAAAGCGCGCCAGCGCGCGATGAAAGGGCCGGTTTTCCGGCCCTTTTTTACATTCAGTCCAGCGCGATCCGGTCACGGCCCCTCTCCGCCGATCACGCTTTTCCGACCTGACACCCATGCGACCCCATGCTAACACCACCGCGATTCCGGGCAGCAACGACCCGGACCGTACAGGCCAAAAGGACCTTCGCGCGATGAAGACCAGACCGCTTCCGCTTCTTGCCCTGCTTGCCGCGCTTGCCACGCCGATGGCCGCCGCCGCACAGGATGCCACGCCGACGCCCGCCGAGGGTGCCGCCGTCCAGGCCGATGGCGCTTCGCCCGAGGGGCTGAGCATGGGGATCGAGGTCGGCAGCGCCGGGGCCAAGGTCGGCGACACCTATATCAAGGCCAAGTTCGACGCCTGGGAACAGCGCTGCATCAAGACGGAATCGGGTGCCGATCCCTGCCAGCTGTACCAGCTTCTGAAAGACAGCAGCGGCAATGCGGTCGCCGAATTCTCGGTCTTCACCCTGCCCGAGGGCCAGACCGGCCCGGCCGCCGCCGGGGCGAACCTGATCGCGCCCCTCGAGACCCTGCTGACCGAGGGCCTGCGCCTGTCGATCGACGGCAGCAAGGACCGCGCCTATCCCTTCACCTTCTGCACCCGGATCGGCTGCGTCGCGCGCCTTGGCTTCACCGCCGAGGAAGTGGCGATGTTCAAGAAGGGCGCCAAGGCCACGATGTCCATCGTGCCTTTCGTCGCGCCGGATCAGAAAGTGCTGCTCGACGTCTCGCTGAAGGGCTTCACCGCCGGGATGGACGCGGTCGCCGCTGACAACAAGGCCGCCGATGCCGCCGCCAAGGCAGCCGCACCCGCGCCTACGCCGGCCCCCTGATCGCCTAAACGGCGCGCAGCGCCAGAACGGCGTTCAGCCCGCCAAAGGCAAAAGCATTCGACAGCGCCGCGCCCACAGGGGCGCGGCGCGTTTCGTTCGGGACATGGTCCAGATCGCATTCCGCATCGGGCGCGGTCAGGCCCAGCGTCGGCGCGACAAGGCCCTCGCGCAGCGCCATAAGGCAGGCCAGCAGCTCGATCGCGCCGGTCGCCCCGATGGCATGGCCATGCGCCGCCTTGGTCGAACTGACCAGAACGCGCTGCGCGGCAGGGCCGAAAACCTGTTTGATCGCAGCGACTTCGACTCGATCGTTCACGCCGGTTCCGGTGCCATGGGCGTTGATATAGCCAATGTCAGCGGGCGACAGCCGTGCTTCTGCCAGTGCCTGCCGCATCGCCGCCGCCGCGCCTTCGCCATTCGGCACGACGATATCGCCCGCATCGGCCGTCATGCCGAAACCCGCGATCTCGGCCAGGGCCACGGCACCGCGCGCGGCGGCGTGTTCCGCCTCTTCCAGCACAAAGACCGCCGCGCCCTCGCCCATCACCATGCCGTTGCGGCGGGCATCGAAGGGGCGGCAGCCGTCGGGCGACAGGACGCGCAGCCCCTCCCAGGCCTTCACGCCGCCAAAACACAGCATGGCCTCGGCCCCGCCCGCCAGCATCGCGGGCACCGCGCCGTCGCGAATCATGCGGAAGGCAAGACCGATGGCGTGGTTGGACGCGGCGCAGGCCGAAGACACCGCGAAGGACGGGCCGCGCAGGCCATGGCGCATCGAGATCAGCGAGGCAGGCGCGTTCAGCATCAGCCGCGGCACGGTCAGGGGCGGCACGCGCTGGCGACCCTCTTCGAAGACGGCTCGGTAGCTGTCCTCCCATGTGGCGATGCCGCCCGCCGCCGAACCGATCACCACGCCAGTTTCCGGCCCCAGCCCCGGCCCGGCCATGGTCAGCGCCTCTTGCGCCGCGATCAGGGCAAACTGCGAGAAGCGGTCGGCAAGCGTCAGATCCCGCGCGGAAAACCCGCTTTCCGGCGGCCAGGGCCGCACCTGCGCGCCGATGCGGATCGCCAGCCGCTCGACATCGCGAAAGGCCAGCGGTCCGATGGCGGATCTTCCCGCCGCCAGCGCCGCCAATGTGCCCGGCACATCGCCCGCAAGCGCATTCACCGTGCCCGCGCCGGTAAGGACGACCCGCCTCATGCCGATTTCCGGGCCACGAGGTCAGTGACCGCCAGGATGATGCTCTGAACGCTTTGCGTGTCGAAGGCCGGGGCTTCGGAAGGGTCTGCAGGGTTGAAGGGGATCGAGATTTCGAATTCTTCCTCAATGGCGAAAATCGCCTCGACCAGTCCCAGACTGTCCAGGCCAAGGCTTTCGACCGTCGCCCCCGGCGATATCTCCTGCGGCGCGATCAGCGCCTGCGCCGCCAGGATACCGACCACCTTTTCCGCAATCTTGCCCTCCATGCGCCCCCCGAACGCCCGCGCGCCCTAGCCCTTGTCCAGATCCGGGGTCAGGGATTTCTCGATCTCCGCCACCCGCGCGGCCAGACGCGGCAGCCGCCGCAGCGCCTTTTGCAGCTCGACATGGGTTTCCATCTTGATCGCCGGATAGCCCAGCAGCACCCGGCCGGCCGGGGCATTGGTGAAGATCTTGGTCGCACCACCCGCGATCACATCATCGCCGACGAAGATATTGTCATTCACGCCGCATTGGCCGCCCAGCACCACCCGGTCGCCGATCCGCGCCGATCCGGCGATGCCGACCTGGCCGCACAGCAGGCAGTCGCGCCCGATCTGGACGTTGTGGCCGACATGGACCAGATTGTCGAACTTGCAGCCCGATCCGATCACCGTGTCGCGCACAGTGCCGCGGTCGATGCAGGTGTTCGCGCCGATTTCTACGTCATCTCCAATGGTTACGGCCCCAAGCGAATGTATCCGCGTCCAGGCCTGGGCGCGGATTTCCGCCCGTGCGCCAAGGGTGGCGCGGATCTCTTCGACACCGGACTTCTCGGGCGTCACAAAGGAAAACCCGTCCGCCCCGATCACCGCGCCGGGCTGGCAGATGAAGCGCGCGCCGATCCGCACCCGCGCGCCGATCCGCGCGCCTTGCAGGATCAGGGCATCCGCCCCGATCTGCGCGCCTTCGGCGATCGAGACATGGCTGGCGATCCGCGCGCCGGGGCCGATCTGCGCCCCCGCGCCGATGGTGACGAAGGGTCCGATGGACGCGCCCTCGCCGATCGTGGCGGTCGGGTCGATCGCCGACATCGCATGGATGCCAGGCGCGATATCCGGGCCGGGATCCATCATCCGGCTGAGGCCCGCCATCGCCAGACGCCCGCGCGGCGCGAAGATCGCGGCCTTCAATCCCATCCCGCGCCAATCGGCACCCGGCCAAAGGATCGCAGCCTGCGCCCGGCCCTTGGCGATGCCTTCGCCATAGCGCGGATCCATCGCAAGGGCGAGCTGATCCGGCCCCGCCGCCTGCGGCTCGGACGCGCCGGTGACGGTCAGGTCAAGCGCGCCCTCGGCCTCGGCGCCCAGGGCGGCGGCGATATCGCGGATGCTGTGGGCCATGGAACCTCCGGTCGGCCGCAAGGCCTGCGGCGGGCCAGAGTCTTAGCCCGAAACCGGACCCAGTGCCACCCCGGCATCCTTCAGCGCCTCCCACAGCAGGGCATCTCGGCCATAGACATCGCGACGATAGCCCATGCGACCCTTGGCTTCCGGGTAGGCGGTGAAATAGACCAGATGGATCGGGATGGTTTTTTCAAATTTCACAATGGTTTCGCGCCCGGTCTTCAGATCTGTCTCGAACTCTTCCTCAGCATTGTCGGTCTGCACCGACAGCAGCGCATGGGCCAGATCGAAGGGATCGGCCACGCGGATGCAGCCATGCGAAAAGGCGCGCACGTCTTCCTTGAACAGGGATTTCGACGGCGTGTCATGCAGATAGATGTTGTATTGATTGGGGAACATGAACTTCACCTTCCCCAGCGCATTGCCATCCGATGGCGGCTGGCGCAGGGCGAAGGGGAAGGTCTTGGCGCTGTAGGCGGCAAAGTTCACCGCGCCGCGTGACACGACCCGGCCCTTGCCATCGACGACCTGCAAATGGCCAACCGCGTTCGGATTGCGCTGCAAGAGCGGCAGGTATTCCTTGACGGTGATGGAGCGCGGCACCCCCCAGGACGGGTTGATCACCATATAGGCCATCTGGTCGGAAAATTCCGGGCTGCGCTGGTCGGGGACGTTCTTGCCGATCACCACGCGGGTGCGAAACACGGTGCGGCCGTGATCGACGATGCGGGCGGTGAAATCGGGCTCGTTCACCCAGATATGCCGCGCCGTACGGTCGATATCCATCCAGCGCTCGCGCTCCATCGCGACGATCACCGAGGCCAGACGGTCTTTGGCCGAGCGGTTGATCTCGCGCAGCGTGCCCTCGCCCGCAACGCCGTCGGCGGGCATGCCATGGGCAAGCTGGAACGCCTGGACGGCGGTCTGAATCGCGCGATCATAGCTGGCCGTCGCGCTGCGCGACATGTACCCCATACGCACCAGACGGTCGCGAAGCGCGACCACGCGCTCGCCGGTATCGCCCGGTTTCAGAGACCCGCCCGGCACGGTTGCGCCCCAGTCGCCATTGGCCAGCGCGCCTTCGAGGGTGAATTTCGCTTTCATCAACTGGGCATAGACATCGCTTTTCGGCACAAGGCCCTGAAGCACGGCAACCGGATCGCCGCCCGCGATCGCGGCCAACAGCACCGCCGGATCGGCATGAGCGATCTCGCGCACGATGGTGGCGTCGATCTTCTTCGGCTCCAGCATCCCCGAGGTCAGGTCACCCGCCCAGGTCAGATAGGCCCGGGACATCGCCACTTCCAACCGGCCCAGATCGCCTTCGGTCTGGGCGCTGCGGAAGGCGGCCTTCAGACCCTCGGCATCATAGCGCGCGGGCGGCAGGCCGTGATCATTGGCGGTGGCAAGGGCCGCGAACAGCGCGGCACGGCGGTAGGCATCCTGCGGCCCGGTCCAGAGCGTCGCGTAATCATGGCCGCGGTAGAAGGCGGCAATCGCCTCGTCCCCGCCTGCTGCCGCGGCCAGGGATTGCGCAAAGGCCGTCGGGCCTGCGGCCCAGGCGGCACCTTGGCCAAGAGGCGCAGCCAGGGCGACCAGCGCCGAGAAACACACCGTACCGACCAGATGACCAAGCTTGCGGCGCAGCGGACGGATGGCAGGTGAAAGGGCGGCGGCAGCAACGGAAAAACTCATCCAATCCTCGGAAAATTCAGCGCAATCGCGCGTGTTTGGCCCAAGGATCGCGGCTTTGGCCGACCCTGTCCATTCACAAGATTGGAAAAGCCGGGGATTCGGCGCCGACGCGGTCAGGCCGGGGCCTGTTTTCCAGGCGCCGTTGCATCGGCGCAACGCCGCTGCGCCTCTTTCAAGTTCAGCAAATTTTTGCCGATTGCCCACATCATCGCCGCACTGGGGACAATCTTTGCTTGGGCTTCGAATCGTGGCGTGCCATAAAGACCGCACACTTGGGGAAGTGACCACAGAAGCTGCCGCACAGGTGGCCGAAGACGGAAACGGGACAGGCTTTTCGGAATGACTGATACAGCATCGCTTGGGTTCACGCGGCGTGGCTTGCTGGGCGCCTTCGCGGCGACGGCAATCGTCGCAGCACCGTTCTTCAAGGGGGCTCCCGCCTATGCCAAGGGTGCAGGCGACATCCGCAGGTTGCGGATGTATTCGGGTCGCACCGGCGAGAGCATGGACACGATCTACTGGGTCGAAGGGGAGTACATTCCCGAAGTCCTTAAGGAAATCAACAGCTTCATGCGCGACTGGCGCACGGCTGACGCGATCAAGATGGACCCGCGCAATTTCGACATCATGGCGGCCGCGCATCGGCTGATGGATGTCAGCGAGCCCTATATGCTGCTTTCGGGCTATCGCAGCCCCAAGACCAACGCGATGCTGCGGTCGCGCTCGGGTGGCGTTGCCAAGAACTCTCTCCACATGAAGGGCCAGGCGGCCGACCTGCGGCTCAAGTCGCGCTCGGTGGGCCAGATGGCCAAGGCGGCGGCGGCCTGCGCGGCGGGCGGCGTCGGGCGCTATTCGCGGTCGGATTTCGTCCATATGGATTGCGGCCCGGTGCGGCACTGGGGCGGCTGAGCGGTCGAAGTTTCCGCGTGGCTTTGGACATGAGGCGCCCCTTCGCGGGCGCCTTTTGCATTCATCGGGCGGTCTTGATGATGGCATCTATGCGATCGCGCCATTGCTCTGCCTCGGCCCTGTCGCGCAGATCGGCCACTTCGAAAGCCCGTCCGCGCGGCAACGCCAGCCGCAGCACAGGATAGATCCCTTCGTCGCTGTCACGCATCACCACTTGCGGCGGCGGAAGATCGGCCAACCGGAACCTGTCCGTCACGTCGCGCAGATCACCACGCCGCGCCCGCGTGACCTCGCCCGTCGCCGGGTCCAGCACCAGAACCATCGGCCGGACCAGCGCGACCAGCAGCATCATCCCGCCAACATAAAGCGCGAAGGCCACGCAGCCGAAGACCAATAGCATCGCAACCGGCGGCGTGTCCCAACGCAGATGAAACAGAAACACCGCCGGGATCATCCCGCCGCATCCCAGGGCCAGCACCAGGGCGAACAGCCGCAACGGCCAGGGCATTCGGCCTTCGCGGCAGAGAATGCGTCCGTCTTCCTGCGAGATCATCCGGGTCAGGGCAGCTTCCTTTCCGCGGTGCGGGATCAGAGATAATCCCGCGGGTCGCCGTCCTCATTCGCTTCGGGCGCGTCCTTCCGTCCCCTGAACCCCATCGCCACGACGAATTTCTCGGACGAATCCTGGCGGCTCGACGGCGGCTTCACATTGGCGACCTTGGTGAAGTTGCGCTTCAGTTCGGCCTGCATCTGGTTTTCCGCCCCGCCGGCCAGAACCTTGGCGACGAAAGTGCCGCCCTCGTCCAAGACGTCATAGGCAAATTCCAGCGCCGCCTCGATCAGGGCGATGATGCGCAGATGGTCGGTGCCCTTGTGGCCCGAAGCGGCGGCGGCCATGTCCGACATCACCACATCGGCCTTGCCGCCCAGCCAGCCCTTCACCTTCTCATCCGCGCCATCGGACAGGAAATCCAGCTGGTGCAGCTCGACCCCGGCAATCGGCTCCACCTCCTGCAGATCGACACCGATGATGCGGCCCTGCGGTTTTTTCGCGTTCTCGCCCAGGGCGTTGATCCGTGGCACCGCAACCTGGCACCAGCCGCCCGGCGCACAGCCAAGATCGACGACGCGCGACCCCGGCTTGAGAAATCCGTAGCGGTCGTCCAGTTCCATGATCTTGAACGCGGCGCGCCCGCGATAGCCCTCGCGCTTGGCGCGCTGGACATAGGGGTCGTTCAACTGCCGTTCCAGCCAGAGCGTCGACGAGAGCTTTCGCCCCTTCGCCGTCTTGACCCGCACCCGCAGATCGCGCGTGCCCCGGCCGGATGTGTTCTTCTCGCTCATAGATAGGGTCCGTCTTCCAAGACTCCGTCGGCGCTCATCTGGGCATAGAGGAGACCCTCGCGCAGCCCGCGATCCGCGACCGACAGCCGGTCGGTGGGCCATATACGCATCAGCGCCTGAAGGATAGCCGCGCCGGACATGATCAGCGTGTGGCGGTCGCGGCCGATGCGCGGATCGTGGCGGCGACCTTCGGGGCCAAGCGCCAGATAGTCGCGGATCACCGCGTCGATCTGCGCGCTCGACATCTGCAAGCCATCCACCTTGGCCCGGTCATAGCGGCGCAGGCCCAGATAGCTGGCGGCCACCGTGGTCACCGTGCCGGAGGTTCCGATGATCTGGAACCCCGCGCGCGGGGCCTGGGCATGATAGGGGCTGAAATTGGCAAGGTTCTCTTCGAAGAACCAGCTCATCAGGGCAAAGCGGGCGGCGTCATCCTCAACATCCTGGAACTGCTCTTTCAGCGTGGCGACGCCAAGCGGCACGGAAATCCAGTCAACCACCCGCGCCGAGGGCCCCTCGCCCTGGGCGTTGAAGCCCATGTGCAGCCGCATGATCGCCCGGCCGCGTTCCTTTGGTTCAACCCCGGCAAGGTCGATCCAGACCAGTTCGGTCGACCCACCGCCGATATCCACGACCAGAAGCTGCTCGGTCCGCGCGCTGACCAGCGGCGCGCAGGAAATGACGGCCAGACGCGCCTCTTCCTCGGGCGCGATGATCTCCAGAGCCAGCCCGGTCTCGCGGCGGACCTGGCGGATGAACTCCTTGGCGTTGCGGGCGCGGCGGCAGGCCTCGGTCGCGACCAGCCGCATCCGCTGGACCCCGTGCTTTTCGATCTTCTTCTGGCAGATGCGCAGCGCCTGGATCGTGCGCGCCATCGAGGCGCGCGACAGCCGCCCGCTGCTCTCGAGCCCCGCGCCAAGCTGCACGGTCTTCGAGAAACTGTCGGCCACGATGAACTGACTGCCCCTCGGCTGGGCAATCAGCATCCGGCAACTGTTCGTGCCAAGGTCCAGCGCCGCATAAAGCGCCGGCCCCGACGGATCAGGGGATGACTCTTCCCCCCCGCGGGAGTCCGGATCGAACTCGACCAGCGCAGGCGATGCGTCCTCCCCTCGGGGACGCGCGGGCGTCATGGCCGCCCTCCAACTGTGGTTGAGACCAAAGGTAGACGCCCACCCCCCGCCTTGCAAGCCGTCGATGAAGCGGTTGCAACATCTGCATGAAGAAAATTGGGCGCATCCCGCATAGCAAGCCGTCGCCATCGCGGCACGGCCACGTTATGCAAGCCGCGTGGGGCCACGTCGCTCAGCGCGCGCGCCATGTCGAAAACCGACAGTGCTTGTCGGATCGCGACGATTATCAGATGTGTCAAGCAAGACCGGAATCGCCATGCCAGAGATCACCATCGTCTATTGGAGAGACATCCCCGCCCAGGTGATCGTCGGCAACAGCCGCCGCGGCGCCAAGGTGAAACTCACCGAGCGTTTCGAGCAGGCGATCGACCGCTGCGCCATGAAGATCGGGGCGAAGGACAGCGACAGCTACCTGGCCGAATGGCGCAAAGTGCCCTCGGGCACGGTCGAGGGCGAACAGGACGATATCGCCCGCGACATCGCGGCGAAGATCGAGACCGACTATGACACGGCAAGGCTCAAGGCGTTGATCGACGCCGAAGGCTGGAACCGCAGCTGATCATCATGCGCTTGAGGGAGAGACTGATGGCCCTGTTCAACTTCCGCTCCAAGACTTCCGCCGCCCCCGTCACGCCGGGCGCGCAGGTCGAAGCCTTCTTGCAGGGCTATTCGATCGAGGTGATGCCGCGCACCGCCGAGAAGATCGAGGATTTCCGCACGCTTCTGCCCACGGGCACCCGCGTCTACATCGCCCATATCGACGGCACGCCCATCGAGGACATGGTCGCCACCGCCAAGCGCATCGGCGACGAGGGCTATACGGTGATGCCGCATTTCCCGGCGCGGATCATCAAGGACAAGGCGGTGCTGCTCGACTGGGTGGCGCACTACAAGGATGTCGGCGTCCGTCAGGGCCTGTTGCTGGCGGGCGGCGTGGCCCAACCGGTCGGCGATTTCTCAACCTCGATGCAGCTTCTCGAATCAGGCGCTTTCGACGGGTTCGAACGGCTGCATGTCGCTGGCCACCCGGAAGGCAACAAGGACATCGACCCCGATGGTTCCGACCGCATGGTCATGGAAGCCGCGCGCTGGAAATCGGCCTTTGCCGAACGGACCGACGCGAAGATGGCGATGGCCACGCAATTCTGCTTTGACGCGGGCCCGGTGATCGAATGGGTCAACCGCCTGCAGGCCGAAGGTGTGGCCCTGCCCGTCCATATCGGCGTCGCGGGCCCGGCCAAGCTGCAAACCCTGATCAAGTTCGCCATCGCCTGCGGGGTTGGCCCCTCGCTCAAGGTCCTGCAGAAGCGCGCGCTGGACGTGACCAAGCTTCTCCTGCCCTATGAGCCGGCCGATTTCATCGCCGAACTGGCCGCGCACAAGGCCGCCAATCCGGGCTTCGGCATCGAGCAGGTGCATTTCTTCCCGCTGGGCGGGATCAAGACCAATGCCGAATGGGTCACGGCCCATGGCGGCGCCGCTGGCAAACCCGCCCGCGCCGCCTGAGTAAGTTGAGGGAGAGAACCGGGAATGACCCGTACCGTCGTTGAATCGAAAACGAAAACCGTCATCATCGGCTTTGACGAGCCTTTCTGCGTCATCGGCGAACGGATCAACCCGACCGGGCGCAAGAAGCTTGCGGCCGAACTTGAGGCCGGCAATTTCGAGACCGTCATCAAGGACGCGCTGGAGCAGGTCGCCTGCGGCGCCACCGTTCTGGACGTGAACTCGGGCGCGGTCTTCACCAATATGATGGCCAAGGACCCGCGCTACGCCGACAACAACTTTGTCGAGCCGCCGCTGATGAAGCAGCTGATCGAGATCGTGCAGCAGACGGTCGATGTGCCGCTGTGCATCGACTCGTCGGTTCCCGCGGCGCTGGAAGCCGGTCTTGCCGCCTGCGAGGGCCGCCCGCTCTTGAACTCGGTGACGGGCGAGGAGGAGCGGCTGGAACTCGTCCTGCCGCTGGTCAAGAAGTACAATGTGCCGGTCGTGGCGATTTCGAACGACGACACCGGCATTTCGCCCGACCCGGAAGTGCGCTTCGCGGTGGCGAAAAAGATCGTCGAGCGCGCCGCCGATTTCGGCATTCCGGCGCATGACATCGTCGTCGACCCGCTGGTCATGCCGGTGGGCGCGATGGCCAGCGCCGGGCAGCAGGTCTTTACGCTGGTCCGCCGGTTGCGCGACGAGCTGGGCGTGAACACCACTTGCGGTGCGTCCAACATTTCCTTCGGCCTGCCGCATCGCCACGGCATCAACGGCGCCTTCCTGCCCATGGCGATCTGCGCCGGTATGACCAGCGCCATCATGAACCCGGTGCGCCAGCAGGAGATGGAGGCGATCCGCGCCGCCAACTTCCTGATGAACCA
>Ga0056909_1000694_pt1 | contig 27062 bp, 25 predicted proteins | sample EBPBio102011_DNA_FD_62115 | JGI IMG/M metagenome (GOLD analysis project Ga0056909, IMG submission 62115) | Wastewater treatment Type I Accumulibacter community from EBPR Bioreactor in Madison, WI, USA - Reactor 1_1/10/2011_ DNA | ecosystem: Engineered > Bioreactor > EBPR > Anaerobic-Aerobic >...
AGTGAAGCTGACACTCACATCATCGGGCCAAAACCCTAGTGAGCCGATATGCAAAACGATCGTCGCCGAAACGACCAAACCGCCCGCATATCCCTTCTTCATCATCAATGTCAAAGAGCGTCGGACACAAAAATCACAGAGCCGCCAATCTCTTGGCGCATCCTGCAGCCTTGCCTCCGGGTAGTCTGCGAAGCTCTGCGGCCCCGCTTCCCTTCGCTTCCGTTCGGCGTTTCCGCGTCCCGTCCGCTTCGGTGAGGCGGTGTTTACGTCTGCGCTTCGGGAGCCGCAAGAGAAAAAATGCGCTTCGTGACGATTTTTTGTCAGAACCCAAGAAAGCCGCGGTTTTTCGCGGGAACCCGCCTGCCCTTTCGGCAGTTATCCACGGCTTTCCTGGGGATAAGTCAGGCCAAGACCCCGGAATCATGGGTGATGCGGCCGCCGGCGACCGTCAAAGCGATTCCCGTGGCCCCGAGTCGGGCCGGTTCGAGCGCTTCGATATCGCCGTCGATCACCACAAGATCCGCCGCGAGGCCCGGACGCAGGGTGCCGGTCACATCCTCCCACTGCCCCGCCCAGGCGCCGCCCGCCGTATAGGCGCGCAGGACATCCATCAGACCGACCCGCTCATCCGCCGCCCCGTCATAAGGAACACGGGTCAGCGCTGCCTGGATGCCGCGCATCACGTTCACATCGGTCACCGGCCAGTCGCTGGCGAAGGCCAGATGCGCGCCGAGATCGGCCAGCGTGCGTGTCAGATAGGCGTCGCGCCAGCGGTCGCGGTGGAAGACGTGGTCCATGGTGGACATCGGAAAATCCATCGCCCCGGGCGGATGCGGCGGCTGGACGCTGGCCGTGATGCCCAGCGCGCCCAGGCGCGGCACGTCGGCCCGGTCGATCAGCTCGATATGTTCGATGCGATGGCGGCTGTCGCGGCGGCCATTGGCCTGTTGCGCCGCTTCATAGCCGTCGATGGTCTGGCGCACCGCCCCGTCGCCGATGGCATGCACGGCGATCTGAAGCCCGCGCCTGTCGGCCTCGGTGCAGATCGCCTTGAAGCGGTCGACGGCGAACAAGGGTTCCGCCCGGTGGCCCGGCACGCCGGGATAGTCATTCAGCATATAGGCGGTGCGGCTGTCGACCACGCCATCCATGAACATCTTCACGAAACCCGAGCGCAGCCAGTCATTGTCGAACTCGGCGGTCATGGCGCTGGCGCGCTCCAGCTCTGAGAGGTCCATATGCGGTTTGAAGTGGAAGGGCACCTTCACCCGCGCCGTCAGCCGCCCCTCGGCCAAGAGTTCCGACAGCAGCACGCAGGTGTAGCGGTTGCCGTCCATGTTCACCATCGAGGTGATGCCATGGCGGGCGCAATGCGCCAGACCCGCCGCGACCTTGTCCTTGTCCGCCGCCCGCATCGCGGCATCGGGCCAGGGCGAAGGCTCCCCCCCGGTGGCGATGCCCAGTTGCAGATGCGCCTCGCCACCCAGAGCAAGAACCGGGCCAAAGGCCTCAAACTCGCGCAATTCGCCGGTCGCGGTGCCATCCGCGCCCATCACGACCTCATGGCCATGCGGCATCGCAGCCCCGTGCAGCAGGCCCGCCGCCGACAGCGCCGCCGTATTGGCCCAGACCGTGTGGTGATCGGGCGCCATCATGGCGATCGGCCGGTCGGCGATCACGGCATCCAGATCGTGACGGGTGACTGGATGGTCCAGCACTTCATATGCCGCGCCCTGCGCCATCAGGAGCGCCCGGTCGGGATTGGCGGCGGCATAGTCCAGAAACGCCGCCTTCAGGGCATCGAAGCCCGCGACGCCGCCAAGCTGCAATTGCACCAGTTCGGCCCCGCCCAGCACCAGATGCAGGTGGCTTTCGACAAAGCCCGGCAATACCGTCCGCCCGCCCGCGTCGATCACGCGGCAGCCCGGCCCGGCAAGGGCCAGAATCTCGGCGGCCGTTCCCACGGCCAAAACCTTGCCCCCGGCCAGCGCCACGGCCTCGGCCCGAGGCTTCGCCTCGTCCATGGTCAATACCCGACCATTGGTCACGATCATTTCAGCCTGCACAGGCTCACTCCTTCTTCTCTTCTTAAGTATCCCGGGGTCCGGGGCTGAGCCCCCAGGGTGTTATCGCGCCCGGACCACGGCTTCCGCCATGGAACACAGCATCTCGAACATGAGGCTGATCCCCAGCCAGGCGGTCCCGCCCGACGCGTCGAAAGGTGGCGAGACCTCGACCAGATCCGCGCCGACGATATCCAGGCCGCGCAGCCCCCGCGCGACTTGCAGGGCAGCCCAGGAATTCGGCCCGCCCACTTCCGGTGTGCCCGTGCCCGGCGCGAAGGTCGGATCGACAAAGTCGATGTCATAGGTCACGTAGACCGGCCCCGCGCCCGCGATCTCGCGCGCCTCGGCCATCACATCCTCGGCCCCGCGGGCGTGGAATTCGGCGATGGGAACGATGCGGATGCCATTGGCTTCGGCAAAGTCCCAATCCTCGCGGCCATAGGCGGTGCCACGGATGCCGATCAGGCAATAGCGTTTCGGGTCGATCAGCCCCTCTTCCACCGCGCGGCGGAAGGGCGTGCCGTGATTGTAGCGCGAGGTGCCGAAATAGACGTCGTTCAGGTCGGTATGGCTGTCGAACTGGATCATCCCGACCGGGCGGGTCTTGGCCACGGCCCGCAGGATCGGCAGGCTGCACAGATGGTCGCCGCCGCCGGTCAGGGGGCGGATGCCCGCCGCGACCACGCGGTCATAAAAGGCCTCCATCCGCGCCATCGAATCCATCAGATCGCCCGGATTGGGGGCCACGTCGCCCAGATCGGCGCAGTTCACAAGATCGAAGGGCCGCACCCATGTCGCGCCATTGGCCGCCCGGATCATGGTCGACAGGTCGCGCAACTGACGCGGTCCGTGGCGCGGGCCGGGGCGGTTCGTGGTGCCGCCGTCCCAGGGCGCGCCGATCAGCCCAACCTCGACCTCGGCAAAGCGCGGATGGTCAAAACCGACATGCGGCAGGCGCATGAAGGTGGGAACCCCGGCGAATCGCGGCAGGTCAAAGCCCGAGACCGGCGTGAAAAACCCTTCCGACATATGATGCCCCCTCCGGCCTGCGATTCCCCGGCCCATCCAACCATTCGCGCCCGGTCCTGTCAGGCCCTGAAACGACATGGCGAGGCGGGATTTCCGCCGGTCCCCTTGCTTGTCTCTCTGCCCCCCCTTGACCTAAGCCCCCCCTTCGCGCCCTTATCTCGCCAAGGCCAACACAGGACTATCCCAGATGTTTTCCAAGACCGCCGATCCGACCTCTGCCCCGCCCAGCCCGGTCGCGGGGGGCAATGCAAGCCGGTCGGTCCTTGGCCCGGACCTGCGCATCACCGGCGAGATCACCTCTTCCGGCGCGCTGGAGGTTCTGGGCGAGATCGACGGCAACCTGACCGCCGACAGCCTGACCATCGGCGCCGAGGGGCGGATTTCCGGTTCGGTCAATGCCCGTTCGGTCGAGGTCAAGGGGCGGCTGGATGGCAAGGTCACCTCGGAGAACTTCACCATGCGGGCCTCGGCCCAGGTGGCGGCGGAAGTGACCTATACCACGCTGGTCATTGAAAGCGGCGCGCAGATCGAAGGCCGCTTCCTGCGCCCCAAGGCGTGACGTCCTACCTCTCGGGCGGAATGGAATAGGTCAGCCCGGCGCGGGCGACAGGCTCGCCTACGCCTTCCGAAAAGACCAGCACATCGCCCACCGCCAGACGGCGGCCCAGCTTCAAGAGCCGCGCTTCGGCCAGAAGGTCGCGGCCCGCCTCGGGTTTGCGCAGGAAATCCACCGCGCAATTCGTGGTGACGGCCAGGGCCACCGGGCCGATGCGCGACAGGATCGTCAGATACAGCGCCACATCGACCAGGGCAAAGATCGCCGGGCCGCTGACGGTGCCGCCCGGGCGCAGATGGCGCGCGGCGACCCTGAGGCGCAGGCAAAGGCCCTGGGCATCCACCCGTTCGACGGCGAAATCCGCCGCGACTTCAGGGAAATCGCGCTCCAGAAAGGCGGCAAGGGCCGCGGCATCCATGGCCAGCATCACGGCTGTTCCTTTGCTTTTCGCTCCAACCAGATCACCGAGGCCAGGCCCGCTACCGCCATCGCCCCGCAGGCGGCGATCACCGCCCCGGCCCCGCCCTGCGCCAGCAGGGCCGCGCCGATCGCAGGCCCCGCTGCCGCGCCTAGGATCGGCGCCACGGCCACCGCGCCCGAAATCGCGCCGAAGCCCGCCCGTCCCAGGGTTTCCGCGACCAGAACCGGACGCAGGATCGACATCACCCCCGCCCCCGCCCCCTGCACCAGCGCGAAGGCGAAGATCAGGGGCAGCGCCACCCCGGCGAAAGCCAGGCAAAGCGCCGCCAGCACCACCGCCGCAAAGGACATCAGCACCGCCTGCCCCGTGCTGATCCGCGCCCCCGCCGCGACCAGCGCCAGCCGTCCCGCCACCTGCGACGGGCCGATACAGGCCGCGGCCGTGGCGGCCAGCGTCGCCCCCGCGCCACGATCCTGCAACAGGGGCAGAATATAGGTGATCAGGATCGCATGGTTCAGATAGGCCAGGCCAAAGGCCAGCGACAGCGCCCAGAAGGCGGGCTTCCGCATCGCGGCGCGCAAGGCGCCGGGCAGATCGGGCGGACGCGGGATCGCCGCCGCCCGCTCGATCCGGCGCAGCCGCGTCACCGCAACCAGATTGAGCGGTACCACCCCCAGAACGATCATCGCGGCAAAGACCAGCATCGCCCCCTGCCCGCCCAGGCTTTCGCCCAGAACCCGGCCCAGGGGAAAGGCCAGCGTCCCCGCAAACCCGGCGACCAGTGTGATCCTGGTGATCGCGGCCCTGGCGCCTGGGCCAAGGCGGCGGGTCAGGAAGGCGAAGCAGGTCTCGTACAGACTGCCCGCCTGGGCCGCGCCGATGACGATCCAGGCAAGGATCCAGTGCAGGGGCGTGGCCGCGAAGGCCAGCCCCGCCACGCCCAGCGCGGCCAGAAGCGGGCCGAAGACCAGCATCTCGCCGCCCAGACCGCGGTCGATCAGGCGTCCGGCAAAAGGCGTCAGCACCGCCAGAAGTGCGAAGGCCAGCGTCGGCCCCAGTGCAAGCGTCGCCTTGTCCCAGCCGGTCGCAGATTCGAGATCGGGCAGAAGTGCGGGAAAGGCGTAATAGGTCGCGGCATAGATCAGCGTCTGCCCCAGCGCCAAAAGCCAGACCGCCGGGCTGTCCCCGGCGGCGGCTTCAGGCTCTGGCGCGGCAGAGGACAGCTCAGACCCCGTAGATCGCGCCGAACTTGGCTTCCAGATAATCCAGCAGCGGCCCGGCCGAAGGTGCAAAGCCACAGGCCTGCGTGATGACCTCGCGCGGGGCCATCAGCGATCCGTGGCGCTGCACCTTCTCGCGCAGCCAGCCCGTCGCCACCGAAAGATCCCCCGCCGCCATCTGCGCATCGAGATCCGGCTGATTGGCCCGCAGCGCCTTGTGCAGACAGCCCGCGTAAAGGTTGCCCAGCGAATAGGTCGGGAAATAGCCGAACAGGCCGACCGACCAATGCACATCCTGCAGGACGCCATGCGAGGGCCGGTCGACCGCCACGCCGAAATCAGCCTTGAACCGGTCATTCCAGGCCGCTTCCAGATCGCCCACCAGCAAGGTGCCCTGCATCAGGGCGCGTTCCAGATCGAAGCGCATCATGATGTGCAGGTTGTAATGCACTTCATCGGCTTCGGTGCGGATATAGCCGGGCTGCACCCGGTTCACCGCGCCGAAGAAGGCATCGGCATCGGCCACGCCAAAGGCGCCGAAGCGTTCGGTCATCTGGCCAAACAGCCAGCCGGTGAAGGCGCGCGAACGGCCAAGCTGGTTCTCGTAGATCCGGCTCTGGCTTTCATGCACCCCCATCGACACGCCCTGCCCGATCGGCGTCAACAGATAATCCGGGTCGATGCCCTGCTCATAGGCGGCATGGCCGACCTCATGGATGGTCGAGTAGAAGCAGTTGAACGGGTCGCTTTCGGCAATCCGCGTGGTGATGCGCACATCATTGCCCGAGCCCGAGCTGAACGGATGCACCGCAATGTCCAGCCGGCCCCGGCTCCAGTCATAGCCGAAGGCGGTCGCCAGATCGCGGGCCAGCCGCATCTGCGCATCGGCCCCGAAAGCGCCGTCCAGCAGCTTCGGCTGATGCGCCGCGCCCAGGATCTTCTCGCGCAGCGCCACCAGCCGGGGGCGCATCTCGCCGAACATGCGGGCAATGTCCGCGCCCGTCATTTCGGGTTCGTAATCGTCGACCAGCGCGTCATAGCAATCGCCGCCTTCGGCCAGCGCCGCCCCTTCCTCGCGCTTCAGGCGGATCACCTCGGCCAGCGTGGGCAGGAAGCCCGCCACATCGTCGCGCGACCGCGCCTCGGCCCAGATGCCCTGCGACACGCTGGTGACGCGGGCGATTTCCTGCGCCAGCCTGCCCGGCACTTTCATCGCGCGTGCATGCGCCCGGGCGATCTTTGCCACCTGCGCCGCCGCCACCGCATCGGCAGGCTCCACCGCCGCCAGCCACTCAGCCAGGCGCGGATCGGTGCGGCGGGCGTGCAGGACGCCCTCCATCGCCGCCATTTCCTCGCCGCGCTGCTCGGCCGCGCCGCGGGGCATCGTGGTTTCCTGATCCCAGCCCAGACGACCCGAGACCTGTTCCAATGCCGCCGTCTCGCGCGCATGCGCCATCAGCGCGCCGTAAGCCTCGTTCCGCATCACGCCGTCCCTTCGCGTATCGACCCCGCCACGGGGTATTGTGCCAGATGCCGCGCCCGCAGGATCAGCACCCACAGGATCACCGCACCGATCTGATGGGTGATCGCCACATGCAGATGCACCCCGGTCAAAATTGTCATCACGCCCAGAACCGCCTGCGCCAGCAGCATGAGCATCACCATATGAAAGGCAAAGCGCGTCTGGCGATGGGCCGACTTGCGGCCCCGCAGCCAGACGACGATGCCAAAGATCAGCAGAAGATAGCCAGACATCCGGTGCATGAACTGCACCAGACCGGCATTCTCGAAGAAGGCATGCCAGACCGGCAGGCTGCCCCCCGCGCCGTCGGGCACATAGAAGGCGTCGGGCGGGAAGAAGCCCTCGCCCATCAGCGGCCAGTTCGGGAAGGCCAATCCGCCATCCAGCCCCGCGACCAAGGCGCCAAGCAGGATCTGCAGGAAGGCGAAATGCATCAGCCCGGTCGAGAGGGAGAAGAGCTTGGCCTCGCGTCCGCGCCGTGCCGTCATCAGCGAGGCCTCGCTGCGGCCCAGAAGCATGGCATACCAGGCCAGAAGCCCGAGGATCACGAAAGCGATGCCCAGATGGAAGGCCAGCATATAGCTGGCCACGCTGACCATCTGGCCGACCAGCCCCGACTTGACCATCAGCCAGCCGACCGCGCCCTGAACCCCGCCCAGCAGGCCCACCGCCAAAAGACGCCCGGTCCAGCCCGGCGGAATCTGCCGCCGCGCCAGGAACCAGAAGAACCCCAGCGCCCAGACCAGCCCCACGGCGCGGCCCAGCAGGCGATGCGCCCATTCCCACCAGAAGATCGACTTGAACTCGGCGACGGTCATGGTGCTGTTGACCAGGGCGAATTGCGGCGTCGCCTTGTATTTGTCGAACTCGGCGGTCCAGTCGGCCTCGGTCAGGGGTGGCAAGACGCCCGTCACGGGCTTCCATTCGGTGATCGACAGGCCGGATTCGGTCAACCTTGTCAGCCCGCCCACCACGATCATCGCCGCGACCATAAGGAACAGGACGACCAGCCACAGCCGGATCGCCCCGCGCGCGCCCTTGGGATGCTGGTCGATCAGCCCCGCTTGGGGGACAGGTTGCGCCGCGCCCTTAGCCCCGACCTCTTCAAAGATGCTGCGTTTGCCGGCCATTCTCTGCCCCGTCCAGATTGCGGGCGGAGACTAGGCCCCCCGCCCGGCACCTTCAAGGGCACCCGGCGTCTTCATCCGGGCCCACCTGCCTCTGCCCCAGACGCCGCCCCGGGGCGCTGTCGCCGCCGGATCAGCGCAGCATGGCCAGCAACTGCAACGAAGGCTCTCCGGTGACCGCAAGGCCGCGCGCCGCCTGGAAGGCGCTGATCGCCGATTTGGTCTTGGCCCCGATCACCCCGTCATGCCCGCCGGTGTCATAGCCCGCCGCCGTCAGCCGCTGCTGCAATTCCTGCCGGTCAGCCTTGGTCATGCCGCTCTTGTCCGGCCCGAAAGTGCCGACCAGGGGCCCGCCGCCACGCAACCGGTCTGACAGGGTGCCGATGCCAAGCGCATAATTCTCGGCATTGTTGTAGCGCAGGATGGCGTTGAAATTCTGGGTCAGCAGGAAGGCCGGGCTGGCCAGGCCCATCGGCGCGATGATCGAGCCGGATTGCAGCCCGCCGCCCTGCGCCGCCCGCACCCCAAGCCCCGACCATTCCGCCGCCGAACGCCCCTTGCCGCGCCCCAGCAGCCCGCCATCGAAACCGGCGGGCAGGATCACCTCCATCCCCCAGGGCAGGCCATGCACCCAACCAGCCCGTTTCATGTAATTGGCGGTCGAGGCCAGGGCGTCGCTGGGGTCATCCGACCAGATGTCGCGATGGCCGTCGCCGGTGAAATCCACCGCATATTCCAGGAAAGAGGTCGGGATGAACTGGGTATGCCCCATCGCCCCGGCCCAGCTGCCGGTCATCCGGTCGGGCGCGATGTCGCCAGCCTGCACGATCCGCAGCGCCGCCGTCAGCTGCTGCTCGAAAAACGCCCCGCGCCGCCCGTCAAAGGCCAGCGTGGCGAGCGCCGAGACCACCGGCACATTGCCCTGCCGCGTGCCGTAGAAACTCTCCATCCCCCAGAAGGCGGTGACGACTTGCGGCTCCACCCCGTAGCGGCTTTCGATCGCCCGCAGCACACCGCCGAGCGCGGCATATTTCTGCCGCCCCATGGCAAGGCGTTCATCCGACATGGCGATGTTGAGATAATCTTCGGTGGTGCGGGTGAACTCGGTCTGGTTGCGGTCCTTCTCGACAACCTCCGGCAGATAGCCGGCATGGCGGAAGGCCGCGTTCATGGTGCTGGCCGTGATCCCCCGCGCCGCCGCCCGGTCGCGATAGCCCGCAAGCCAGGCGTCGAAGGCCGGGTTCGGCGCGATCCGCGGCGGGGCTGAGGTGCCGCCGCCACCGCCCGTGGACCCGCCGACGCAGGCCGACAGGCCTGACGCGAGAGCAGCAAGGGTAAAGAAACGCCGCGAAATCATCTGCCTGCCCGCCATTTTGCTTGTTCAGGGCAGAGTAGACGACAGAGCGGGCCGACGGAAGCCTTCAGACCCCGGCCATGGCGCGGCATGGGCGGCGATCAGCCACCGTCCTCATCCTGCTTTTTCAGCCGGTAGGCAATCTGGCGCAGCATGCCGTGAAAGGTCTGGACCTCGGCCTTGGTCAGCGCCAGCCTCCCCCACATGTTGCGCAGGTTGAGCCGCATGTTGGCGGCCTTGGTCGCCGGGAAGAAGAAGCCCGCCGTCTCGAGCCGTTCCTCGAAATGCCCGGCAAGGCGCTGGATATCCTCACGGCTGGCCAGTTCGGTGCGTGCCAGTTCCATCGCGCTGGCCGGCACCGCGCTGCCCTGACGGCCCCATTCATAGGCCAGAAGCAGCACCGCCTGCGCCAGGTTCAGCGAGAAGAATTCAGGGTTCACCGGCACGGTAACGATGGCATTGGCGTGGGCGATGTCCTCGTTCTCCAGCCCGGCGCGTTCGGGGCCGAAGAGGAAGCCCAGCTTCTTGCCCTGCCCCGCCATCTCGCGCGCCATGGCCATGGCGCGTTCGGGGGTGACAATTTCCTTCACCAGCTCGCGCGAGCGCGCCGTGGTGGCGAAGACGAAATCGCAATCGGCGACCGCCGCGCCCAGATCGGGAAAGATGCCGGCATGGTCGAGGATGCGGCCCGCGCCACTGGCCATCGCCACCGCCTTGGGGTTCGGCCAGCCGTCGCGCGGGTCGACCACGCGCATGCGGGTCAGGCCGAAATTCAGCATGGCGCGGGCGGCGGCGCCGATATTCTCGCCCATCTGCGGGCGGACAAGGATGAAGGCGGGTTCGATCATGGCCGCCCTGATACGGCGCGCGCGCCTTGGGGGCAATATGGCCAAGCCTTCGCGTTGCTGCTAGGACGGGCCGATATCCCGCAGGAGCCCGCAAGAATGGCCGCAGAAGACCGCCCGCAGATCACCCTGATCACCCCCGCCGTGCTGGACCTGGACACCTTCCCCGACCGGCTGGCTTTGGTGCTGGACACGGTGGAGGTCGCCTGCCTGCGCCTGTCGCTGGCGAGCCGCGATACCGATAGCTTGGGCCGCGCGGCGGATGCCTGCCGGTTGGTGGCTCATGCCCGCGACGTGGCGGTGGTGATCGACAACCACCTGATGCTGGCCGAGCGGCACGGGCTGGACGGGGTGCATCTGACCGACGGGGCGCGACAGGTGCGGAAGGCGCGCAAGGATCTGGGGGCGGATGCCATCGTGGGCGCCTTCTGCGGCACCAGCCGGCATGAGGGGATTTCGGCCGGCGAGGCGGGGGCGGATTACGTGGCCTTCGGGCCGATCAGCGGCGAGGGGCTGGGCGATGGGTCGCTGGCGCCGTTCGAGCTGTTCGAATGGTGGTCCGAGATGATCGAGGTGCCGGTGATCGCCGAGGGCGGCGTGACCGAGGCGCTGGTGGCCCGCTTCGGCCCGGTCACCGATTTCTTCGCGGTGGGCGAGGAGATCTGGGCCGCAACGGACGCGGCCCAGAGCCTGAAGCGGCTGGTTTCCTGTCTGGGGTGACGGGATGTCTCACGGTGAGACAAGGGGGTGGAGTGAGGGATTTCAAGGGGTTAGGTGGGTGGAATTAAGGGTTTGGTAAGGGGTGATGTGTTCCCACGAAGAGCTTGCTTGGGGGCGCAATGGGCGGAGAACGACGGTTCGCCGTGCCGTGCACCACTGACCACGATCCCCAGAAAGCGCCTCTTGCAAAGTCTGGGCCTCAGAGCATGGTAGCGAGGCACAACCGACCCGCAGCGGTATCATCGAACCTGTTGGCTGCCAGCAGGTGTTTGTCGCCCCGTCGTGGGCCACATTGATCGATTCCTGGGTGACGGAAGGATCCCAAGCTGAATATGAGCGTTCCTCACACGTTCCAGCTATCGCCTCGCGTGTTTTTCAGCGTTGCTACGAGTGAAGCGTTATGCATAGTTGGCCCAAATTCCTCCGACACGTGACCCACGGATGGTAGCTTTGCCAGAGCAAAACGTCAGCGCTTATTATCCGAAGAATTTCATGGGCAATCCTAGCTGCCCACTCGACGACTTTTTCGGAAGTCTCATGGAGGCAGGCACGGTCGATCAAATAGAGAAGGAAATGTCCCCGGCCAGCCTGACTGAATTATCTGACGCGACAGCCCCGATCATTTCACAGTACATGGAAACGGCGATTGAAGGCCTTAGGATAACACAGGTCGCACACGATATGTTGCCGATCTTGTGGGTTCTCGACAAAGACGGGCGGATTCATCTCGCGCTAGAGGAAGTATATGAAGATTTAGGAAGCGGACGCCGTTTCCCGCTGGCGAGGGGCATTAAGGTTCCGAACGGTTTTCGAAAACTAGGGCACCCATCATTGATAGACAGCGAGCCAAAGGTCGCGCGGATAGGCGGAGAGCTGCTCTACGATCCTGATCCCGATTTTGGTGTTGAAGGATGGGTTATCACCAATAGTTCGGGCCGGTTTGGGTACGGAGAGCATAGAGTCGAAAAACACCTACGAAATGTAGCCGACGTTTTTGCGGCATATGGAATTTCGGTCGATGTATATTACATACCTCCTGTCACGCAGTGAGTGGACCAACGATGGAATATGACCTCAAGACCATGAAACCCTCACAGGAGCGCCGACTGGTGTCTGCTCTTAAGACCGAGGAAGGTCGCATAGAGTTCGCGCGAAAGCTTGGCCGCTTCCTGTCGGACACGCCAGCAGGCGGCGAAGCAGAACTTGACCAAACCACGTCTTTAGCGATGCGCCTAACGGCGTTGGGAGTCTGGGACGAAGTGTCCGCCAAGCAACTGGATGCCGTTTCCGAAACAGGGAATCGCGATCGCCTTACCGCGTTCTGCAAAGGCGTTCCAAATGAATTGACTCCCCATTTGCAGCGTTCAGAGACATCAATAAAGCGCAAAGCTACTGCCCGCGGAAGCAAGCGTGATGAATTGATTGCTAAATATGCTGATGATTTGAGACGGAAAGTTGGCGTTGAACCCGATATGGAACTATTGACCAGAGTGACAATTGGCTGCGGTCCGTCCATATACCAAAAAGATTTAGAAACTATAGCTACGAGCCAATCCGCGGAGCTTGAGAGGGTAAAGTCGAATTTTCTTGTTAGAAAATTGGGATTGCCAGATAGCCCCAAGCTAATGGATTGGGTCAAATCTGCAATCGACGATTATGGACGGTCGGAACGGAGTAAATACAGGGCCGTGATTTACTACTTGCTCGTCGACCGACTATCGCGTGACGAAAACATCGTTCGCTGGGCAAAAGAGCACTCTACGCAAGAAGAGACGGCACAACGCTGGCTTATCCGCTAGTAGGACTACTGGCGCTGTCACGGAATGCTTGCATCGAAACGGATGTCGCCTTTGGGCTGACACCGGTCATCTGGTTCGCCTGGCACGAATGACGGCTATGGGCCGATTAGACCCCTACCCCCCATGCGACGCCCGCACCACGCGCTCGCAATGGGCCGCCAGCTCCTTGCGGGTCGCAAAAGCGTCCACCGGGACCGGGGGGTGGTAGATCACCTCGACGCGGCCATGCCGCCTTGCGGCCAGCATCTGCAGCAGATGCGGGGCGAAATCCATCTCTCCCCACCAGCCGTAGAAGCGCGGGTCCGCTCCCTGAGGCGCGATGTAGCGGACCGTTACCGGCTGGATCTGCAATTCGCGGTAGAGATCAGGGGCGAAGAAGGCCTGGAAGAGTGTGGGCTTGAACGGGAGGACGCGGAGGCTGTCGGTCGAGGTGCCCTCGGGGAAGAACAGCAGCTGGTGGCCGGCCAGCAGGCGGGTTTCGAACAGGCGTTGCTGGTCGCGCGCCTCGGCGGCGTTGCGGCGGATGAAGACGGTGCCGGTGGCGCGGGCGAGCCAGCCGATGAAGGCCCAGCCCGCGACCTCGGCCTTGGCGACGAAATAGATCCGCTGGCCGGCGTTCAGGACGAAAATATCCAGCCAGGAGGCATGGTTGGCGACGACGGCGCCGCGGGCGGTCATGGGCCGGCCGGTGGTGGTGCGGCTGAGGCCGAGGAGGCGGAGGTTCAGGCGGCAGACCGCTTGGGTGATATGCGGCGTCCAGGGGCGGGCGGGGCCGAAAAGCGGCGCCTCGACCAGACGCAGGGCGAGGAGAAGCGCGAGGCCGCCGAAGGTGACAAGCGCCATGGGCAGGCCGCGGGCCAGGGCGCGCGCCCAGCCCAGGGGGCCGATGCGCGGATGCGGCGGTGGCGCGGAAGACCAGTCGTTCAAGCCGGGGCCTTCTTGCGGGTGTAGAAATCGCGGTGGCGCGCCGACATGCGGCCGGTGTCCATCACCAGGCAGACATCGGTGGTGTTGAAGGCGCGGTCGATATAGGCGCCGTCGCCGACCGAGCCGCCGAGGCGGAGATAGGCCTTGATCAGCGCGGGCATGGCGGCCATGGCGGCGGGGCGCGAGAGGCGATCTTGCGGCAGAAGGTTCATCTCGGCCCGGCCCGGCGGCAGGGCGCGGACGCGGGCCTCGGGCGGCGAGAGGTGGTGGTGGTAGAGGTAGCTCAGCGGCTCGGCCAGCGCCTGCACATCGGTGCCGTGGAAGGAGGCGGCGCCGAAAAGGACCTCGACCCCGCGCTCGAGCACATATTCGGCCAGGCCATTCCAGAGGAGGAACATCGAAGCGCCGCCGCGATGGTCGGGATGGACGCAGGTGCGGCCCAGTTCCAGCAGGCGGCGGTTGGAGGCGATGAGGGGGGCAAGGTCATATTCCGAGGCGGAATAGAACCGGCCCAGCGCGCGCATCTTCTCGGACGTGAGCAGGCGGTAGGCGCCGACGACATGGTCGCGGGTGGCGGGGTCGATGCGGGTGTCGACGAGGATCAGGTGGTCGAAATACGGGTCGTATTCGTCGCGTTCCAGCCGGGCGTCGTGGTCGACGAGCGGGCCTTCCGCCCCCAGCTCCTGCACGAAGACGCGGTAGCGCAGGCGCTGCGCGCCCTCAAGATCGGCGGCCTCGGTCGCGAGGCGCAGACGGTAGCTGGTGTCATCGGCTTGGGTCATGGGGGCTTGGGTCATGGGGGCCTAAGGCATGGATCCGGTCCGGTGGCGCATCTTCGACTTAAAGTCGCGGGGCGGCCATTGCAACGGCAGAGCGCGGGCGGGCGTTGCAGGCGCGCCGCCATCTGTGGTTGCAAAGCGCAAGGGATTGCCCACTATGCGTGTCACGGCGGGAAATACGGCAAAAGTGTGACCTGCCGCAAGTCGATGACCTGCTTGCCCACATGTTCGAAATTCGCCGTGCAGCGCCCGTCGATCACCGACTGGACCTGACCGATCCCCCAATCGGGGCGCTGAGGATGGCGGACGAACATGCCGGGTTCGAGAAATGAGTTCACGGTGACGCCATCCTTGAGGTTTCAATCATGTCCGAAAAACCCGATCTCGCCGCGCTGATCGGCTCGCGAATCTGCCATGACCTGATCAGCCCGATCGGGGCCATCGGCAACGGGGTCGAGCTTTTGATGATGGAGCGCGGCGCGGCAAGCCCGGAAATGGCCCTGATCGCCGAAAGCGTCGCCAGCGCCAATGCGCGCATCCGCTTTTTCCGCGTGGCCTTCGGGGCGGGGGGGCAGGATGCGCGGATCGCGCGGGGCGAGGTGGTGTCGATCCTGTCCGACATGCTGCGCGGCGGACGGATCCAGGTGGACTGGCTGAGCCCGCCCGAATTGCCGCGCCCCGAGGTGAAGCTGGTCTTCCTTTTGTTGCAATGCGTGGAAACGGCGCTGGCCTATGGCGGCAAGGTGCGGGTCGAGCGCGGCGAGGCCGGCTGGCAGATCCGGGCCGAGGCGGCGCGGATGAAGATCGACCCGGCGCTGTGGGAAGTGCTGACCGAACGCCATGCCCCGCCCGAGATCGCGGCAGGCCAGGTGCATTTCGCGCTGGTGCCCAGCGCGCTCGCCGAACAGGGACTCCGACTGGTGACCGAGCTGAAGGACAATGCGATCCGGCTGAGTTTCTGACGCCCGGCGGGACGACATGGGGTCTGCCGCGCGCCGCGCCGCGGACGGGGCCGCTGCGAAAGCGAGAGGGGCTGCCAAGCAGCCACAGAGGCGGCTTTGTCGTGATCTGCGGCAGAGATACCTTCGCAGAGCACGGCTTTGCGGCGGCTTGCCCGACAGGGGGGAGCCGTGCTTTGATCGCCCGGCGCGGGGACGGCGGGGGAACAGGAATGACGATCAGCCGCAGGGGCTTTGGCCTGGGACTGGCCGCCTTGGCGGCGATGGCGATGCCCTTGCGGGGGCAGGCGGCAGGGGATGCGGGCGCGCAGGTGATGCGGCAATGGTATCGGCTGATGCTGGAACTGGTGCGCCACACGCCAACCTATTCGCCGCCCGTGGCCAGCCGCGCCTTTGCCTATACCGGCATCATCGCGCATGAGGTGCTGCGCGGCGGCCCGGGCGGCGGGGTGACGCTGGCGGGCCAGTTGAACGAGCTTCTTCCCCTGCCCGAACGCGAAAGCGGCGCAGTCCATGACGAGGCGGTGCTCTTGAACGCGGCGCTGGCCTTGGCGGTGAAGCAGTTCTTCGCGAACACCGGCCCCACCGGGCAACGCGCCATGCAGGCGATGGAAAAGGCGCTGACCCGACAGGTGGAAACCGGCGTCGCGCCCGATGTGCTGCGCCGCAGCCGGGACTTTGCCGAGGCCGTAGTGCTGCATGTCAGCGCCTGGTCGGGGGCGGACCGGGGCGCGGTGGTGGAAAACCTGGGCTTCCCCGAGACATGGGAGCTGACGCCCGGCCCCGCGCATTGGGTGCCGACCAGCACGGTCGCCGTGCAGCAGAAACCGCTTCTGCCTTTCTGGGGCAATGTGCGGCCCTTCGCCATGCCCGAGGGCAACAGTTGCCCCCTGCCCCCGCCGCCCGCCTATTCCGAAGACCCGTCCTCGGAATTCTACAAGGAGGCGAAGGAGGTATATGACACGGTCAATGCCCTGACCAAGGAACAGCGCGCCATCGCCGCCTTCTGGTCGGATGACCCCATGCTGTCCTCGACCCCGCCGGGCCATTGGATTTCCATCGCCATGACCGAGCTGGACCTGGAAGCCGCGCCCGCAACCCGCTGGGCGGCGGTGATGGCGCGGCTGGGGATCACGCTGGCCGATGCCTTCATCGGCTGCTGGCACAGCAAGTTCGAATACGATCTGGTCCGGCCGATCACCTATATCCAGCGCGTGATCGACCCGAAATGGCAGCCGATCCTGAACACGCCGCCCTTCCCGGAATATCCTTCGGGCCATTCCACCCAATCCGGCGCGGCGGCGGCGGTGCTGGATGCGGTGTTCGGCGCCGACCATGCCTTTGTCGATGGCACCCATCTGGATGACGGCATTCCCGAAAGGCCCTTCGCCAATTTCCAGGCGGCGGCGCAGGAGGCGGGCATTTCGCGGCTGTATGGCGGCATCCATTTCCGCGCCGCGATCGAACGCGGGCTGGATCAGGGCGCCTGTATCGGCGCCCATGCTGTCGGGTTGAGGATCGAGGCATGAACAGCGCAGTGATCTTTGCCGCCATCCTGACCGCCCTTCTGCTGGCAGCCGCCGCCAAGGGCGAGACGGCGGATCCGGCGGTGCCGGGCTTTGCCGAGGAAACCGCAACTTCCGGCCTGGACCATACCTTTTCGGGGGAATGGACCTTCATGGTCGGCGGCGGGGCGGCGGTGTTCGATTGCAATGGCGATCTGAAGCCCGAGGTCTTCCTTGCGGGCGGCACGGCCCCGGCGCAGCTTTTCTTGAACGAAAGCCAGACCGGCGGGGCGCTGCACTTCGCCGCCGCCGAAAGCGGGCTGGAGATCGACCAGGTCTCGGGTGCCTGGCCCCTGGATATCGATGGCGACGGGATCACCGATCTGGCGGTGCTGCGGGTGGGTCAGGACCGGCTGATGCGCGGCCTGGGCGATTGCAGGTTTGAAGATGCCAGCGCGGCCTGGGGCTTTGACGGGCTGGACCTGTGGTCCACTGCCTTTGCCGCGATGTGGGAAAAAGGCCAGTCCTGGCCGACACTTGCGGTGGGTTCTTACATCGACCGGACGCAAGAGGCCTTTCCCTGGGGCTCCTGCACGCCGAACCACCTCTATCGCCCTGCGGCAGCGGGCGGCTATGGCGCGCCGATCGGGTTGACGCCCGGCTTCTGCGCGCTGTCGATCCTGTTCACCGACTGGAACCGGTCGGGCGCGCCCAGCCTGCGGGTGTCGAATGACCGCGAATATTACAAGGGCGGGCAGGAGCAGCTTTGGCATTTCCCGCCCGGCGCGCCGCCTGCGCTTTACACGCCGGAGGAAGGCTGGGCGCGGCTGCGCATCTGGGGCATGGGGATCGCGCAGACCGATGTGACCGGCGACGGCTATCCCGATTACTTCCTGACCTCGATGGCCGACAACAAGTTGCAGGTCCTGGCCGATCCCGCGACCGGCCAGCCGCAATTCACCGATCAGGCCTTCAAGCGCGGCGTCACGGCGCACCGGCCCTTCATCGGCGATGACAAGCGGCCCTCGACCGCGTGGCACGCGGAATTTTCCGATGTCAACAATGACGGGCGCGCCGATCTTTACATCGTCAAGGGCAACGTCTGGGACATGCCGGACTTTGCCGAAAAAGACCCGAATAACATGCTGTTGCAGCGCGAAGATGGCACATTCCTCGAAGCGGCGGATCTGGCGGGCGTCGCCAGTATGGCAGAGGGTCGCGGCGGTGCGGCGGTCGATCTGAATGCCGATGGCCTGCCCGACCTGATCTCGGTCAACCGCAACGCGCCGACGCAGGTCTGGCGCAATACGGGCGGTGCGGGCATGGGCCATTTCCTGTCGCTGCGCCTGTCGCAGCCGCAGGGCAACCGCGACGGGATCGGCGCGATCATAGAAATCCGCGCCAAGGACCTGCCCCTGCAGACGCATGAAGTGACCGTCGGCGGTGGCCATGGCGGCGGGAATCTGGGCTGGCAGCATTTCGGAATCGGCGCGGCGGACAGCGCCGAGGTGCGCATCACCTGGCCGGACGAAGGGGCCGGACCCTGGCAAACCCTTGCGGGCGACGCCTTCTGGCGGCTTGCCCCGCAGGCCGAGCCGCAGCGCGAGGCGCCCTGAAGGGGCCGGACGCGGAGAGGCCCTTGACTCCCACCCGCGCGACTTGTCCAAATGGTCAAGGAACCGGTCGAAGGGAAAGGCCGGGCAAACCACTGGGAGTTCCGACATGTTCCTGAAACACGGTCTTGGCCGCGCCGCTGCGGTTGCGGTCTTGCTTGCGGGCACTGCGCCCATGGCGCTGATGGCCGAGACGCCGGCCGACACGCTGGTCGTGGCCGATGCGATCGACGATATCGTCTCGATCGACCCGGCGGAGGCCTTTGAATTCTCGGGCGTCGACCTGAACAACAACGTCTATGACACGCTGATCGAGCTGGACCCGACCAAGCCGGGCGAGCTGGTGCCGGGCCTGGCCGAGAGCTGGTCGGTGGCCGATGACGGCGTGACCTATACCTTCAAGATCAAGTCGGGCATCACCTTCAGCAGCGGCAACCCGCTGACGGCGCAGGTCGCGGCCGACTCGCTGAAGCGCGTGGTCAAGCTGAACAAGACCCCGGCCTTCATCCTGACCCAGTTCGGCCTGACGGCGGAAAATGTCGATCAGATGATCACCGCCGATGGCGATACGGTCACGCTGAAGACCGACAAGGCCTATGCGCCCTCTTTCGTCTACAACTGCCTGACCGCTGGCGTGGCGAATATCGTCGACATGACCGAAGTGATGACCCATGAGGCCAATGGCGACATGGGCAATGAATGGCTCAAGGCCAATTCGGCCGGCACCGGCGCCTATGTGCTGAAAAGCTTCAAGCCGAATGAAGGCTATGTGCTGGAGCGCCGTGAAGGTCACTGGCGTGGCGATGCCAAGCTGAAGACCGTGTTCATGCAGCATATCCCGGAAGGCGCGACCGAACGCCTGCTTCTGGAAAAGGGCGATATCGACATCGCCCGCGAGCTGACCCCCACCGATATCGAGGGTCTGTCGGGCAATGCCGATGTGAAGATCCAGGGCGACGTGGGCGGCCAGATCTACTATCTGGCGCTGAACCAGAAGAACGAGGTGCTGGCGAACCCGAAGGTTCAGGAAGCCATGCGTTACGCCATCGATTACAAGGGCATGACCGACAGCATCCTGAAGGGCATGTGGGTGGTGCACCAGAACTTCCTGCCGCAGGGCTTCCTGGGCGCGCTGGACGAGAATCCCTACAGCCTGGACATCGAGAAGGCCAAGGCGCTGATGGCGGAATCGGGCCTGACCCTGCCCGTCGAGATCAACTTCACCGTCCGCAACAACCAGGAACGGCTGGACATCGCCACCTCGATCCAGAACACCTTTGCCCAGATCGGCATCAACCTGAAAATGGATGTGGGCGACGGCAAGCAGGGTCTGGAAACCTATCGCGGCCGCAAGCATGACATCACGCTCCAGACCTGGGGCCCGGACTATCCCGATCCCCATACCAACGCCTCGACCTTCGCCTCGAACCCCGACAACAGCGACGAGGCGGGCGCGACCGGCTATCTGGCCTGGCGGACCGCATGGGATCCGGGTGCCGAGATCAATGGCGAGACCGACGCCGCCGTGGTCGAGAAGGACACCGAGAAGCGCAAGGCCATGTATGAGGACCTGCAGCGCAAGGTGCGCGACCATTCGGCCTTCGTTCTGATGTTCCAGCAGGCGCGCCAGGACGGGCTGCGCGCCAATGTGCAGGGCTTCTATGCCGGTGGGGCGACCGACTCGGTCACCTACTGGACGATCTCCAAGTAAGCGACAGGCCGCCGCGTGCCCCCAAAGGGTTCGCGGCGGCCGTTTTGATTCATGAGCGACATCTCAACTCCCCAGGGCGGCAATCGCCTCGCCCGGCTGCTGGTGCAAATCCTGCTTGGCCTTGGCACGCTGGCGATCACCATCCTTGGCCTGCTTCTCATCACCTTCATCATCGGTCGGGTCGTGCCCATCGACCCGGTCCTGTCCATCGTCGGCGAACGCGCGACACCCGCCCAGATGCAGGCCGTGCGCGACGAATTGGGGCTGGACCTGCCGATGTGGGAACAATTCTACATCTATGTGCGCGACGCGCTGCAGGGCGATCTGGGCCGGTCGATCCGCACCGGCATGCCGGTGGCGCAGGACATCGCCCGCTTCTTCCCCGCCACGCTGGAACTTGCGACGCTGGGCACGATCTTCGGCACGCTGATCGGCATTCCGGCGGGGGTTCTGGCCGCGGCCCGGCCCGGCTCGATCGCCGACCAGCTGGTGCGGCTGGTGGGGCTGATGGGCTATTCGATGCCGGTCTTCTGGCTGGGCCTGGTGGGGCTTCTGATCTTTTACGGCAAGCTTGACTGGGTGGCCGGCCCGGGGCGCCTGGACCCGGCCTATGACATGATGCTGGAATTCCAGCTGACGCAATATACCGGCATGGTGCTGCTGGATTCGCTGTTGAACGGCGCCTGGGACATCTTCCGCAACGCGCTGTCGCATATCATCCTGCCCGCGGGCCTTCTGGGCTATATCTCGATGGCCTATATCAGCCGCATGACGCGCAGCTTCATGATGAACGAGCTGGGCCAGGAATATATCACCACCGCCCGCGTCAAGGGGATGCCGGAATGGCGGGTGATCTGGGTCCATGCCATGCGCAATGTCATGGTACCGCTGATCACCGTCATCGCGCTGTCCTATGCCTATCTTCTGGAGGGGTCGGTCCTGACCGAAACGATCTTTGCCTGGCCCGGTCTGGGCAGCTATATCACCGATGCCCTGTTCGCCGCTGACATGCCCGCCGTTCTGGGCGGCACGGTCGTGGTGGGCGTGGCGTTCGTCACGCTGAACATGGCCTCTGACATCCTGTACCGGCTGGTCGATCCGAGGGCACGGGCATGAGCGGCACACAGACCTGGCGGCAATGGCTGACCGATCCAAGCCCCTCCTCACGTCGTCAGGCCCGCCTTGGGCAATGGTGGCTGGCCTGGCTGCGGATCAAGCGCAACAATCTGGCCATGGCCGGGCTGGTGATCGTCGGCATCCTGCTGTTCGCCGCCGCCTTCGCGCCCTGGATCGCGCCGCATGACCCGCTGGTGCAGGATCTGTCGCGGCGGCTGCTGCCGCCCGGCACGCCCGGCAACTGGCTGGGCACCGACGATTTCGGCCGGGATATCCTGAGCCGGATCATCTATGGCAGCCGGATCACGCTGTATATCATCGGGCTGGTCGCCGTGACGGCGCCGGTTCTGGGCCTCTTGATCGGCACGGTCGCCGGGTATTTCGGCGGCTGGGTCGATGCGGTGCTGATGCGGCTGACCGACATTTTCCTGGCTTTCCCCCGTCTGATCCTGGCGCTTGCGCTGGTCGCTGTTCTGGGGCCGGGGATCGAGAATGCCGTCCTGGCCATCGCGCTGACCGCCTGGCCGCCCTATGCCCGCGTCGCCCGCGCCGAGACGCTGACCGTGCGCAAGTCGGACTATATCGCCGCCATCCGCCTTCAGGGTGCGGGGCCGGTGCGGATCATCGCCGGACATATCGTGCCGATGTGCCTGCCCTCGGTCATCATCCGGGTGACGCTGGACATGGCGGGTGTGATCCTTATCGCCGCCGGTCTGGGCTTCCTTGGCCTTGGCGTGCAGCCGCCCCTGCCGGAATGGGGTCTGATGATCTCGACCGGGCGGAAATACCTGTTCGAGCAATGGTGGGTCGCCACCATGCCGGGCCTTGCAATCTTCATCGTCTCGCTGGGCTTCAACCTTCTGGGCGACGGGTTGCGCGACGTGCTGGACCCGAGGAGTGCCGCGCGATGACCCCGCTTCTGGATGTGAAGAACCTGCGTGTAACCTTTGACACCGAGACCGGGCCGGTCGAGGCGGTGCGCGGGGTGTCGTTCAGCCTGGGGCGCGAACGGCTGGGCATCGTGGGCGAGTCGGGCTCGGGCAAGACCATGACCGGGCGGTCTGTCCTGCGGCTGATCCGGCCGCCGGGGCGGATCGCGGCGGATGTGATGCGCTTCGACGGACAGGACCTGATGAAGGCCGGCGAACGCGAGATGCGCGCCCTGCGCGGCAAGCGCATCGGCATGGTGATGCAGGACCCGAAATACAGCCTGAACCCGGTGATGAACGTGGGCGACCAGTTGACCGAGGGGTTGCGCCGCCGCGATGGCCTTGGCCGCAAGGATGCCCGCGCCAAGGCGCTTGCCGCGCTTGAGGCGGTGCAGATCCGCGACCCCGAACGGGTGATGGCGGCCTATCCGCATGAACTTTCGGGCGGCATGGGCCAGCGGGTGATGATCGCGATGATGCTGATCCCGGAACCCGACCTGCTGATCGCCGACGAACCGACAAGCGCGCTGGACGTGACGGTGCAGGCCGAGGTGCTGTCGATCCTTGACGGGCTGGTCAAGGATCGCGGCATGGGCCTGATCTTCATCAGCCATGACCTGCGGCTGGTGTCGCGCTTCTGCGACCGGGTGCTGGTTATGTACAAGGGCAAGGTGGTGGAAGAACTGGCCGCCCGCGACCTGATGCAGGCCAGGCATCCCTATACGCAGGGCCTGCTGAACTGCCTGCCCCGGATTGGCGGCGACCGCGGCCCCCTGCCCGGCCTTGACCGGACCGGCGACTGGGCGACGGAGGCCGTGGCATGAGCCTGATCGAGATCGAGAAACTCTCCGTCACCTTCCAGGCCCAGGGCCGCGAGGTGCGGGCGGTGCAGGATGTGTCGTTCAAGGTCGAGGCCCGCGAAAGCTATGGGCTGGTCGGCGAATCCGGGTCGGGCAAATCCACCATCCTGCGCGCGATCTGCGGCATGGCGCCGGTCTCGGCCGGGGCGATCCGGCTGGACGGCCAGCCGCTGAATGCAGGGCGCGGCTTTGCGCGCCAGGTGCAGATGGTCTTTCAGGACCCCTATGCCAGCCTGCATCCGCGCCACACCATCGACCGGACCCTGTCGGAACCGCTGGCGATCCATGGCATCGCCGAGTCTGACCGACGTGTGGTCAAGGCGCTGACCGATGTCGGCCTGCCGGCCTCGTTCCGCTTCCGCTATCCGCATCAATTGTCGGGCGGGCAGCGCCAGCGCGTCGCCATCGCCCGCGCCCTGATGCTGGAGCCGAAGATCCTGCTGCTGGACGAACCGACCAGCGCGCTGGATGCCAGCGTCCAGGCCGAAGTGCTGAACCTTCTGGCCGCGCTGCGCGAGGAGCGCGGCCTGACCTTCCTGATGGTCAGCCATGATCTGGCGGTGATCGACCATATGTGCGACCGCGTTCTGGTCATGCAGCATGGCCGCGCGGTCGAGGAACTGGCCCGCGCCGATCTGGCCAATGCCCGGATGAAGACCGATTACGCCCGCAGCCTGTTCGAGGCCTCGGCCGACCGTCTGCTGGAAGCGAACGCATGATCCCTGTCTTCGACGGCCATAACGACCATTTGCTGCGCCTGCTGCTTGAGCCGGCGCGGCGCGGCGAGATCTTCCTGACCGGCGAGGGCAAGGGCCATCTCGACCTGCCGCGCATGAAGGCCGCCGGGTTTGCGGGCGGCTTTTTCGCGATCTATCTGCCGTCCCCCCCCGACCCGGACGACGCGGCGCATCACAAGGCGATGGAGACACCGCCCTATCGCCTGCCCCTGCCCGACGCTATTCCGTTCGATCAGGCTGTGCCCCCTGCCCTTGCGGCAATGGGGCATCTGATGTGGATGGAGCGCGCCAGCGCCGGGGCACTGAAGATCGTGCGCGATGCCGATGCGCTGGACGCCTGCCTGGCCGATGGCACCATCGCCGCCGTGATGCATATGGAAGGCGCCGAGGCGATCGACGACAGCCTGGATGCGCTGCATCTTTACCATGCGGCCGGGCTGCGCTCGCTGGGACCGGTCTGGTCGCGGCCCACGATCTTTGGCCATGGCGTTCCCTTCGCCTATCCGTCCAGCCCCGATACCGGGCCGGGCCTGACCGATGCGGGCAAGCGCCTTGTGCGCGATTGCAACGCGCTGGGGGTGATGCTGGATCTGAGCCATCTGAACGAGGCCGGGTTCAACGATGTGGCGGCGCTGTCGGACGCGCCGCTGGTCGCCACCCATTCCAATGCCCATGCCGTCACGCCATCGTCGCGCAACCTGACCGACCGGCAACTGGCGATGATCCGCGAGACGGGCGGCATGGTCGGGCTGAACTTCTCGGTCTCGTTCCTGCGGCCCGACGGGCAGCGGATCGCCCAGACCGGCTGGGATGTGATGCTGCGCCATCTTGACCATCTGATCGAGGCGCTGGGCGAAGATCATGTCGGCCTGGGGTCCGATTACGACGGCTGCCTGACGCCCGAGGTGCTGGGCGACGTGACCGGACTGCCGCGCCTGCTCGATGCGCTGGCGGCGCATGGCTATGACCGCGCGCTGATCGAGAAGCTGGCCTGTCGCAACTGGCAATCCGTCCTGCGCCGGACCTGGCACAGCTGACCTCCGCTGCAAAGGTGGGGAAGGTGCGACTGATCGTGGTCAGCCGCGCCATTCCGCGATGCGCCAGACTGCGGGCGACTGCCCGACCGCGCGCTTGAATTCGCGGCTGAAATGGAAGGCGTCGAAAAACCCGGTCGCCTCGGCGATCTGTTTCAGGCTGAGCGTGCTTTCCTGCATCAACCGCTGCGCGCGAACAAGGCGTTGATTTCGCAGGAAACTGCGGGGCGTCACGCCGACATGCTGATGAAAGAGCCTGCGCAATTGCGAATGGCTTAGCCTGGCGACCCGGGCCATGTCTTCGGCGGTCCAGGGCGCTTCGGGCTGGTCCATCATCTGTTTCATCAGCCGGTCCAGCGGCGCGGGCAACAGGCTGCGCGCCTCGGAATTCGCAGGCCCGGACAGAAGTTCCAGAAACCGGGCCAGAACCGCGTTCAGCCGCACCTCGACCCCGGGCCGCTGGTCCGACAGGACGCTGAACAGGGTCTGGAACCAGGCGATCATCTCGGCCCCGCTGGCGATGTTCACCCGCGGTCCGCCCTGACCCAGGATGCGCAGCCGCAACAGGGGCAGGTCCGGCCCCTGCATCCGGAACCACATCACCGACCAGGGGTCGGCAAGATCGGCCCAATGTTCATGCGGTTGGTCCCCCGGGATCCAGACAAGCTGGCCCGGCGCGATGCGCAATTGATCGCCGCCGATCCGCACCTCGCCCCGGCCGGAAAGACAGTAAAGTACATCGTCGCCCGGGCAGGATGGCCGCGCGATGCCGCCGCCCGGGGCCGCGTCGATCCATCCGGCGCGCAGGACCGTCAGGAAAAGATACCGCGCCGCAGCATCGGGCAGGTGGTAGAGGCTCAGCCGCGTGACGGCGGTTATGGAATTTTCTGCCATGCGCGTTTCATACATGCATTTTCACATCGCGTCTATTCGCAGGCGGCAGCCATCGGCTTAACGATGAGTCTGAGAGTAGGAGAAAAGCGCCAGCTACCGGGAGGAACGGATGCTCGCACCGAATTTCTGTAACGCGGGACCTTGCCTGCGCACGCGCTGCGGGGCGCGTAAATGACGGCCCAGATCGGCAAGGCCGTTGCCCCGGGGCATGTCCGGGGCGTGTCAATGCGGTCGCGGCTTCTTGGCGCGCGCGAGACCGGCGTCTTCCTGGCCTTTGTGGTGATGTGCGCCTTTCTGGCGCTGACCACCGACAGTTTCCTGACCGTGGCGAACCTCTTGAATGTCGGCCGTCAGGTCTCGCTTCTGGGCATCATGGCGGTCGGCATGACCTTCGTGCTGATCTCGGGCGAGATCGATCTGTCCATCGGGTCCACCTATGCCCTGGCCGGGCTGGGCGCGGGAATGGCAATCGTGGCGGGCTATGGCGTGGCGCCGGCGATCGCGTTGGGCCTGTCGCTGGGCGTTCTGGTCGGGCTGATCAACGGGCTTCTGTCGACCTATGGCCGCCTGCCCTCGCTGATCGCGACGCTTGGCATGATGTCGGTGATCCGCGGCGTGGCGCTTTTGATGACGAATGGCGAGCCGGTAACGGTCAACACCCGCAACGGTGCCGATCCGGGCGTGCTGGAAACATTTCTCGCTTTGGGCCAAGGCCGCATCGGCGATCTGGTGCCGATGCAGCTGGTCTTTTTCATCCTGGCCGCCGTGCTGGGCTGGGTCTTGCTGTCGCGCACCAGTTTCGGCTTCCGCATCTTTGCGGTGGGCGGCAGTCCCAAGGCGGCGCGCGTCTCGGGGATCAATGTCGATGCGGTGAAGATCTGGGCCTTCGTGGTCATGGGCGTTCTGGCCGCCGCGGCGGGCATTCTGTCCATGGCCTTCCTGCCCAGCGGCCAGGCCGGCCGCACCGGAATCGGGCTTGAGCTGGATGTGATCGCCGCAGTCGTCGTGGGCGGCGCGTCGCTGGCGGGGGGCAGCGGCAGCATTCTTGGCACCGTGCTGGGCGTGCTGATCATCGGCGTCTTGCGCAACGGGCTCGTGCTGAGCGGCGTCTCGCCGTTCACCCAGGAAGTGATGATCGGGCTGGTCATCATCGTCGCCGTCGCGATCGACAGGTGGAGCATCCGGTCCCATCGGGCCTGAGCCATCCGGATCGTCCGCGGAACAAAACCAGAGGGAGGAAGAAATGAAATTGAAGGTCAGTGTGATCGCCCTGATGGCCGGGCTGGCGCTTGCGGCGCCCGGCATGGCGGATCCGGTCAGCGTCGACAGCTTTGCGCTG
>Ga0056909_1000701_pt1 | contig 26710 bp, 20 predicted proteins | sample EBPBio102011_DNA_FD_62115 | JGI IMG/M metagenome (GOLD analysis project Ga0056909, IMG submission 62115) | Wastewater treatment Type I Accumulibacter community from EBPR Bioreactor in Madison, WI, USA - Reactor 1_1/10/2011_ DNA | ecosystem: Engineered > Bioreactor > EBPR > Anaerobic-Aerobic >...
CGATGCGAAGAAGCTGGAGGAATTCCGCGAGAAGAACGCCGCCAACCTGGCGCTGGATGCCGCGGGGCAGCTGGTGTATCTCGCCCCGACGCGGGTCAACCTGCAGCTGGCCGAGGAGCGCGCGCCGGGCGTGCAGTTCCTCGCCACCCGCGAACACGCGCACGCCGAGCGCATCGATTGATCGAAACCAAGGCAGGCGTGCCACGGGCCTGTATGCTCGCGGCATGGGCGCCTCCACCACATCGACCTATCCTCCCGGCGAAGAACGCGCCAACATCCTGACCCATGGCATCGGGGCGGGCGTGGCGCTCGTCGCCGGCATCGCGATGGTCACGCTGTCGGTCGTGCGCGGCGGCGACGCCTGGCAATGGGCGTCGGCGATCGTGTTCTCGGCCTCTATGCTGATGCTCTACCTCGCCAGCACGGCCTACCACCGCGCGGTCGACCCAGTGCGTCGCGCGCGGCTCAAGATCGTCGATCACTGCGCGATCTATGTGCTCATCGCCGGTACCTACACACCCTTCGCCCTCACCACCCTGCGCGACACGATCGGCTGGACGCTCTTCATCGCCATCTGGTCACTGGCCGCGATCGGCATCATCTTCAAACTGTTCTTCACCGGCCGCTTCAAGCTGGCCTCCACCCTCATCTACATCGCGATGGGCTGGCTGGTGATGCTCTACGCCAAGCCGGTCTATCTCGCCCTGAGTGGCTGGACCTTCGGCTGGCTGATGGCGGGCGGCATCGCCTACACGCTGGGCACCGTGTTCTACCTACAGCGCCGCATGCCCTATGCGCACGCGGTCTGGCACGGCTTCGTGGTCGCCGGCACAGTCTGCCACTTCATCGCGGTGTGGTCGCTGGTGGTGCCGCGCGCGTGATGCGTGCCGATCAGGACGCGATGTAATCCTGCAAATGCTGCAGCTCGATCTGCTGTTGGTCGATCACCGCCTTGACCAGGTCGCCGATCGAGACGATCCCGACGACTTCCTTGTGCTCGAGGATCGGCAGGTGGCGGATGCGCTTGTCGGTCATCACCTGCATGCACTGATCGATGGTGTCGCCCGGTCGTCCACATACGACCTGGTGGCTCATGATTTCGCTCACCGGCGTGGTCGCCGACGTGCGGCCCAAGAGAACCACCTTGCGCGCGTAATCGCGCTCGGACAGGATGCCGACCAGTTTGCGGCCCTCCTCCATCACCAGCACCGCACCGACGCCGTGGTCGGCCATCAGCCGCAGGGCATCGATCACGGGCGCTTCGGGCGCAATCGACACCACGCCCAGTGGCTTGGATTCAAGTAGATGCCGCACCTGATGCATGGCCGCTCCTCGCTTCGGGTCCCTCGCCAGCATACGCCGGTCCGGGCCCCGGCTGCCAATCGGCCACCACGTACAACGGCCGCTGCTTGGCCTCGACATACAGGCGCCCCAAGTATTCGCCGATCATCCCGAGCGCGATCAGCTGCACGCCGCCCAGCAGCAGAATCACCGCCATCATGGTCGGCCAGCCGGCGACAGGATCCCCATACATCCATGCCTTGACCGCCACGTACAAGCCATAGGCGAGCGCGACCAGCGCGGTGAAGAGGCCGAGATAAGTACTGATGCGCAGCGGCGCGGTGGAAAAGCCGGTGATGCCTTCGATGGCGAGGTTCCACAGCTTCCAGTAATTGAACTTGGTGCTGCCGGCCGCACGCGGCTCGCGCGCGTAGAGGATTTCGGCGCCATTGAAGCCCACCCAACCAAACAGGCCCTTCATGAAGCGATGGCGCTCGCGGAGCTGACGCAATGCCGTGAGCGCACGCGGCGACAACAGGCGGAAATCGCCAGTGTCCTCGGGGACCGGCGTGCGCGAAAGCCAGCCGATGACGCGATAGAACATCGAGGCGGTCGCGCGTTTGGCGATCCCCTCGCCCGCACGCTCGCTGCGGCGTCCATAGATGTTGTCGAAGCCCGCGCGCCACTTGGCAACGAACTGCGGGATGATTTCCGGCGGGTCCTGGGCATCGGCATCTAGGATCATCGCCGCGCCTTCATGGACCATATCCAGGCCCGCGGTGAGCGCCGCCTCCTTGCCGAAATTGCGCGACAGGCGCAGCAGCGCGACACGCGGATCGCCCGCCGCCAATCGCTGCATCACCGCCCAAGTCGCATCACGGCTGCCGTCATCGACATACAAAATTCGTGCATCGACATCCGCCATCGAGGCCAGCACCGGCGACAGCCGCGCATGCAGCACCGGCAGCGCGTCGGCCTCGTTATAGGCGGCAACCACGACGGTGAGGCGGTCCTTGTGCGTCCTCGCTCCCATCACTCTTCGCCCTCCACCTCGCGCAGGGCGCCGGCACCGCCGATGTAACGCATCTGCCGCTGGATGGCACGGCTGCGACGCTGCACGTAAGGCCCCGGGCGCGCCACGCTGTAACGCTTGGGGTTGGGCAGTACCGCAGCCATCCGCGCGGCCTCGGCGGCCGACAGGCGCGAAGCATCCTTGTGGAACCAGGTACGGGCCGCGGCCTGCGCGCCATACACGCCGTCGCCGAACTCGGCGAAGTTGGCGTACATCTCCAGGATGCGGGCTTTCGGCCAGAGCAGTTCCATCCAGAAGGTGTACCACGTCTCCATCGCCTTGCGCAGCCAGCGCGTCCAGCCGGTGCCGCTCCACAGGAACAGGTTCTTGGCGGTTTGCTGGGTGATGGTGCTGCCGCCGCGGATGCGCTTGCCGCGCTCGTTGCTGTCACGCGCCTTCTCGATGGCCTTCATGTCGAAGCCGGCGTGGTCGGCGAAGCGCTGGTCCTCGGCCGCGATCAACGCGACCGGCACGTTTGCCGACATCTGGTCGAGGTCGCGCCAGTCGTGGGCGATGCGGAACTTGAAATCACCGCTGACCCAGGCCTGGAACTGGCGGATCATCATAAAGCTGGAGAAGGGCGGGTCGATGAAGCGCAGGGCCATGACCTGGACGATCGGGAAGATGACGACGAAGGCCGCCAGCCAGAGCAGCCGCCGCAGCCAGCGCCGGCGCGGTTTCGGGTGAACTTGCGCTTGGCTCACGGCGTCCCCATTTATCGCACTCATGGCGGCATTATCGGGGAGATTCCCATGCGCCGCAGACCTTCGAGAGACCGATGAACACCCAGAATGCTTCCACGGCCCCCGGCGGCCGCCTAGAAATCTTCCTGCTGCCCGAAGCCGGCGTGCGCGGCGCGCACGTGCAGCTGGATGCGGCATGGCGCGAGATCATCGCCCGCAACGAGGACCCGGACGCCGTGCGCGATCTGCTGGGCCAGGCCGTGGCCGCGGCCGCGCTGCTCACCGCGCATACCAAGGTCGATGGCCGGCTGTCGGTGCAATTACGCGGCACCGGCGCCCTGCGCAGCCTGTTCGCCGAATGTACCGGCGCCCGCACCGTCCGCGGCTTGGTGCGCCTGGATGAGGACGCATCGCCCACAGCCGCCAGCGCCGAGGCGCAGGACCTGCGCCAGCTCGGCTCCGACGCCGTGATGGCCATCACCATCGAAAACCCCACCCCGAGCGGCGAACCAGTCCGCTACCAGGGCCTGGTGCCGTTGGAATCCCCTACCCTTGCGGGGGCCTTCGAGAATTATTTCAGGCAGTCCGAGCAGCTGCCGACCCGGCTGCTGCTGGCCGCCAATGGCGAGCATGCGACCGGCCTGCTGTTGCAGAAGCTGCCAGCCTCGCAAGCTGATGACGATGGCTGGAACCGCATCGAACAGTTGTTCTCGACGCTCGGACCCGGCGAGTTGCAATCGGTCGATGCCACGACCTTGCTGCATCGCCTGTTCCATCAGGAAACCCTGCAGCTGCTCGGCCAGCGCGACCTGCACTTCGGCTGCTCGTGTTCCCGCGAACGGGTCGCCGAGGTCTTGCGTACGCTGGGGCCGGAGGAGGCCCTGGCGGCAGTGGAGGCCGGCCATGACGGCGCCGCCGAGATCCGCTGCGAGTTCTGCGGCCAGCGTTATCACTTCGACCAATCCGAGGTCGAGGCCCTGTTCCTGACCCCTGCGCCCAACACCGATGCACCCCATCGCCTGCAATAAGTCAGGCCCTGCTCATCCTTTCAGCTACATGAATACGTTGGCGGATGTGATTGTTAAATTAATATAAATGAGGTAGTTTGATCTGGTAGGGAAATCCCGGTTTCAGGGAACTTCCCTCACCGGGGACAGTCAATAGGTGACCCATGAAACATCGCCTCTTGCCAACGCTGTTGTTTGCAGCGCTCACGCTCGCCGTCTCCGGTGGTCAAGCGTTTGCACAGGCGCGCAAGGGCGTTACCGTCATTCCGGTCGTCAACAACACCAACGGCAAGGTCGAGGGCATGTTCGTGCTCGAGCCGACCGGCCAGGCCAGCAATGGCGCACGCTGGCGCTTTGGCAGCAACACGCTTGAATCGGCCTTCGGCCTGTCCTCGGGTGAATCCTTGGCCCTGCTCTGCGGCGGCAAGGGCGGCATCCCGAACCGTATGGATCGCCTGTCGGATGATTGCTCGCTCGGCTCGATCAGCCCGCGCGGCGCCACCGCCACGCTCGGTAATCGCAATGCCCGCGTGGGTGTCGGCATCGGCAAGGCGCGCGGCAATTTGCCTGCCTGGCTGACCCCGGGCAGCCGCAACCGGGTCGAGCAGACCGATCTCGCCCTCTTCGCCGAATACAACATCGGCCGCAGTGGCGTGGTTTCGATCGCCGGGACCACGGCCAACGCGCGCTTGATGTCGGCCACCGAAATGCCGCAGTTCGCCGATCGCTGGAACAGCAAGGGCCTGACGATCGGTGGCGGCGTGGGGGCGTTCAGCGCCAGCGTGTTTGGCCGCGTCGTCGAGGTGCCCGGCCAACCCGGCAAGTGGGAAGGCTTCGGCGTCGGACTGACCTGGCGCACGCCGTGGAGCGGGCAGCTCAGCGTCGGCGCGGACAACGTGGTGACCCGCGGCAAGAATCCGTTCTCCCCCAACAAGGGCGAGGATGAAGGCACGGTTCCTTACGTGCGCTACCAGCAGGACCTCTGAGCAACCCTCGCGTCGCCCAGCTGGTAAAGACCTTCAATCCAGCACGCCGCCTTCGCGCAGGCGATTGATCATCGGCTGCAGGTAAGCTTCGTAAGGCTTCCACTTCGGCACATCGCGCACCTGGATGCCTTCACGCACCTGGACCGCACTGGCCGTTGAAACACCACGCTTGCGATTGCCGATCGCCAGCATTTCCGGGGTGAATTCAAGGCCGCTGAAATCGCACACTTCCCGGATCACGGTTTCCGGATCGCGCACCAGGCGGTCATAACGGATATCGAGGATGCGCCCAGGATAGGCCTGCCGCCAATGCGCCATCAACCGGTGGTATTGCAGGTAGAAGTCGGCGAGTTCGATCTGGTCGTACGAGTACGGATTGGCGTTGGAGAATAGTTCGCGCAGATTCGAGAAACATACCTCGATCGGGTCCCGCACCATGTGCAGCAGCTTGGCCTGCGGCAGGGCCTGGCAAATGAAGCCCGCATTGAGGAAATTGGATGGGAGCTTGTCGGTGAAGTAAGGCTTGCCCTGCAATCGCCACGCGACGCCGTCGAGATAACGCGCTCCCACCGCCTTGAAATCGAAATCCTCCGCCGCGGCCCGCTCGATGATCATCTGGTCGATCACGCCCTGGCAATGGTGGTCGGTTTGGTAGCGCATCGCGCTGGTGAAGTCGTAAAGCTCGCCGGCGCCGTGCACGCTGGGGTGGCCATCGAGCATCTGTTCCAGCAACGTGGTTCCGGAACGATGCATGCCGATGATGAAGATCGGTGTCGGACGATCCCCTTCTCCAGGCACTGTAGTTTCTTGGCTGCCTATCGGAAATTTCTTCAAGGCACCAAACATATCAACCTGGGCTTTTTTGTCCGTCTGCAAAATACTGCGTTTAGCCTTACACGCGGCCTCCAGTTGCACGAAAGATTCGCCTATGCGCCCCTGCTCGGCGAGCATCCGATGCATTGCGAAACCGTACTGAATCTTGTCTTTAATTTGAAGGTAAGCTTTATCCAATTGCCTGTACACGAAATCTACGTCTTCCAGACTTCCCGGAAGGCCTGGGCCCAGTTGTGCCAATAGCCAATAGATATCGGAGATTTCAGGTGTCCGCCGCTGTGCTCGACGAAGCAAGCTGATTGCCTCTTCCCTCCTGCCCATGTAAACGAGAACCTGGGCTTTCGAAAGCTGGGTTGGCGGATAGTTTGGATCTGCCTTTTCAGCCTCCTGCAAGATCGATAACGATTCCTCTTGCAAGTTTAGATATGACAATTGCGCTGCTGCCTGAAGCAAGACAGGGATGGCTAGCGATGGAGGCCCGCCTATACGGTTGATATATTCAAGCAACCTATTCCCATGATTGAAGGTGCGTAGCCGAGCGATTACATCGCTTGCCGTTTCCATGTTATCCGGGATGAAGCCCGCCGCGGCCAGTGCTGCATCATCTGCAGATCGATAGTGACCCAAATAAGATTCAACATATGAACGGAGAACATAGACACTTGGAATTCCTGTACTGGACGTCTCCGCCATTGAAAGCGCGTCCCGCGCCTCAGTCCACCGCCTTGCATTGAAATGCTCCAATGCCTTCCGGTAGTGCATCAAGGCCACATGCTTCGTCATGTTGCATCTATCCTCGACTGCTCTGAAGCTGGCATTACCGCGACCAATCGCTCTATCAACGGCCGAAGTTGGCGAGCATAGGGCCGCCATGCCCCAATGTTCTTGGTAGTCACAGGTTCGCGTATCTGACTAGCACTGGCAGTGGTGACTGCGGAATTATTCAAAGTGATATCCGAATACTTGCTTGAATATGGCAACCCGATGAACTCAAAAATCCGCTTCGACTGCTGCTCCGGCGAAGTCACGAGGTCCTCATAATCCACCAATAAAAACTGAGACGGCCTAGTTGCACTCCAACCCCTTGCAAGTTCATCAAAGCGTGCATAATGATTTGCCAATTCGCTGAGATCGTAGCTGTATCCGTATGATTGATTGGCGAATAATTCCTTCAAATTTGAAAAGCATGCGTCCACTGGGTTCCGTCGCATACATATCATGCGAACCGAGGGGAGTGCATCCATGATCACCCCACTTAGGAAAAAATTTTCTGGATGCTTGTCAACAACGACCTGTGACGCGTTTTCTGCACGCCATCTTGTCCGCTCCAGATATTCCAGACCAAGCTTCTGCAAATCCAATCGCATTAAAGCTTCCATAGACTCAGTGTCAGGCACCGCGCCGATAAATTTGTCCAATGCATCATTTGCAGCGGACCGAAAGTCCGTAAGCTCACCGGCCGATGTGATCCCAGGATGGTTCCCCAGAATACGATCCAAGACTGTGGTTCCTGTGCGGGGCATTCCGACTATGAAAATTGCACTTGCGCGTCCATAGGGATCAGGCTTAGCTCCCTCAGGTGTCATTCGCGAAAGAAGCCATTGGGTTATCGCAGACTCTCTAAGCTCATCAAAAGCCAGCATTTCGCGCTTGGCGTGCGCGCCCTCCATAAGGTGAGACCATGCAGCATCATGTTGCCCAGCATCATGTAATTCCTTGAATGCTGCGTAATGCAGATATGGCCTATCGATCGGGGCAGGCGCTGAGCGTAGGGCTGCCTCCGCCCTCGCACCGGGCAAGAATTCACTCGACCGCCTTCCTGTATACGCTAATGACCAAAGTGCAACAGCGTATGTTTTATCGAGCCGAATGGATTTCTCGAACGACGCCAAGGCGTCGTTGATTCTTCCAGAATATGCTAATGCGAGGCCGTGAGCATAATTTAGCTGGGCGTGTTCGGGGGCGAACTTCAATGCAATCTCGGCCATGCGCAATGCGTCCTTCACAGCACCTGAAAGCCAGAGATGCTGGGTAAGCATTGGCGACATCGCTATTACGTCCGGATGGCTCCAATTGACGCCATGCAACAATTCGAGTAGCAATCGATGCTCATCGAACGTCAGTAATTTTGACGTAACATGCGGCAAGTCACTCCACCGGGAATGCCTAACGGCCTCCACTGCCTCCACTGCATGCTTGCGGGCGCAACGATAATGTCCCTGCATTTGATAAAGCGTGGAAGCCCTCAACCTAGCATAGAGTCGAGCGGGCTCATCGGCCAATATGGCTTCATAAGTGTCTAGCGCAGACTGAACATCCCCTGCGGCTTCAAAATTGCGCGCTTTAATCCAGCGCACTTCGAAAGGTTCTACATCCATACCAGAATCATAAACAGATCGGCCGCCCGAAGGCGGCCGATCTCCAACATGAGCAAAGGAATCAGAACTCGTATTGCACCATGAACCGGACGCTACGCGGCGCCTGGTAGCTAGCTGGCATCAGATAAGTATCCAATGGAGCACCAGGCTGACCCAATACAACGCGCGTGCCGCCATCTTCGGCCACTTCGTTGACAGAGGTCACTTTACGGCTGTTCAACACGTTGAACACGTCCACTTTGAACATCAGGCCCTGCGCCCACATCGGCTTGTAGGCGATGTTGAGGTCCAGAGTCTGAGTCCACGGCAGACGACCAGCCGTGCCGCGAGGCGTGGCCTTGTTATTGCAACGGAAGAAAGACGAACCGTACGGATGCAGGTTGGTGTTCGGATAGGCAGCCCACGGAAGAGTACCGAGGCAGTTGTACGGGCGGCCTGACTGCAGGATGTAGCTCGCGCCCACCGACAGTTCATCCGTGAAATCGAAGCTGCCAAAGGCTTTCAGGCTGTGACGACGATCGTTAGGCAGATAGCCATAGGCATCAACCATCAGTTCCTTATAGTCGAAGTCCTGGGTAACGCTTGTATCAGCCTGGCCGATATCAGACTTCACGCCACCTTCGGTGTTGCCCTTACTGCTCGCCCAGGTGTACGAAACCTGATAGAAGCCGCGGTCATAACCGCCCTGCACGAACATCTCAAGTGCACTGTATGTACGCTTGGCCTTGGGGCTCAACAGCGCGCCCGGAACGGTGTACGACGTCAGCTTGCCGTTGTCTTCGATATCAGTCAAAAACACTGCATCGGCACCCGGATTGAACATGCGGCAATACGGGAAACCTGCGTTCGGAAGAACAGGGTGCAAGCCAGCCGCAACTGCTTGGTTGTAGATGGGCGTGTAGTCGCAGTTGTCATCAATCGCGGCCTTCAGGTCACGATAGATCCCGCGGACACCAAGCGTGGTGTGGTCAGTCAGGCTCTTTTGGAAGCCAAGGATGTACTCATCCTGATACATCGGATCGAGGTTCTGAGCAGCGATCGTGGCAGCCGTCTTTGGCTCGCCGAATTCGCCATTCACATATTGGAGGCTGCTGATCGGCGTCAGCCCAATGGGCGCATTAGTAACAGGATCAATGCCCGTGAATGTATAGTTTCGACGCGTGAAGATTGAGGCGCTGGCACCACGCACAGCAACACTTGCGGTCAACGGCAGTGCATAACGACCGGCATTACCAAACACCTTGAACGTGGAATCACCGAACACATCCCACGAGAAGCCAAGGCGCGGCGCGAACTGGCGTTCAATGGAGACGTACTTCTCGCCCTGGCCATTGTAGTTTTCGAACGTATCCCAACGCACGCCCAGGTAGGTCATGAAGTTGTCGGTGATGTTCCAACTATCTTCCAGGTAGGCCGCCCACTGCTTGACTTCGACCTCAGCACCTTGGCTGACGATCTGCTCACGCACAATATCGCGCCCCAATGCAGCACTGTAAGAATAGCGCCAAACACGACCACCCTCATAGGACTGACCGGCTACTGAGGTGTATTCATCTCTGTCATAGCCGAAACGCAGGCGATGATCACCCAGCTGCCACTCGCCATCCACGCGGAACTGCTTGCGAGTGTCGCCACTGTCGATGCGGTCAACCGAGCCTCCGGTCAAATTGCAGAGCGAACGATAGGTGGGGTTACCCGTCAGTGCTTTCTGTGCGTCGCTGCGGATGTCAGTGATGATCGGACAACCGCTGGCCGGGTTATTGAGATCGCCACTGTATTCAACACGGCGACCATCTGCCGTCACCAAGTGTTGTGAACGGCTGTACTTGCCGTAACCACCAAGTGCCGAAAGGGTGAAGCTATCGGTCAGGTAGCCCGTGTATTTCAGGATGTAATTCCTGCCACCGGCCTCAGAGAAGTTGGTGCCGAGGTACCCCTTGCGAGTGAGGCTGCCAAGATCGTTGGCATAAATGCGCGTTTCGATGTCCTGGTCATCCGAGAACGACGTGAACTCGAGGAGATTGGAGTCGTTGATGTTCCAATCGAGCTTGACCAGCCAGTTGGGGGCCTTGGTTGTGCCTGAATTATTCTGAGCGCTTAACACGCTCCCGAACGTCTCACTCTTGGTGCGACCATAGGACAGGATCGCGTAGCCAAACAGCCGATCTTTGACCAACGCACCACTTGCCCAAACGTTGGCGCGCGCAGACTCAAGCTCATCCTTGCTGTTGTCACTGCGCAGAGTACCGTTGGTTTTGTAAACGTTACGCTGCTCAGACGACAGTGAGGACGGGGTGAAATAGATATTGCCGCCGGCATGGAATTCGTTGCTACCGCGACGGGTAACCTGGTTGATCACGCCGCCGGTAGAACGACCGAATTCGGCGCCGTAACCGCCGGTCAGCGTCTGCTGTTCCGCGATTGCTTCGAACGGAACTTGCGAATAGTTGAGGCTACGGAACGAATTGGTGATGTTGAAGCCGTTGACGTAGTACTGGTTTTCGGCGACCGATGAGCCGCCGAACGAGGCCAAGTTACCGAATGCTGCGTCACCACGCACTGTACCCGGCGCCAGAAGTGCAACTGCCGTGGCGTTATTGCCGACCGGGATCGCCTTCATCTGCTCGGCGGTGAGGATCGTGGTTGATTCGACACTCGAGACGTCGATCGGATTGACCACGCTCGAACCCACAACCGTAACGGTGTCGAGGCTGCCCGCAGAGCCACCCGAAACGAAGTCGGCATTGGTCGCAGTGCCGACACTGACAGTTACATCGCGCGGAGACCCGCCATTCCTGGTAACCGTGTACTTACCTGTCGGGAGCTGCGAGAAGCGATAAGTGCCGGTCGAGTCAACTGTGATCGTGCGGCTGAAGCCAGTCGACGGATTAGTGACCGTAATAGTGTCGCCTGCAGCCGCTTTGCCTGCTACAGCACCAGCCGTATTCGTCTGTGCCTGAACGCCGCCGACGAAGCAAAGCCCCATCGCCACAGCAAGAGCGCTTCGCTTGAGCGAGCTGCGCATCGTATTAGAAGCCATTGTCAAACCCCCATTGATGGAAGAAATGAGTTTTTATCTGAAGAAATCTGAGTCAAGACCGATGCCCGACTGGCGGACTATAGACCTCCCAACGAAACGTTAACAAGGGGCTGCGAGCTATTCATATTAATAAGAGGTGCTTTTGGGTCTTAGATCACGTCCCAACACTTGTTCAGGCGCCAACTTCAGGCACTCTTGCGGCCTGCCCGGGGCCGGAGACGCTCTTTACGCCAGGCAAGAGGCAAGAGAGGGCGGCAAGCTCCTGGAAAACACGAAATCAGGGCTATTTGAGAAGCGTGTGGTGCGCCAAACTTTGGTCAGAGCTCCAGCCTGAGGGCATCACAAACCCTCTGGTCAATACCCAAGTCATCAGGACGTCGAAGTTCCACTGACAGGCATCGGCTACAACCTGCGTTCATTTTTTGTTCATTTTTCACAAAAGCTACAGTTCATCAGGGCTTTAGCCCCTGGATGAGGGCTTTGGGGGCATGATTGGGGCAATATTTCTTAACAAGACTTTAATTTCCCGGCTGGCCTAGCTACTATCGGGACAGCCGTGCGTTAAAGGTTCGTGATGAGCGACCGCGTGGCCACCCTGCTTGCCTATGGCAGACGACATTAGCCCTCTTGGAGACAAAGAGTCATGAGCTTCAAAACCCACAAGCTGCGCGATGCCATCGTCATCGCACTCGCCGTAGGCGTCGCCGCTCCCGGCCTCGCCCTGGCACAAGATGCCAAGCAATCGGATAGCCAGACCCTCGACCGCATCGAAGTGACCGGTTCGCGCATCAAGCGCGCCGAAATCGAAGGCGCACTGCCGGTGACCGTCATCGGCCGTGAGCAGCTCGAAAGCAGCGGCGACATCTCGGTTGCCGACTTCCTGCGCAATACCTCGTTCAACACCTTCGGTTCCTTCCAGTCCACCTCGGGCAGCTCGGGCCAGGGCTTCACCGGCATCAGCCTGCGTGGCCTCGGCACCAACCGCACCCTGATCCTGATCGACGGCCGTCGTGCACCGACCGCGCCGATGATCGGCAACTCGCAGGATCTGAACTCCATCCCGATGGCCGCCGTCGAGCGCATCGAACTGCTGTCTGACGGCGCTTCGGCCATCTACGGCTCCGACGCCATCGGCGGCGTAGTCAACGTGATCACCCGCAAGGACTTCGAAGGCATCGAGGCCAGCATCGGCATGGGCATGCCTAGCGAGCGCGGTGGCGACACCAACGAAATGAGCGTCGTCATGGGCAGCGCCGGTGAGCGCAGCCGCGTCATCGCAGGGGCTTCGTGGAATTCGCGCGACGTCGTCTATACCCGTGACCGCGATTATTGGTACTCCGCCCCGGGCGCTTCGATTTATTCGAACAACTTCTCGGGCACCACCTCGACGGCCGCCAGCTTTTTGCTAACGCACCCCAGCTACGGCTCCGCCGTACCGGGTTTGTGCACCAACGGTGACGCCAGCGACCTGTTCTATCAGTCCGCGAACCGCAACTGCCAGTTCAACCACTCCGCGACTTCGGCCAACCTGACCTCGCTGGACAACCGCGCAGTGTTTGCCCGTGGTGACGTGCAGATCAACGACAACTGGACCACATATTTCACTGCCTCGGTTAACCGCACCAAGAGCTTTGGTCGTTACGCACCGGTCCCCTCAAGCCCGTGGCCGGGCGGCGCCATTCGCCTGGATCCAGGCACCCCGAACCATCCGTCCACCCCGACGGCGAATGGAGGCCTCAACCCCAATTGGGCGGACCCCTACTATCAAACCGGCACGATGCGTATCGGCACCACCTCATCGGGTACGGCCATCATGGGTCCGGTTCGTACCAATCCGGTCTACTTGTTCCACCGCTTTGCCGCTCTGGGCCCGCGCGACGGCAACACCGAGAACACCACCAGCAACTTCATGCTGGGCTTCGAAGGCTTGCTGTGGGACAAGGTGGACGTGGACTTCGGCATGCGTTACGTGCAGTCGCGCGCCATCAGCCTCGGCACCAACTACGTCGTCGGCGGCCTGGCACAGACAGCGATCACGGCTGGTCGCTACAACATCTACAACCCGTATGCCGGCAATCCCCAAGGCTTGGGCATGACCGCGACCATCTCGCGCAACATGGAAACCTCGGTGAAGGAAGTCTACGGTACCGCAGGCTTCGATCTGTTTAGCCTGCCGGGCGGCAATGCTGCCGCCGTTGTGGGCGCCGAATACCGCGAAGAGGCCTATCAGGACATCTACGATCCGCTGTCCTCCAGTGGCCAGATCGTCGGCTCGGCCGGCAACTCGGCGGCGGGCGACCGTAACGTCAAGGCTGTCTACGCCGAAGTCCTGTTCCCGTTCTTCAACTCGTTTGAGATGAGCCTGGCCGGTCGCTATGACCAGTACAGCGACTATGGCAACGACTTCGCACCGAAGGTGTCCTTCCGTTACCACCCGATGGATTCGCTGACCTTCCGCGCTTCGTATGGTCAGGGCTTCCGCGCGCCTTCGCTGGACATCCTGTCTCAGGCGGCCGCCTTCAGTGCAGTGACCACGTCCGATCCGGCCACCTGCCTGATGTTCACTGGCTCGCTGTCCTGCAGCAACGCCCAGGTCTCGACCTACAGCATCTCCAACCCGAACCTGGAGTCCGAGAACTCCAAGCAGTGGACGGCAGGTGTGGTGTGGGATGCCACCGACTGGATCAACACGTCGCTGGACTACTACAACATCAAGATCGAGAACCAAATTGCCCAGCTGAGCTTGGCTACGGTGGTTGGCTGTCTGCGTGGCACTGTGTCGATCTGCCCGAGCGCACTGTCGACCTTCCCGCAGGGCACCGTGCTGCCGAACGTCGGTCTGGGCCTTGGCGCCCAGTTTGACCCGGCCACGGGCGGCATCGTGAATGCCCAGACCGGTTTCGGCAACATCGGTTACTTCGAAACCCAGGGCTTCGACTGGAAGGTCAACACGAACTTCGATCTTGGCACGATGGGCAAGATGCGCAACCAGCTGTCGGCCGGTTATGTGTCCGATTACTCCGGCAATGGTGGTGCAAACACGGCTGGCCGCAAGGGCCTGCCGCGTATCCGCGCCAACCTGAACAACAATTGGTCGTTCACCAACTGGGACTTCAACTGGAACATCAACTACATCCACCGCACCCAGTCGCAGGCCTATCGTGAGTGGCTGGCCCTGATCAATACGCCGGTTCTGACGGCTACGCAGATCGCCAACAGGGACTTCTATGCGGCCCAGCCGACGCACCTGCCTTCGTGGGTCACCCACGATGTACAGGCCAGCTTCAAGGCACCGTGGAATGCGACCCTTTCGGTTGGTGTGAACAATCTCACCAACAAGATCCCGGTGTTCGAAAACTACTCCGGTGGCACCAGCTACGACTCCACCCTGTACGATCCGTGGGGCCGCGTGATTTACTTCCGTTACACCCAGCGCTTCTGATACACGGCTGGCGCTTTATGCAAAAAGGGGGCTTCGCAAGAAGCCTCCTTTTTTTGCGCCTGAAATAGCCGCAACTACTAGTTGGGCCATGCCACGCGTACCATGCGGACCCAAAGTCACTGGCTGAGTGTGCTTTGTGAGTACGCCTCCATGTGAATTCTCCGCGAGAGCTCCCCATCCAGAACGGCCAACCGAGCCTCAATGGTCATCGCACTGGACACAGCGCCGTGATGATTTGCCGGCCACGTGGCAATGGGCCACCAGCACCAAAATCTGGATCGCGCGACGCATCACGATGGGGCACTTCCTTGAAAGCACCTTCCATCTGTTCGCATGAAGCCCTTCTGCGCTAAACGAGCGAAGTAATTTCTATTTGGGACAGATGTATTGACTCATCGATCAACTCAATCACTATCGCGCTGCAATCTTCAGGCTAGCGGGTCATAGTCCACACCACACGAGGCAGCGGGGGTTCGGCTTGCGCACCCAATGCCTACACGCTTCGTCCGGGGTATATTGTGTTTGTCAGCATAACGACGACCCTGTTCGCCGCTACAACCCGCTCACCTTTCTCGATTCCGTTCGACAATATTTTCGACATACCCTTGGCGAACATGCCTGACTCCTTCCAGCTCAGTCACTTGTCGACTCCTCTCAAGCCCGGGCAACTCGTGCTGTTTCCCTCGTGGAAGCAACATTACGTGGGTTCCTTCGACCCGAACGGGGAAGACGTGCGGATCACCGTGGCATTCAATGCGCGCTTTCGCATGGACGCCATGGGCGATACCGGCGTCAGCGCATGAGCGCGCCATCGCAAGATTCTGGTTCCGAACGCAGCCTGGTATGGGGCAATTACTGGCAGCACGGTGCGCTGCATAGTTTGCCGACGTCATATGCGGGAAATTATCGCGGCGCGGTGGCGAACTTCTGGACGTCAGTCGGAAGCCAGCTAAGCCACGAGCAACGCTTGCTGGACATCGGGACCGGCAACGGCTCGCTTCCTTCGCTGTTCCATGCAGTGCTCGGGCCTGACTGCCCGCGCATCGACGCGATCGACCTGGCGGACAAGCTATCGCCGGCCTGGCATCAAGCCCTGCCTGCCGAGTCGCGCAACAGGATCGTCTTCCACCCTGGAACACAGGCCGAAAAACTGCCTTTTCCCGACGGCAGTTTCGACCTGGTTTGCAGCCAATACGGGGTGGAATATTCAGACCTGCCAGCCGCCTTGGCGGAAGCATCCCGCGTGCTTGGCTCCCATAGCCGCCTTGCGCTGGTCATGCACCACGCCCAGTCCCGGCTTGTGGAGGTAGCACGTGAGGAGCTGAAGTGGAGTACTTGGCTTTCTGGTGAAGACACCTTCCTGCACAAGGCCCGCAGCCTCTACCCTTGGCTGGCCCTGGCGGCGGCCGGCCGGCAATCGGAGTTGATGCACAATGCGCAAGCCAATGCGGCACGCGCCGCTTTCAACCAGGCGCAAGTCGAGATGGCCCGTGCCATCGAATCCTCTCCGGCGCCCGACCTCCTGCACGATGCTCGCGACCTGGTCGCATCGCATATCGATGCCATCCTGTCGGCGCGCGCGGATGCTGATGCCGCTATCCAATCATCACTGGAGTGGCAGGCGGCCATTCGGATGAGTGCATTTCGCCAACAAGAACTGATTGCGCATGCGCTGGACGAGGAGGCGTTCAATCGCTTACAGGACCAGCTGAAGGGCCTCAGCCTGCATATCGACCATGCGCAACCCTTATCCGAAGACGACGGCATGCTCATGGGCTGGTCATTAATCGCCCATCGCGGCTAAGCATCCTGCCTCTAGAAATGGCCACCTGAGCTCAAGCTAGTGCTTGAGCGGTCGATTTCTGCTCTTCCTTCAATGCCTCCGGCATACGCGGGCCGTATTCATCCAGATATTCGCCGATGCTGGCGAACTCATGGCGCCACCCTTCCCGGTCGTAGCTGAACAGCTTTTCCCTTGCCTCGGCGGTCAGCTCGACGCCCGCCAGGTTGACGTCATCGATCCTGGGCAGGTGGCCGATCGGGGTTTCCTCGCTGCCGACTTCGCCCGCGACGCGCCTCAGCATCCATTCCAGCACGCGCATGTTGTCGCCGAAGCCCGGCCACAGGAAGTCGCCGCCCTCGCCCTTGCGGAACCAGTTGACGTGGAAGATCTTCGGCAACTGGGCGTTGGTCTGGTCGAAGGACAGCCAGTGCGCGAAGTAGTCGGCGAAGTTGTAGCCGCAGAACGGCTTCATCGCCATCGGGTCGCGACGCATCACGCCGACCGCACCGGTCGCCGCGGCAGTGGTCTCAGAGCCCATCGCCGCGCCCACCAGCACGCCGTGCGTCCAGTCACGCGCCTCGAACACCAGCGGCACCAGCGAAGCACGACGCCCACCGAACACGATCGCGCTGATCGGCACGCCCTGCGGATCCTCGGCCATCGGCGAGTAGGACGGGCACTGCTTCGCGCTGACGGTGAAGCGTGAATTGGGGTGCGCGGCTGGCTTGCCGGCACTGAAATCGTATGCATTTCCGCGCCAATCAATGGCGGGCACGCGTTTGTCGAGGCCTTCCCACCAAGGCTGGTTGTCGTCGGTGACGGCAACATTGGTGAAGATGGCGTCGTGCTGCAGCGAGGCGAGCGCATTCGGGTTCGATTTCTCCGAGGTGCCCGGCGCCACGCCGAAGAAACCGGCTTCCGGGTTGATCGCGTACAGGCGGCCATCGGCGCCCGGCCGCATCCAGCAGATGTCATCGCCGATGGTGGTGATCTTCCAGCCATCGCGCACATAGCCTTCGGGCGGGATCAGCATGGCGAGGTTGGTCTTGCCGCAGGCACTCGGGAACGCGGCGGCGATGTAGTGCTTCTCGCCCTTGGGGTTCTCGATGCCGAGGATCAGCATGTGCTCGGCCAGCCAGCCTTCCGAGCGCGCCTGGTGCGAGGCGATGCGCAGCGCGTGGCACTTCTTGCCGAGCAGCGCATTGCCGCCGTAGCCCGAGCCGAAGGACTGGATCTCCAGGTCCTCGGGGAAATGCATGATGAAACGGCGGTCCGGGTTGAGGTCGCCGGTGGAATGCAGGCCCTTCACGAAGCTGCCGTCGCGCTCGATGCGCGCGAGTGCGGGCGCGCCCATGCGCGTCATGATGCGCATGTTGGCGACGACGTAGGGCGAGTCGGTGATCTCCACGCCGCAACGCGACAGCGGCGAATCGATCGGGCCCATGCAATACGGCACGACGTACATCGTGCGGCCTTCCATGCAGCCCTCGAACAGCGACGCCATCTGCTGGCGGGCGAGATCCGGCGCCATCCAGTGGTTGTTCGGGCCGGCATCGTCACGTTGGGTGGTACACACGAAGGTCAGGTGCTCCACGCGCGCGACATCGTCCGGGTGCGAGCGATGCAGGTAGCTGTCCGGATGGGTGTCTTCGTTCAACTTGACCAGCGTGCCGTCCGCCAGCATCGCCTCGATCAGCGCCTGGTTTTCCGCATCGCTGCCATCGCACCAATGGATGCGGTCGGGACGGGTCAGGCGCGCCACCTCCATCACCCACTGGTTGAGGGCGTCGAGCGTGGTGGGCGGATTCTGTGCAATGTCGGTCATGTCGGTTCCGGAAATGAAGCGAAGCCGTGCAAGAGGCACGGCGGAAATGAAAAGTCAGCCCTTGGCGGGAATCAGCGTCGCCATCATGTGGGCGACGTAGTCCTCGAACTCCTCGCGCTGCATGTCGCGCTGGCCGAGCTGCAGGTTGAGCTGCAGGAAGCCGACATAGGCGGCATAGGCCAAGCGCGCGCGATGCTGGGCGTCGGTCGCATCCAGGCCCGCCGCGCGGAAGGCGGAGGTGAGGTAGTCGAGACGACGCTTGGACACGCGGCCGATCACCGGCTGCACGGCCGGGTGGTCGAGGGCCTTCAGCAACTCGCTATAGATGACGTGCGACTGCACTTCGTTGGCGACCAGCTTGAACAGTGCGCCCAATCGCGCCGCCGGATCCTGCACGCCTTCGAGCTGGCCGAACACTTCGTCCTGCTCATGCGTCTCCCAGCGCTCGAGCGCGGCCTGCAGGAGCGCATCGCGGGACGGGAAGTGCCAGTAGAAGCTGCCCTTGGTGACGCCCAGGCGGCGCGCCAGGGGTTCGACCGCGACGGCGGCGACGCCTTGCTCGGCGATCTGGTCGAGCGCGGCCTGCGCCCAGTCATCAGCGCTCAGCCGGCCGCTGCGTTCGGGTCTGTCGTTGGGAGGCGTCATGGCGATATTGTAACCATACGCCGGGGTCAAATTGCGTATGCGGCGCTGCGGCTTGACATGCCGGGAGCACAAACATACTTTTGCGTATGGTTTAGCCCTACACCCGATCACCATGCCGCATCGGGTATTACCTATCGCCACCGTCAGCCGCATTTGCAGCAGGAGTGCTCCATGTCCAGCGTGATCCCCTTCCTGGCCGTCCTACTCGCCACTGGGTTTGCCGCCTACCACCGCTGGCGCCTGCCGGTCTGGGCGGCGGTCACCGCGTGCGTGCTGCTGGCCTGCTGGTTGCTGGGCGCCAACCCGACCGCGACCTTCGTGGCGGCGGCGATCTCCGCCATCATCGCCATCCCGCTGCTGATCCCCGGGCTGCGCAAGGCGGCGATCACCGCGCCGCTGCTGAAGTTCTACACCAAGATCCTGCCGCCGCTCTCGGATACCGAACGCACGGCGCTGGAAGCCGGCACAGTGGGTTTCGAAGGCGAGCTGTTTTCCGGCAAGCCCGACTGGAACCTCCTGCTCTCGCAGCCCAAGCCCGTCCTCACCGAAGAGGAACAGGCCTATCTCGACGGCCCGACCGAAGAGCTCTGCCGGATGGTCAACAACTGGGAGATCGACCACATCCGCGCCGACCTGCCGCCGGAGATGTGGGATTACATCAAGCGCAACAAGTTCTTCGGCCTGAACATTCCCAAGGAATACGGCGGCCTGGGCTTCTCGGCGCTGATGAACCACAAGGTGATCCAGAAGCTCGCCTCGATCAGCTCGGTGGTGAGCTCGACCGTGGGCGTGCCGAACTCGCTGGGCCCGGCGGAGCTGTTGATGCACTACGGCACCGAGGAGCAGAAGCGCCACTACCTGCCGCGCCTGGCCGATGGCCGCGAGGTGCCCTGCTTCGCGCTGACCGGCCCGTTCGCAGGCTCGGATGCGACCTCGATCCCCGACTACGGTATCGTCTGCATGGGCGAGTGGAACGGCGCGCAGGTGCTGGGCATGCGCCTGACGCTCAACAAGCGCTACATCACCCTGGCCCCGATCGCGAGCTTGATCGGCGTCGCCTTCCGCATGTACGACCCGGACCACCTCTTGGGCGACAAGGAGGACATCGGCATCTCGCTGGCGCTGGTGCCGCGCGACACGCCCGGTCTTGAAATCGGCCGTCGCCACTTCCCGCTCAACTCGCCCTTCCAGAACGGGCCGATCAAGGGCCGCGACCTCTTCGTGCCGCTGTCCCAGCTGATCGGCGGCGAAGACTACGCCGGCCAGGGCTGGCGCATGCTGATGGAGTGCCTGTCGATCGGCCGCTCCATCACCCTGCCCTCCACCGCCAGTGGCGGCGCCAAGATGGGCGCGGTCACCGTGGGCTCCTACGCGCGCATCCGCAAGCAGTTCGGATTGTCGATCGGCCGCTTCGAGGGCGTCGAGGAGCCACTCGCGCGAATGGGCGGACATGCCTACGCGATCAGCGCGCTGTCGCAGGCGACCGCCGCGGCCGTGGCGCGCGGCGAGAATCCGGCGGTGCCTTCGACCATCTCCAAGTACCACTGCACCGAGATGGGCCGGGTGGTCGCCAAGGACGTGATGGACGTGATCGGCGGCAAGGGCATCATCCTTGGGCCGCGCAATTTCGCCGGCCGCTCCTGGCAGGCCTCGCCCATCGCCATCACGGTGGAAGGCGCCAACATCATGACGCGCTCGCTGATGATCTTCGGCCAGGGCGCGATCCTGTGCCATCCGTGGGTGATGAAGGAAATGAAGGCCGCGATGCTGGCCGACCCGAAGGCGCGCATCGACCAGTTCGACGGTGCGCTGTTTGGCCACATCGGCTACGCCATCTCCAACGCCGTGCGCAGCTTCTGGTTCGGCCTGACCGGCGCGCGCTTCGGCAAGGCGCCGGGCGACGACTACACCCGCCGCTACTTCCGCAAGCTCAACCGCTACTCGGCCAACCTCGCCCTGTTCGCGGATGTGTCGATGCTGCTGCTGGGCGGCAAGCTGAAGTTCAAGGAGTCGCTCTCGGGGCGCCTGGGCGATGTGCTGAGCCAGCTCTACATCGTCAGCAGCATGCTCAAGCGCTACCAGGACGAAGGCCAGCCGGCCAGCGACCAGCCGCTCTTGGCCTGGGCCGTGCATGACGCGGTCAACAAGATCGAGACCGCGCTCTCCACCGCGCTGCGCAACTTCCCGGTGCGTCCGGTGGCGTGGCTGCTGTGGCCGGTCATCTTCCCGCTGGGCCGCCGCGCGCAGGCGCCGAGCGATCGCCTGGGCCACAAGGTCGCTTCCTTGCTGATGACCCCCTCGGATGCGCGCGACCGCCTGGCGCAGGGCGTCTTCACCACGCCCACCGCGCTCAACCCCGGCGGCCGCATCGTCAGCTACCTGCCGAAGTTCGTGCTGGCCGAGCCGGTGGAGCGCAAGTTCCAGAAGGCGCTGAAGAACAGCGACATCGAAGCGCTGGAGTTCGACGACCAGCTCGCCGAAGGCGTGCGCGAAGGCTGGATCACCGCCGAGGAAGCCGCCCAGCTCAAGGAGCTGCGCGACCTCACGCTCGACACCATCACCGTCGATGACTTCGACACCGAGGCGCTGCGCTCGGCTGGCTACGCCGAGCTCGTCGCCCGCGAGCGCCGCGAGCACGCCCGCGAAGTCGCCTGATTCCATCGACCCCAGGGCCCGGCTCGCGCCGGGCCTTGCTTTATCCGGACACGCCAACCGATGCGCATCCTCGACCTGTATCGTCGCCTCGCCGGCAAGCCCGGCGGCCACTGGCTGTTCTCGAAGCTGGTGTGCTTCAAGGCGCCGTATTTCGCAAGCATCGCGCCGCGCATCGTCTCGCTGGCGCCGCAACGCGGGGTGGCACGGATCAAGCATCGCCGCCGCGTCACCAACCACATCGGCACCGTGCATGCGATCGCGCTGTGCAACCTGGCCGAGTTCGTCGGCGGCCTGACCTGCGATGTCAGCCTGCCGCGCGGCATGCGCTGGATCCCCAAAGGCATGCAGGTGGAATACTTGAAAAAGGCCGTCGGCACGATGACCGCGACGGCCGAGCCCGCCTTCACGCCCGACGTGCGTGCGGAAGGCTACGACCTGCCAGTGAACGTGTCAGTGCGCGACGATGCGGGCGTGGAGGTCTTCCGCGCCGTCATCGCGATGTGGATTACCCCGGCCGCCGCCCAGCGCGCCGCAGGCTGACTGCGCGGCTCAGCGCGCCCACCATAGCGCCGCAAGCGCCAAGAGTGCCGGCAGCGCCTGCACGTAGAAGATGCGCCGGCTGACCGACCATGCGCCGTACAGCCCCGCCGCGACCACGCACAGCAGGAAGAACACGGCGAACTCGCGGGAGCCGGTGACCGCCGCATACAAGAGGCCTGCCGCCAGGAAGCCGTTGTAGAGGCCCTGGTTGCCCGCCAGCACCTTGGTCGACTCCGCCCGCTCGGGCGTGTTGCGGAAGGTCTTGAGGCCCGCCGGACGCGTCCACAGGAACATCTCCAGCACCATGAACCACAAGTGCAGCAGGCCAACAAGCACCACCAGGCCCCAGGCGATGACATTCATTGCGTTGCTCCTTGTGGCCGCGTGGCCTGTTTGAGGGTGAGGCGCGATATCTCGGGCGGCACGCCCAGCCGCACGGGAATGATGCTGGTACCGACACCGGGCGAGACGAACAAGGTCCGGCCCCGCGCCTGGATCCATCCATTGAGCGTATTGGAATGTTCGATGAAATGGCCGGGGCGCCGCAACGGGAAGGGATAGATCTGGCCGCCATGCGTGTGCCCGGCGACGACCAGCGCAGTGCGCGCGGGAATGCGCGGGAAAAGATCCGGCTCATGCGTCAACGCGATCACCGGCGCATCGGCGGGAATCTGCGCGAAGGTGCCGGCGACATCCGGCCGGCCTTCGAGCAAATCGCCCAGCCCAGCCAGCCAGAACCGGCACGCGCCGACCTCGACCGGCACGGCGCGGTTGTCGATCATCCGCACGCCCGCGGCGGAGAACTTGGCGCTGATGTCGGCGCCGTCCTTCCACCAGTCGTGGTTGCCCAGCACCGCATACACCGGCTTGCGCGCCGTCAGCGGCTTGAGATGCTCAGCGATCACCTCGGGCGGGACGTACTCGCCCAGCAGCACGCTGAGGATGACGTAATCGCCCGCCATCAGCACCACCGGCGCATCGCTCGCGATCAGCCGCTCCACTAGGCGGTCCAGCTTGTCCACGCCGTTGCGCGGGGAGCCGGTGTGCGTGTCGGTCACCACGTCGATGCGCAGGCCGTCGCACTGGGCCGGCCAGTGGGAGAGCGGCAAGACCTGGTCGCGCTCGACCAGGCGCGCGGTCTCGATCACGCCGCCGTAGAAGACCAGCGCGATGCCGGCGATGAGCGCGGCGATCGTGCTGCGGCGCACATGGCGATGGGCGATGAAGGCGCGCAGGCGACTGCGCCGGCGCTCGGTCACGCCTTCTTGCTCATGCGCATCGCGGCGGCCAGGCGCTCACCGGTCAGGTGCGACAGCCGCCAGCCGATCATGCCCGCGACGAACGCCGAGGTGGCACTGATCGCGGCGAAGGTCGCCACCGTCGCGCCGCCCGCGCGCAGGATGTTCATGCCGCTGGCAATCACCAGATCGCCGAAGCGCCATACCGCGGTATCCACGACGTTCTGGCCCTTGTAGCGCATCACGCGCGGCGCCTTGGCGAACAGGCTGTGCCGCGCCGGCTCGGCCATGCCGTAGGCAAGGCCACGGGTCACGATGAGCGCGAGCGCCACCGCGGGCATCCCGGCGATCAACGGCGCATGTGGGTTCGGCACCAGCATCACCACCGACAGCATGGCGATGCCGGCGCCCGCCCAGACCATGATGACCGGGCCGGCGCCGTAGCGCGGCAGCATCCAGCGGGTGAGCAGCAGCTGCGCGGCCACGGTGAGGATGTTGGTCGCCAAGTCCACGTTGGCGGCAAAGCGCGTGCGCATCACTTCATCGGTCAGGACCTGGTGCGAGTAGTCGGTCACCAGCGCGTAATTGACCGTGCCGATGCCGTCGGCCAGCAGCAGCAGGATCGCCATGTTGCGCATGAAGGGCGTGGCGAAGATCTGTTTGACGCCATCCCACATGCCGCCGCCCACGGCCTCGCCATCGGCCTGCTCGGGACGCACGTGCGCATGTGCTTTCGCCCATCGCCCCAGCATCACCACGCACACCACCGCCACGCTCAATAACGATGCTGACACGACCAGCAGCGGCGCCACGCCCAGGACCTGCACCAGGCTGCGGGTGAGCGTCGGGCCCGCCACCGCGCCGACCGTACCGGCCACCGCGATGACGGGAAACAGGCGCTTGGCCTGATCCGGGCTCCAGATGTCGGTCATGAAGATCCAGAACAGCGACACCACGAACAGGTTGAACACGCTCAGCCACACGAAGAACACGATGCCGAGCGTGCGCTGCGACACCAGGGTCGGGTCGGCGAAGAACGGCACGAAACAGAGCAGGCAGAACACGCCGATCAGGTTGAACAGCGGCACGACGATGCGGCGCGGCCAGCGCGACACCACCGCGCCGAAGATCGGCGCCAGCAGCACCATGCAGACGAAGGTGGCGCCATAGAACCAGGGCAGCTGGGTGGAGCCGACGGCGGCCGACAGCTGCTCGCGGACCGGGCGGATCATGTAATACGCCGCCAACACGCAGAAGAAATAGAGGAAGGAGATCGCCACCGCCGGCCATTCGCCCTGGTGGATGCGATCAAGGGGGCGGCTGCCCGTGGGGTTTGGTTTCATCCGCGCACGGTATCCGACCGGTGCGCCCACTGCCACTGGCAGCGGCGCACCAGGCGCCATGGACCTGCCCAAGGGCGCCACCGCATCGTTTTTAAGGTAAATGTGACGAAAATCATATGGATAGCGGATTTACCTCGCCCTGTTCATGCATTTTCGCAATTCCCTTATTAAAGTAGCCCCATCAGATCGATGCCGACCGAGGGGATGCCATGCACGCACGTCGCGGAAACACGCTGGTGGCGTTCAAGCTTGCCACCGTCGCTTTCCTGATGCCGGCCACCGCCGGTCTTTCGGCCCAGACCCCGCTGCAATGGCCCGCCAACTCGGCGCAGCGGCCTGCCGTGGAGCAGACCGCGCCCGGCAACACCGCGCTCGACAACTACCTGCAGCAGCCGGCCGACATCGCCGCCCCCCTGCCTTTCGACGTGCGCACCTTTGAAGGCATGGCCCAACAACTGGTCAGCAACCAGCGCGTGCCGGGCCTTGCCATCGCGATCGTGCAAAACGGCCGGGTCCTGAGCGCGAAGGGCTATGGCATCACCGACACCTCGCGCCCTGAGCCGGTGGATTCGCACACCGTGTTCCGCCTGGCATCGCTCTCCAAATCCTTCGCCGGCACGTTGACCGGCATGCTGGTCAACGATGGCCTGCTGTCGTGGAACCAGCCGGTCGTGCAGTACGTGCCGGACTTCCGCCTCAGCAATGCCGATTCGACCACGCGCCTCAGCCTCGCCAACCTGCTCAGCCAAAGCACCGGCCTCACCCGCAACGCCTACGATCGCGACATCGAGGCCAATGCCAGCTATTACACCGTGCGCTCGAAATTGGCTGCCGCACCGCTGCGCTGTGCACCGGGCAGCTGCTACTCGTATCAGAACGTCGCCTTCAGCGTGATCGGTGACGTGGTGCATGCCGCCACTGGCCGCTATTACGATGCCAATGTGCAATCGCGCATCTTTAAGCCATTGGGCATGAACGATGCAAGCCTGGGCCTTGAAGGTATCGAAGGCAGCCCGCGTTGGGCCAAGCCGCACGTGCGTGGTGGTGGCGGATGGCGCTCGTTGATGCCGAAGCCGACCTACTATCGACTGGGGCCGGCAGCCGGGGTCAACGCCAGCATCAACGACATGGCGCAGTACCTGATCGCGCAGATGGGACATCGCCCCGATGTCATGTCGCCTGACCTGCTGCGCACCATCCACACCGCGCGCATCGACACGCCGACCGAGCTTCGCAGCTCGCGCTGGCGTCGCGAGCGCCTTCAATCGGCCGGTTACGGCATTGGCTGGCGCGTCTATGACTATGCCGGCCACAAGCTCTACTTCCACGGCGGCGCGGTGCAGGGCTATCGCGGTGCGATGGCCTTGCTGCCCGACCGCGACCTCGGCATCGTGATCCTGTGGAACAGCGAAAGCAGCCTGCCTTCCGGCCTGTTGCCTACCATCCTCGACAGCGCGATCGGGTTGCCGCAAGTCGCATGGCTAAAGCTCGACAACGTCCCCGGCTCGCCCGAACAAGGGCTGGAGGAAGAAAACGAAGGGGTGGGCAGTGGCTCGGCCGAAGGCACGCCGCCCCGCTGATGACTTGGGGCCTCCCGCTTCATAGAAAAAACCCGCGCCAGGCGCGGGTTTTTGGTATCCGAATGACCGGAACCCAAGTGATCCTGCCGCCTTCGCCTGGGCGCGGAGGACGGCAGGACAAATACCGAGATCAGATCGTCGGCATCGGCATCGGCGGCATCGCAGCCGGAGCCTTCTTGGCTTTCTTCGCCGCCGGCTTCTTGGCCTTCTTGGCCGCCGGCTTCTTCGCAGCCTTCTTCGCGGCGGCCTTCTTGGCGACCTTCTTCACCGCCTTCTTGGCTGCCGACTTGCGGGCTGCCGCCTTCTTGGCAACCTTCTTCACTGCCTTCTTGGCGGCGGCCTTCTTCGCGGTCTTCTTGGCTGCTGCCTTCTTGACGG
>Ga0056909_1000708_pt1 | contig 26376 bp, 22 predicted proteins | sample EBPBio102011_DNA_FD_62115 | JGI IMG/M metagenome (GOLD analysis project Ga0056909, IMG submission 62115) | Wastewater treatment Type I Accumulibacter community from EBPR Bioreactor in Madison, WI, USA - Reactor 1_1/10/2011_ DNA | ecosystem: Engineered > Bioreactor > EBPR > Anaerobic-Aerobic >...
GCTCTTCCGCGCTGTAGAACTCCAGCCGCTGCACGATGCCGAAGCGGTCGCGCAGCGGCGCGGTCAGCAAACCCGCGCGCGTCGTCGCGCCGACCAGGGTGAAGGGCGGCAGGTCCAGCTTGATCGACCGCGCGGCCGGGCCTTCGCCGATCATGATGTCGATCTGGAAGTCCTCCATCGCCGGGTACAACACTTCCTCGACCACCGGCGAGAGCCGATGGATCTCGTCGATGAAAAGGACATCGTGCGGCTGCAGGTTGGTCAGCAGCGCGGCCAGGTCCCCCGCCCGCTCGATCACCGGCCCGCTGGTCACGCGCAGGCTGACGCCGAGCTCGTTGGCGATGACGTGCGAGAGCGTGGTCTTGCCCAGGCCCGGCGGCCCGAAGATCAGCACATGATCCAACGCCTCGCCGCGGCCCTTGGCCGCGTCGATGTAGATCTGCATCTGCTCCTTGACCGGCTGCTGGCCAAGGTAATCGGCCAGCCGTTTGGGACGCAGGCTGGCATCGACGGCATCGTCTTCACGGGTGGCATCGGGCGCGATCAGGCGGTCTTCGCTCATGCCGCTATGTTCGCATGTCGCCGCGCCCGGCCGCACGGCGGGCGTCGCTCAGGCCGCCGACATGCCTTGCATGGCCTGGCTCGCCAGGGTGAAGGAATGCTTGCGCGCCGCGTGATCGAAGATGTTGCCGGTCAGCATCAGCTCGTCCGGGCGGTGGCGGTCGATGAACGCGGCAATGCCCTCGCGCAGGTCGGCAGGGTCGCCCACCACGCTGCAGGCCAGCGCCTCGGCCACCATCGCCTTCTCGGCCGGGGTCCAGAACGATTCGATGTCGTCGATCGGCGGCGGCACCAGTCCCGGCTGCCCACGGCGCAGGCGCACGAAGGCCTGCTGCTGGGTGGTGAACAGATGCTCGGCCTCGGCGCGGCTGTCGGCGCCGATCACGTTCAGCGCCAGCATCGCGTATGGCTGGCGCAGGCGCGCAGAAGGCTTGAAGTCGCGGTGGTACAGGGCCATCGCCTCGTCCATCGCCGCCGGCGCAAAATGCGAAGCAAAGGCATAAGGCAGGCCCAGTGCCGCGGCCAGGCGGGCGCCGAACAGGCTGGAGCCTAGGATCCATACCGGCACGTCCAATCCCGCGCCCGGCACCGCCTGCACGGCCTGTCCGGGTTGCACGGGCTCGAAGTAATGCAGCAGTTCCTGCACGTCCTGGGGGAAGGCCTCGGCGCCCTCGTAATAACGGCGCAGGGCGCGAACCGTGGCCTGGTCGGTCCCGGGCGCGCGACCCAGGCCGAGATCGATCCGGCCCGGATAGAGCGAGGCGAGCGTGCCGAACTGCTCGGCCACCTGCAGGGGCGCGGCGTTGGGCAACATCACCCCGCCGGCCCCGACCCGGATGCGCGAGGTGCCGCCGGCCACGTGGCCGATCAGCACCGCCGTCGCCGCGCTGGCGATGCCCGGCATGTTGTGGTGCTCGGCCAGCCAATAGCGCGTGTAGCCCAGGGACTCGGCGTGGCGGGCCAAGTCCAGCGTGTTGGCGAAGGCCTGCGCGGGCGTGCTGCCCTCGGTGACCGGGGCGAGGTCCAGCAGCGAATACGGGATGGTGTCCATCCCGTTTAGATGACGCCTCAAACCCGCCGATTCAATGCTTGCGCGGGCCGCCGTTCAGCCCGGCGGCTAGATCTGGACCTGCGTTCCCAGCTCGACGATGCGGTTGCCCGGGATGTGGAAGAACCCGGTCGCCGGCGCGGCATTGCGGTGCATCAGCGCGAACAGCTTGTCGCGCCACACCGGCATGTTGCGATGCTTGCTGGCGAGCACCGTCTCGCGGCTGGCGAAGTAGGTGGTGTCCATCGGGTCGATGCAGATCTCGCTGCAATCGGCCGCCTGCATCAGGGCCTGCGGCACGTCCGGGTCTTCCATGAAACCGAACTTGATCACCACCCGGTAGAAGTTGTCGCCGATGGTGGTGATGCGCAGGCGCTCGGATTTGGGCGCATACGGCACCTTGAGCGTGTCCACGGTCAGGAACACGTTGCGCTCATGCAGCACCTTGTTGTGCTTGAGGTTGTGCATCAAGGCCTGCGGCACCACGCCCTTGTCGGCGGTCATGAAAATGGCCGTGCCCGGCACCCGCACCGGCGGCGAGAGCATCAGGCCGTCGAGGAAGGTCTCGAGCTGGATGCCTTCGTTCTGCACCGCATCACGCAGCAATTCACGCCCGCGGCGCCAGGTCCGCATCAGAATGAAGGCGCTGATGCCGATGAACAGCGGCACCCAGGCGCCGATGCCGCTGAAGAGCTTGGCGCCGTTGGCGACCAGGAACGCCAGGTCGATGATGAGGAACATCACGCACAGCGGCAGCACCCATTTGCGGGTATCCGGCCAGCGCGTGTAGGCGACGATGGCCAGCAGCAGCGTGTCGATCAGCATCGTGCCGGTCACCGACAGGCCATAGGCCGTGGCCAGTGCGCCGGAGCTGCGGAACGCCAGCACCAGCACCACCACCGCGCCGAACAGCATCCAGTTGATCGAGGGCACATACACCTGGCCCATGGTGTCCCTCGAGGTGTACTTGATCCGCAGGCGCGGCAGGTAACCCAGCTGGATGGCCTGGCGGGTGACCGAGAATGCGCCGGTGATCACCGCCTGCGAGGCGACCATCGCCGCGGCGGTCGCCAGCACCAGCATCGGCAGCTGCGCCCAGTCGGGGATCGACATGTAGAACGGGTTGGCCACCGCGCCCGGATCGCGCAGCAGCACCGCGCCCTGCCCGTAGTAGTTCAGCACCAGCGCCGGCAGCACGAAGCTGAACCAGCCCCAGCGGATCGGCTTCTTGCCGAAATGGCCCATGTCGGCGTAGAGCGCCTCGCCGCCGGTGACCGTCAGCACCACCGCGCCCAGAATCAGCACCGCGTGCCAATCGTGGGTGGCGAAGAAATTCCAGGCCCAATACGGGTTGAGCGCGCGCAGCACGATCGGGTTGCTCGCGATGTTCATCAGCCCGAAGCCGGCGATCACCACGAACCAGGTGATCATCACCGGGCCAAACAGCTTGCCGACCTTCTCCGTGCCAAAGCGCTGGAACGCGAACAGGCCCGTCAGCATCACCAGGCTGATCGGCACCACCCATTGCTTGAACAGCGGCGAGATCACCTCCAGGCCCTCCACCGCGCCGAGCACGGTGATCGGCGGGGTGATCATGCCGTCGCCAAAGAACAGCGCCGCGCCGAAGATGCCGAGGATGCCGACCGCGTAACTCAAGCGCGAGCCTTGCTTCAGGCTGCGCTGGGCCAGCGCGGTCAACGCCATGATGCCGCCTTCGCCTTCGTTGTCGGCGCGCATGATGACGATGACATACTTCAGGGTCACCACCAGGATCAGCGACCAGAAGCCGAGCGAGAGCAATCCCTTGACCGTCGCCGCATCCGGCGTCAGGCCGAAGTGCGGATGGAACATCTCCTTGATCGTGTACAGCGGGCTGGTGCCGATGTCGCCGAACACCACGCCGACCGCGCCGGCCACCAGGGCCGCCAAACCGGTGCTGGCGTGGCCGTGGCCGTTACCGCTCGTCTGCCGCGCGGACGACGGATCGGTCTGGGAAGCTGAGCTCATGGGTGGTCCCCTGGGATCAAGCCGCGCATGGTACGCCTCTAGCGAAGCGCTTGCTGCAAGGCCTTGCGGATGATGGCTTCGGGACTGTCGCCCTCGGCCGCGGCCTTCTTGGCCATGCGCTCGGCCTCGGCCGGTTTGTAGCCGAGTTGCTGCAGGGCGATCATGGCTTCGGAGAGCGCATCCAGCCGTTGCCCGGGCTGCGGCGCGGTCACGCCGCCAGCCAGATCCGCCGCGCGATCGCGCAATTCCACCACCATGCGCTCGGCGGTTTTCTTGCCGATGCCGGGGATGCGGGTAAGCGCGGTTACATCCGAGGTCTGCACCAGGCGCGCGAACTCATCCACCGACACACCCGAGAGCACTGCCAGCGCGATCTTCGCGCCGATCCCGCTCACCCGCTGCACGTCGCGGAACAGGCGCCGCTCGGCCTCGCTGAGGAAGCCGTACAGCGAGACGCTGTCCTCCTTCTGCGCGTAGTGGGTGAAGAGCGACACCTCACGGCCCACGTCTGGCAAGTCGTAGAAGGTGCTCATCGGCGCCTCCAGCTCATAGCCCACGCCATGCACGTCCACCACCAGCCATGGCGGCTGCTTGTGGATGAGCGTGCCTTTCAAACGTCCGATCATGCCTATCTCCTGCCCCATGCCTGGCGCACGCCCACGCCGAGGCGCGCCGCGCTCGCGCGTACATGCGCATGTGTGATCGCCACCGCCAACGCATCGGCGGCATCGGCCTGCAGCTTGCCTTTCAGGTTCAGCATCACGCCCACCATGTGCTGCACCTGCGCCTTGTCCGCGCCGCCCTTGCCGACCAGCGCAAGCTTCACTTCTTTTGCCGCGTATTCCGCCACCTTCAGGTCGCGCGCCACGCAGGCGGCAATCGCCGCGCCACGCGCCTGCCCCAGCTTCAATGCGCTCATCGCATTGTTGGACAGGAACACTTGTTCGATGGCGACTTCGTGCGGCTGGTGCTCGTCGATCAAGGCCCACAGGCCGTCCAGCAACAGGCGCAGGCGCTGGGGGAAATCCTCCGCCTTCATCAACGACAACGGCGCGTGGTGGATGTGGACCATGCGTCCATCCGCGGCGACATCGATCACCCCCACGCCCGTGCGCTGGGAGCCGGGATCGATGCCGAGGATGCGGACGGTGGACAACGTCTCGCTCAGGCCGGCAGCTCGGCGTTGCTGTACACCGCCTGCACGTCGTCGAGTTCGTTCAAGCGGTCCAGTAGCTTCTGCACCTGCTCGGCGGTTTCGCCTTCCACCGCGATGTCGTTGTCGGCGTGCATCGTGACTTCGGCAAATCCGGGAGCAAGGCTCGCGGCTTCCATCGCCGCCTTGACCTCGCCGAAATTCTCCGGCGCGGTGATCACGTCGATGGCGCCATCGTCATAGACCACCACGTCCTCCGCGCCGGCGTCGATCGCGGCCTCGGTGATGGCATCTTCGTCGGCACCGGCATCGTAGCTCAGCACGCCGAGCTTCTTGAACATGAAGGCAACCGAGCCTTCCGCGCCCATGTTGCCGCCGTGCTTGCCGAAGGCGTGGCGCACTTCGGCCACGGTGCGCACGCGGTTGTCGGTCAGGCAGTCGGCAATGACCGCGACGCCGCCCGGCGCGTAGCCCTCGTAGCGGATTTCCTCGTATTCGACGCCTTCCAGCTCGCCAGTCGCCTTCTTGACCGCGCGCTCGATCACGTCCTTGGTCATGTTGACCGACAGGCCCTTGTCGATGGCACTGCGCAGGCGTGGGTTGCTGGCCGGGTCGCCCCCGCCGGCACGCGCGGCCACGGAAATCTCGCGGATGATCTTGGTGAAAATCTTGCCGCGCTGGGCATCGACCGCATTCTTGCGGGCTTCGATCGAAGGACCACGTCCCATGGTTGTGTCGTGTCTGGCTGGAAAACGACGATTTTACGCGATGCTGGCGCCTGCCACGGCCTCGCCCGCCCCGTGGTCGAAGTGCCCGGCATGCAGGAAGCCGGCCGCCTGCCGTACGGCAGCGTCGGAAAAGATCAGGCCGCTGTGGCTGGCCGGCAGGACGATATGGTCGGCGAGGCCCGCCAGCCGGGTTTCGGCCACCGCCACCGTGCCGTCGTGATCGTCGCCCAACGGGGCCAGCATCCCGCCAAGGCCGCGGCGACGGCTGCCGGCGATCATGCCCACGGCCAGGTCCGGCGGCAGGCTGCCGGCCCCGGCCAGCAGCATCGGCACGTGTCGCCCAAGCAGGTGACGCCCGGCGGGCAGGCGACGGACCACGCCATCGGCAGCGCGGCTGCCGGCCAGCGGCGTGCCAAGGCAGACGATGCGACCGATGTCCGTTGGCGCGAGGCGACGCGCGGCTTCCAGCGCCATCAAGCCGCCCAGGCTATGCGCGACGACATGGCTGCCGGGCGATTGGCGCAGCGCATCGGCCACGCGCGCGACCGCGCGATCGCTGTCTTCCATCACGCTGTAATAGCCCAGCGCCCGTGCATCGAAGCCACGGCTGCGCAGGCGGGTGGCGAACCAGCGCATCGCGGGGGCATGCATCCACAGCCCGTGGAGGAGGATCACGCGGTTTTCGGCAGGAGCTGGTTTCCACATCCCCCTGTTGTACCAGCGCCCTCCCGGGCCGCCAACCCAGAGGCGCCCCCAAAGGAGCGCCTCGCGGATCAGCTGTGTGACGTCATACGGCTCGCGTCATTCGAACTTGTACTCGAACTGCAATGCCACTTCACGGCCCACCGGATTGAACGCCTCATAGAAGTAAGGGAAGCTGGTATTGGTTTCGTCCCCGGGATGCAAATCGTTGAAGAGGTTGTTGATGTAGAACCTCAATTCGGCCTTCTTCGAGAAGCGCCAGCCCACGTTGGTATTCCACAGGTAAAACGCATCGGTACGGCCTGCCGCGCTGTTGTACTTGGGCAGGCTGCCGTAACGCACGGTGGACAGATTCGCCGTCCAGTCGCCGCCACGCCAGTTCATCGACGCCTTGGCCTTGCTGCGGAAATCGAGGTTGGTGGGATCATCGCGCCAGTCGGCGTCGATCGGGTCGCCCGGACGCACCTGCCGCTCGGAATTGAGCGTATGGGACCAATCCATGCGGAAGGTGTAACGCCCGAAACCCTGGGTGGCCAATCGGTATTGCAGCGCCGCGTCGATACCGGACACACGCATATAGGATTGGTTGATCGGGCCGGAAGTGATCTCACTGATGCGGCCGTACTGCTCACCAGCTTCCGGCACGCGCGTGATCAGCCCGAGCACCGCCTGGCAATAGGCTGAGCCACTGCCGAAACCGAAAGCGCTGCCGTCCAGCCGCTTGCCGGTAACGCAGCCGGCCTCATCGTTCAGCAGGTCGGACGAAGAAATGCGGTCGATGGCACCGTTGAGCCGGATATCCCAATAGTCGATGTTTACCGACATGTTGCTGGTGATGTCCCAGACCAGGCCCGTGCTCCACGACTTGCCGGTTTCCTCGGTAAGCCCGGGATCGCCGGCGCTCACCGTGTACATGGTGTAGCTGTAGCCAGTGCAATTGGGGTTGGCGCCGGCCGCGATGCAGCGCAGTACGTCAGTGGCGGAGCCGAAACTGCCGCTACCCTCGCTGAACACCCAATGCATGTCCGGGGCCTTGAAGCTGGTCGCGTAACTGCCGCGCAGCAGCAGCGAATCGACCGGCCGCCACTCCAATCCCGCATTCCAGGTCTTCGCATCATTGACGTCGGTGATGTCGTCATATTTGTCGAAGCGGCCTGCCAGCGTCGCCTTCAAGGTGCGATGCAAGGGAATGCTGAACTCCAGGCCAGCCGCATATCGATCACGCTCGCCACCACCATTGGTGCCGGTCAGGTTGTAGAGCTGGGACACGGACGGCAGGACGCGCGGGTCGCTGTCGAGGGTATAGCCCTGCGAACTCGCCTCCAGCACCAGCGCAGCACCCAGCGGGCCGGCCGGCAACTGGGCCAGATCGCCGGTGATCACGAAGTTGGCGGTATTGACCCACGAGTCGGCCTCGTAATGGGCGATGGTGGAAAGCGATTGGTATTCGGCGAAGGTCAACGGCCGATACCAATGCTCCAGGTTCAAGCGATAAATCGGCACGCCGTTCGGACGCGTGCCCAGCTGTTGCCCAAAGAACCATTCGTTGACCTTGTCGCCGATCAGCCGGCGGCGCTCACGCTGGAAGTCGTACTCGGCGCGACTCAAGGTGAAATCCCAATCGAAGTTGCCGAAGCGGCCACGCAGGCCAGCGGCGACATCGATCGATCGCTCCTTGTAGTGCTGGTTCATGTTGTCCACACCGTCGAGCTCCAACGGCGTCAGCCTGCGCGATGGCGCGATCTCAGTGCCGAACTGTGGATCGTAGAAAGAACTGCGACGACCCACGCCGTTGGTGTGGGGCCCGGTAATGCTCTCGAACCCGCCCAGCGACTCCGCCTTCGACCGCCATGCCTGCAACGAGGCCCAGCCTTCCAGGTCTTCGTTGAAATGCCATGTACCGAACACATAACCGGCGACATCGTCCTTGCCCTTGCTGAGGTGGACATAGCGCGGATCATTCCAGGTGCCGCAGTAATCCCCCGTGGTGACTGCTGCACCGTTACTCACGTAACGGAACGGGGTTTGGACGAATTCGCCCTGCCATTTCTCGCAGGTACCGGCGGGAATCGCCGCCAGGCGACGGCTGCTGCTGGTCCCGCCAAGGCGAATGCGCAATCCATTGTCGGGCAGGTTGCCCACCAGCGGATCGGGCGCGGGATTTTTTCTCAGGTCCCAATCATCACGGTCAAACCCGTACAGCAGATCCTGCGAGTAGTATTGGAACGCATAGGTCAGGTCCCATTTCTCGCCTACCTTGCCGCCCGTCCACTGCAAGTCGATGCGGTCCCGGCCGCCCATCGTGCTGGTGCCAAACAGCGCCTTGATCTCATCGCCGTTGTAGTCGCGCTTGAGTATGACGTTGACCACGCCGGACACCGCATCCGCACCGTAGATGGCCGAAGCGCCACCGGCGAGGATCTCGATCCGCTCTACCGCACCCGATGGAATGTTGCCGAAGTTCTGGAAGTTGCTGCGTCCTTCATAAGGGAAGGGATAGTCGGCGGCACGACGGCCATCCACCAGCAACAGCGACCGCCCCGGCCCAAGACCGCGCAGATTGAGCGGCTGTGCATTCGCCGAGAACCCTCCCGACAATTCCGTCTCGACGCTGCCGCCGGCCATGACCAGCGAATCGAGCGCTTCGAACACGGTCGTATAACCGTCATTTTCCATTTGTTCGCTGGTGATCACGGTCACCGGCGAGGGACCTTCCACTTCCGAGCGCTTGATGCGCGACCCTGTCACCTGCACGGCGTCAAGCTGGCGTTGCCCGCCCTCGGCTTGTGCCGTAGGTGGAGGCGGTGGCGGGTCCTGCGTCTGGATCGACACGGGCGCGGGTGACGACGCCTCCGCAGACGCGGCATCGACTGCACGCGAAACCGTGATCACCCCATTCGCGGTACTGCGATGCACCAACCCCGTGCCATCGAGCAATTTGTCCAGTGCCTGGTCGACGGTGTACTTGCCCGACAATGCCGGCGCCGTGCGGCCGCGCACCAACGTTGTCGGCACCATCAGCTGCACATCGGCTTGCTGTGCGACACGGTTCAACGAATCCGCCAGAGGCTGCCTGCCTACCGAAAAACTGTGCGCTTTCCCTTGTTGCGCTGCAGCAGCCGTCGCCGCCCCACCCCATGCAATGCCAATCGATAGCGCAAGCGCGTGCGCCAGCAATGTCGGGCGGAGCTTAAGGCGCCGACTGGGTGAAAAACAGCCTTTTTCTGCAGGATTTCCGCTCATTGCATGCCCCTTAGTGGATTCGATTTTGCAGTCGCGATGCCATCGGCCTTGCCACGTCCGATTGCATCCCCCTTTATGCAGACGCACGCCGCCGGGATCCCCTCACCTATTCTTCGGCGCACCAGTGCGCATTTGCCGGCAGCCTGCTTTAGGCATACCTTCGGGCCACGCAATGCAGTCAGGATTATCGCCTCGTGGTCACGCCAGCGCCCACCGACAACAACAAAAATGTCACCGATGAGACATCGACAGGCGGGCGCGACTTCGAATGCCATCGCCTGGTGCTGACGCGTTATTTCCGGCGCCATTGGGGTCGCGAATCCGAGATCGAAGACCTGGTCCAGGAGGCGTTGCTGCGCCTGATCCGCTCCCCCCAGCCCATCGACAACGAAGAAGCTTACGTGGTCCGGATCGCCGGCAACCTGATCCGGGACCGCCTGCGGCGCGAGCAAAGCCATCAGGCCAAGCAGCACGTCTCCCTCGATGACAACATCGCCTACCTCACGACTGAGGAACCTGGCTGCGAGCGCGTCTACGAAAGCAAGAGGCAATGGGATCAGGTCCTGGCGGCGTTACAGGAGCTGTCTCCCCGCTGCTGCCAGGTGTTTCTGCTACAGCGATACGAAGGCTGGACCTATACGGCAATTGCCAAGCACTTGGGCATCAGCGCCAGTGCGGTCGAGAAACACATGATGCGCGCCTTGCTTCACCTGCAAACACGATTGATGGATCGATGAAAAACAAGGATTTCACATTGATCGAAGGCGGCAACCTGGTGGCGCGTGAAGCCGCCGTTTGGTTTAGCCGACTTCGCGCCGACGACGTGCGCGAATCTGATCGCGACGCACATCGGGCCTGGATGGACCGCGATCCCGAACATCGCGCCGCCTATCAGCGTTTGGAGCAACTGTGGTCAACCCTGGGGGATTTCGCGCATGCACCTGAGATCGACCGGCTCATGCATCCTGCTCCCGCGACAAACACCGTGCCTCATCCTTCGCGCCGCAAAAACCGCCGGCACTGGATATCAATCACGGCCGTGGCCGCAGTCGTTGCTCTAGCCGTGATTGTCAGCATGCCGCTGGGGCTACTGCAAAAACACACGCCAGATAGCCCGGCCATCGCCTATGCCACCAGCAATGGCGAGCGCAGGTCCATCGATCTGCAAGACGGAAGCAGGATGGACCTGGATGCGAACACACAGGTGGAAGTCCGGTTTTCACCCACCGCTCGTCGCATCACGCTTCAATCCGGCCGCGCGTATTTCAAGGTGGCCAAGGATCGCCGCCGCCCGTTCGAGGTCGTGTCGGATCAGGGACGCGTCCGCGCCTTGGGTACGCAATTCGAGACATCCCTGCGCGGCAACACCCTCGATGTCGCGCTATTTGAAGGCAGTGTCGCGCTTTCAACCCAACAACGCCGCCACGACCAGACCACCGTCGCAACACTCAAGCCGGGGCAGCAGGCACGCATCCAGTCTGATCGCGTGACCATCCTGCCCACGCGCGTCAGTTACCGCCCCAGCATCGCACTGCCCGCCAGCGACAATGAAAAACTGGTCTTTGATGACATGCTGGTTTCAGAAGCCATCAACGAATTCAACGGCCGCAGCAAGCAGAAGGTGCGCCTGGATGTCGCGGGCCTGGGCCAGCAACGCATCAGCGGCGTATTCCATGGTGATGATCCCGACGGTTTCGTCGAGGCCTTGGGCGAGCTTTATGGATTGCGCGAGGAACCGATGGCCGATGGCACGCGCGTGCTCAAGAAGAATGCGCAATGAGCCTCAAACCCAGCTTCCGGCTAGCACGATACCTGCTTCTCGCATGCGCATTTTCCGTACTCCCGCTACATGCAATCGAACAGTCCGGCGAGAAAACACCAGCCCCGCTGGATGACGGCCCTTACATCTTCAACAATCAAGACAGGCTGGAAGCCGCCTGGCTGTGCAAGGGTGAATTGACGCGAGAATCCGTGGCACGGCAGGCATCGCTTGCACCCCGCTGCGGTTATCCCTATCCCCTGCTGATCCCCGCAGCCCCGACGTCCGATGCCATGCCCTATGACGGCCAGCGCATCATCGCGGTCTCCGACATCCATGGCCAGTTCGGACTGCTGGTGCGCCTGTTGCAAGCCAACGGCGTCATCGACGCACAGGGGCGCTGGACGGCGGGGGATGCGCGCCTGGTGGTCACCGGCGATGTCTTCGACCGCGGCCCGCAGGTAACCGAAGCCCTATGGTTGCTACTGCAGTTGCAGGCGCAAGCACGACAGGCAGGAGGTGTGGTCCACTACCTGCTCGGCAATCACGAAACGATGGCGCTGGGCGGCGATCTGCGGTATGTCAATCCGAAGTACGTAGAAGTCGCCAAGCGCCTGCGACGCAGCGTCGGCGGCCTATATGGGCGCGACACCGTGATCGGCGAATGGCTGTACCAGCGTCCCGTCCTGCTGAAGCTTGGCGATACGGTATTCCTGCATGGCGGCATCGCACCGGAGAACCTGGCGCTCGCGCTCGACATCGATGGCACGAACGTGGCTTACCGCGATTCACTCGGCAAGACAAGGGATGAAGTGCGCGCCGACCCGCTGACCGCGCCCTTGTACGATGGCAAACGCAGCCCGATCTGGTATCGCGGCTATCTTGATGGCCAGCTTCCCACGCAGGAAGTCCGCGACCTGACCGACAAGCTCGGGGTCGCGCGCATCGTCGTCGGGCACACCACGCAAAAGGAAATCGGCAGCTTCCATGGCGGCCGCGTCATCGCCATCGATGGCGACATCATGGACGGCGAATCCGGGGAGCTGCTCTTCATCGAAAATGGCCAGCTGAGCCGCGGCTTGCTCGATGGTCGCCGCGTCCCGCTGCAGCAGCATGCCGGCGCACCCACGCCGGAATGACGCTCCGGCTCAGGCCAGCACTTTCCTGAAGATGAACTCCAGGTCGCGCGCCTCGCCGACCGGATACAGGTATTCGCCTACCTTCTCATAGCCATGCCGCGCATAAAAACGTTGCGCGCCCCCGTTCTCGCTCCACACACCGATCCACAGCGCGGCCGGGCCGTTGCGACGCATCCAGTGCTCCGCCTCGGCGAACAGCTTCGCGCCCCAGCCACCGTTCTGCAGCGAACGCCGCAGGTACAGGCGCTTGAGTTCCAGGTCGCCCGCTTGCACGTCCTCATGCGGCAGGCCGCAGGGGCCTGCAAAGGCATATCCCTGCACGCCGCCGGCCTCGTCCTCCAGCAACCAGGCCACCGCGCCCTGCTCATCCAGCGCATCGCGGTATTTCTCCGGTGCATAGGAAAAGTCGAGGTGCCAGGCGAGGTCTTCGGGCTTGTAGAGATGGCCGAAGGTCTCGACGAAGGTGTCGCGCGAAATCGCCGACAGCGCATCGGCGTCGCCTGCGTCCGCGCGGCGGATCCGCAACGTCATTCCCGCTTGGCCTCGCGCACCTGCACGTGTACCTCGGCCAGCTGCGCATCAGGAATCGGCGAGGGCGCGCCGGTCATCAGGCACTGTGCGCCGGTGGTCTTGGGGAAGGCGATCACGTCGCGGATCGACTCGGTGCCGGCCATCAATGCGGCGATGCGATCGATGCCGAAGGCGATGCCGCCATGCGGCGGCGCGCCGTACTTCAGCGCATCGAGCAGGAATCCGAACTTGGCCTCGGCCTCTTCCACGCCGATGCCGAGCAACTCGAACACCGCCGACTGCATCTGCGAATTATGGATGCGGATGGAGCCGCCGCCGATCTCGTTGCCGTTGAGCACCATGTCGTAGCCGCGCGACACCGCGGTCTTCGCGTTCGCGCGCAGGTCATCGATGTTGTCGACCCCCGGCGCGGTGAACGGATGATGCAAGGCCACGTAGCGCCCCGCTTCCGCATCCCATTCGAACATCGGGAAGTCGGTGATCCACAACGGGGCCCAGCCTTCGCGCACCAGGCCAAAGTCCTTGCCAGCCTTCAGGCGCAACGCGCCCATGAATTCGCTCACCGTCTTGTAGTCGCCTGCGCCGAAGAAGGCGATGCCGCCCTTGTGCACGCCGGCCATCTCCAGCAGCGCCTTGAACGATTCGTCATCGAAGAACTTGGCGATGGGCGAGGTGACCGCGCCGTTTTCGTCGATCTTCACGTAGGCCAAGCCCTTGGCGCCGTACTTGGCGGCGTGCGCGGCGTATTCGTCGATCTGCTTGCGGCTGAGCGAAGCCCCGCCGGGGATGGACAGCGCGGCCACGCGCCCGTCCGGATCATTGGCCGCGGCAGCGAACACGGAGAACCCACTGTCTTTCACCAGATCGGCCACGTCGGTCAGTTCAAGCTCGATGCGCAGGTCCGGCTTGTCCGAGCCGTAGCGGCGCATCGCCTCGGCATAGGTCATGCGCGGGAATTCGGCGGCGAGATCAACGCCGGCCACCTGCTGGAAGACATCGCGGATCATGTGCTCGACGGTGTCCTGGACATCGCGCTCGCCCACCCAGGCGAACTCCATGTCGAGCTGGGTGAATTCCAGCTGGCGGTCGGCGCGCAGGGCTTCGTCGCGGAAGCAGCGGGCGATCTGGTAGTAGCGATCGAACCCGGCCATCATCAGGATCTGCTTGAACAGCTGCGGGCTCTGCGGCAGTGCGTAGAACTCACCCGGATGCATGCGCGCCGGCACCAGGAAGTCACGCGCGCCCTCGGGCGTCGCCTTGGTCAGGATCGGGGTCTCGATGTCCTGAAACCCGCGCGAATCCAGCCATTGGCGCAATGCGCTGACCAGCTTGGTGCGGGTGCGCATCTTGCGCTGCATCTCCGGGCTGCGCAGGTCGAGGTAACGATAGGTCAGGCGCACGTCCTCGCCGGGGTTTTCGTGGTGATGGAAAGGCAGCGGCTCGGCCTTGTTCAGCACCTCGACCTGGCTCGCCAACACTTCCACCTTGCCGGTGCGGATCTTGTCGTTGACGGCCTGGCGCGCGCGGACCGTCCCGGTCACCTGGACGCAGCTCTCGAGCGTCAAGTCCTTGACGGTCTGGAACAGCTCGCCCATGTCCGAATCCACCACGATCTGCGCCACGCCTTCGTGGTCGCGCAGGTCGGTGAAGACCGTATGGCTCTGGACGCGGTTGGTATTGACCCAGCCGCAAAGGGTGACGGTCTGGCCGATCAGGGACTCATCGATCAGGCCACAAAATTGGGTACGCATGGGGGCTCCGGTGGCACACGTCGCCGGCGTCGCGTCGGCGGTCAGCCCATCATTTTAGCCCGGACCGGCGATCAACCGGCCATGCGGGCCTGAATCGGCCATCCCCGATTGCCAGCACACACTGCCACGCCCCGGTATCCATGGGACCGCTTGCGCTTTCACTCGAGCGGGAAACCGCCTGCCTGCCGAGCACCTTCAAAGGTCAGCGCGGATTGCCGCGCGTCCTGGTGATGGTTACGGCAGCCATGCTGACGCTGTCGGCCACTGGAGGCGGCAGATGAAAACCGCGTCTGCGTTCGCCTTGGGCCGAGCCACACAGCAGCGGCAGGTCGAGTTATTCCCGTTCCTGCTGCATCACGCCGACCTGGCGTTGCTCCAAGCCAAGCGCGACGGCCGCAACCACATCGTCCCATGGACGGCAAAAGGCGGCGGGTGAAGCTCAGCCGGCGGCGTCGCCCTTCGGCTTGGCATCGGCCTTCGCGGGGGAGTCCGCGCCCTTGCCCGCCCCGGCATCCCCGTCGCCTGCCAGGTTCCGCTTCTTGTCGCCATCCTTCTTGAAGTCGGTTTCATACCAGCCGCCGCCCGCCAGCCGGAACGCCGGGGCCGTCAACTGGCGGCGCACCTTGCCCTCGGCGCCGCACGCGGGGCAAACGGTGGGATCGGCATCGGACAGTTTCTGCAGGCGGTCGAACGCGTGGCCGCAGGCATCGCAGGCGAAGGCATAAATCGGCATGATGGAATTCTCTGGGACTGGCCGCAATTTTGGGGATTATCGCCCCGCTTTCAAGTCAGGCTCAGCTGCGAGGCTTATATTGGAGCCCCTGCCCCAGGATGATCCACATGGAAACCCGCCCCGTCATCGCCGCCGCCCTCATCGCCATCGGGCTCATCGGGTCGGGCTGGTTCGCCGCCGAGGGCATGCGCAAGCTGCGAACCGCCGACCGCTACGTGACGGTCAAGGGATCGGCCGAGAAGATCGTCGATGCCGATCTGGTGGTCTGGCCGCTGTCGCAGACCGTGGGCGGCAACGAGCTTGGCGCCGTGCAGGCGCAACTCGACGCCAACACCCGCACCATCCGCGATTTCCTCACTTCCGCGGGCTTCAAGGATGACGAGATCGTGGTCAGCCCGCCGCGCCTGGAAGACCGCTGGGCCTATTCCTACGGCGACAACCGGCCGCCCGAGCGCTACCGCTACTCCAATACCGTGACCTTGCGCAGCAACCGGGTCACTGCCGCGCTGGCCGCGCTGCGCCGCAGTGGCGATGTCGTGGCCAAGGGCGTGATGCTCAATACCGATGATGGCGGCGGGCCCGACTTCGATTACACCCAGCTCAACGAGGTCAAGCCCGCACTGATCGCCGAAGCCACCGCGAACGCGCGCAAATCGGCCGAGCAATTCGCCAAGGATTCCGGTGCGCGCATCGGCGGCATCCGCAACGCCAACCAAGGCGTCATCAGCATCGAGAACCGCGATGCGGGCAGCCCGCAAATCAAGAAAATCCGGGTCGTCACGACCGTCGAATATTTCCTCAGGGACTGAGCGGGCTCACCATCCCCACGGCGCGGGCGGCGGCTCCACGGGGCGCGTCAGGTCGAATTCCACCTTGAACAGACGACCATTGGGACGTGAGAGTTCGTAAACGAAGGTGCGCGGATGCACCTCCATCGCCCAGGTGTTTTCCACCGACGCATTCAAGCCGCCACGCTTGAACATGGCGATGGATTCGGCATCCACCGGAAAGGCCTGCCGTGCTGCATTGCCGCCCTCGCGCGTGTCGCCGCCATACATCGTCATGGCATCGGGGCTGCCGTCCTGGTGGCGATGATCGTGCTTCAGGCGCAGGCCGGCAGACGTTCGCGTGAGTACCCACGTGCGCGAGCGATCCTCACCCACATGGAACGGGATCTCGATGCGTTGCGTCGGCGCATCGCATCCCCGCACATGCATCACCAAGCGCTTGCCTTCGAAGGCATCGGGCGTGGCCGGCGTGGGTTGGTTGGCGATGATGCGGCCTTCGAACGCCTGCCCGCAGTGGGCGGCGATGGCCGCGAGGAAAGCATCCGCCGGCGCCACAGGCTGGCTGGGGGCGGATGCGCAACCGCCCAGGGCGAAGGCTAGTGCGATGGCTGGCAATGATTTCAGCATGTTCATCAACGCACCCTAGCCGCTTGCGGTGATGCGGGCAAATCCATGGGTATGTATCCGGCTCAGGCGTCGTAGAGCGCCAGCAACTCCGCTTCGGCTTCAGCCAACTCTTCGCGCAACTGCATCTGCGTCCGGCCAAGGTCCGCGACGCGCCCGGCATCCGAATACACGGCAGGGTCCGCCATCTGCGCATCGCATTCGGCCAGTTTTTCCTCCAGACGGGCCACGCGGGCTTCCGCTTTTTCCAGCTTGTGCGGGTTGATCTTGTTGGCCGGTTTCTTCGGCGGTGGCGCGACAACGGGCTCGGCGACCGCGACCGGCTTGGCCGCCTTGTCGTCGCCCGGCGCGGGCCGCGAACGCAGCCAGGCGGCGTAATCATCCAGATCACCGTTGAACGGCTCGACCACGCCATCGTGCACGCGCCAGTATTCGTCGCAGACCAGGCCGATCAGGTGGCGATCATGGCTGACCATGACGATGGCTCCATCGAAGTCCGACAGCGCCTCGGCCAGCGCTTCGCGCATGTCGAGGTCGAGGTGGTTGGTCGGCTCGTCCAGCAACAGCAGGTTCGGCTTGCGCCAGGCGATCAGCGCCAGCGCCAGGCGCGCCTTTTCGCCGCCCGAGAAATTGTCGATGGGCTCGAACGCGCGGTCGCCGGCGAATTGCCAGCGGCCGAGGAAATTGCGGAAATCGAGCGTCGCGGTGTTGGGCGAGAGCTCCTTGAGGTGGTCGATGGGCGAGGTCCCCGCCACCAGCGATTCCACCGTGTGCTGCGCGAAATACCCGATGACGAGATCCGGATGCGCGACCCGCTCGCCCGTCATCGGCGCGAGTTCACCGACCATCGTCTTCACCAGCGTGGATTTGCCCGCGCCATTCGGGCCAAGCAGGCCGATGCGGTCGCCCGCCTCCAGCCCGAAGCCGACATCTGACAGGATCTTCGCGTCCGCGCCATAGCCGGCATCGACATGACGCAGCGACAGCAGCGAGTTCGGCATCTTGAGCGGCTCGGGCAGGTCGATGTGCACGCCGCGTTCGACGCGCACCGCCTCGGTACCCGCCAGCTTGGCCAGGCGCTTCATGCGTGACTGCGCCTGCTTGGCCTTGCTCGCCTTGGCCTTGAAACGGTCAATGAACTTCTGCAGGTGCGCGCGCTCGGCCTGCTCCTTCTCGTGCGCGATCTGCTGCTGGCGCAGGTGCTCGGCGCGCTGGCGCTCGAACGCGGTGTAGTTGCCGACGTAGAGTTTCGCGCGGCCATCGTGCAGGTGCAGGATGTGGGTGGTGACGTTGTCGAGGAATTCGCGATCGTGGCTGATCACGAGCAGCGTGCCGTCGTAGCGGCGCAGCCAGTCCTCCAGCCAGACCACGGCGTCGAGATCCAGGTGGTTGGTCGGCTCATCGAGCAGGAGCAAGTCGCTCGGCGTCATCAGCGCGCGCGCCACGTTCAAGCGCACGCGCCATCCGCCGGAGAAATCCGCGACCGGCGTGTCGTGGGTATCGGCCGCAAAGCCCAGGCCGTGCAGCAGCTTGCCGGCGCGTGCCTCGGCGTCGTAACCGTTCAATTCGGCCAGGCGATGGTGCGCCTCGGCGACGGCTTCCCAGTCCTCGGCCGCCATCGCGTCGCGTTCGGCGCGCACGGCGGCGTGCAGCACGTCATCGCCCGAGAGCACGAAGTCGAGCGCGGGATCGGGCAGGTGCGGGGTTTCCTGCGCGACACTGGCGATGCGCGCCTTGCCAGGCAGATCCAGGTCGCCCTTGTCGGGTTCGACATCGCCCAGCAGCGCGGCGAACAGGGAAGACTTGCCGGCGCCGTTGCGGCCGACCACGCCCACGCGATACCCGGCGTGCAGAGCCAGGTCCACATCGGACAGCAGCAGGCGTTCGCCACGCCTGAGGGCGAAATTGCGGAAGGAAATCATCCCGCCATTGTAAATGGGGCGGCGTCCCTGCCGCCCCTGTGATTCACTCGGCCGGGTGCCAGCGCAGCGACAACAGCCAGGTCCGGCCGGCCTGGTTGTACCAGCGCGCGGTTTCGTATTCGCGGTCGAAAACGTTGGTGACCGCCAACTGCAGGCGCCAGGCATCGCCCACGCGCAGGCCCGCACGCAGGTCGGTGGTGGCGTAGCCGCCCATCCGCACGCGATTGGCCGGATCATCAAAACGGGCGCTGTTGCCGTTCACGCTGCCGCCCAGGCTGAAACGCCCGAACTCGCGGTCAGCGTCGATGCGCGCCATCCGCTTGGGACGGCGGTTGAGCATCTTGCCGTCGAGCGCGCCCGGCGTCTCGTTGCGCGGGTCGATCAGGCTGGCGGTCGCATTGACATCCCAACCGGCGACGTCCAGTCCCAACATCGCCTCCAGGCCGCGCACGCGCGCCAACTGCACATTGTCCGGCATGCCATACGGGCTGCTGGGCGAAGTCAGCATCGGGTTATAGACGATGAGATCGCGCAGGCGGTTCTGATAGCCGCGCAACGACCATTCGCCCCAGCCATGACGGCCTTCGACGCCGAGCTCCAGGCTGCGCGAACGCTCCGGACGCAAATCCGGATTGCTGAAACCGGGGTAGTAGAGATCGTTGAACGTCGGGGCGCGGAAAGCAGTGCCGTACGAGGCCGTCAGGCGCAGGGCCTCAGTGAAGTCCCAGCCCCAGGCCAGGTTGCCGGTGGTCGTGCCGCCGAACTGGCTGTTGTCCTCCCGGCGCAGGCCGGCCTGCCAATGCTGGCTGCCCGACTGCATGCGCCACTGGCCGAACAGGGCGCGACTGAGGCGATGATCGACGTTGAACACGGTCGTGCCTTCGACTTCATCGCGCTGCCAATCGAAACCCACGCTGAGCAGATGGGTCTCGCCACCGATATCCGCCTGCAGGCTGCCGGTGTCACGGCGCGTGGTGATGCGGCCGGCTTGCGCGCCCGTGCGGCCGACGAGGCTGCGGGAGTCATCATGGTTGCGTCCGGCATTGAGATGCAGCGCGAAGGTGTTGCTCGGCGCATAGCGCACATGCGCGCCCACGACTTGCTGGACGTTCTCGTTCTCGTTGGCCCAGCCGCCATCGAATTCGTTCTTGCCTTCGGCGCGAAACACCCGCGCATCCGCCTGCCACTGCTCGTTGAAATCGATGCCACCGGCCAGGTGCACGGAATCGTTGCGGTAGCCGTCGCGATCCGGCTCATTCGCGCCGCAACCGGCGAAGGTCACCGGATCGCCATTGCAGGCGTTGAAGCCGCGCGTTTCCTCATGCGCGACGCCCGCCGAATACCAACTGCGCTTGCCGCGACCACGGATGCCGGCATCGGCCTTCCACGTATGTTCGCTGCCGAAGGCGACGCCGAATTCCGGATGCACCCCGGGCTGGTCGCCGCCGCGCGTGAAGATCTGGATCACGCCGCCCATCGCCTCCGAGCCGTACAGGGACGACAACGGCCCGCGCACGATCTCGATGCGCTCGATCTGCGCCACCGGGATATCCCAGATCGCCGCCATGCCGTTAGTCGGCGAGCCGATCTTGACACCATCCACCAGCACCAGTACCTGGCCCGGGCTGGTGCCGCGCAGGAACAGGCCCGAGACCTTGCCCGCCCCGCCCTGGTTGTAGATGGCAAGGCCGGTCTGGCCGCGCAGCAGGTCGGGGAGCGAGGCCGGCTGCAGGCGCTCGATCTCGGCGCGGTCGATGACGGTGCGCGCGGCGAGCGTGTCGGGGCCGCGATCGCTGCGCGTGCCGGTCACGACGATGCGATCCAGCGCGGGCGCGGAAGCCTCTTGCGCGGTCGCCACCGACGCGAAGGCATGCGAGATCGCCACGGCAAGCGCAGCGTGGGTGAGGATGGAACGAGGGGACATCGGTAAGCTCCTTCTGCCGCGCCCTTCCGCGCGGCGGTGTCGTCGGGAAGGACACGCGGGAGCAAGGGACGCAGCGGCATCACGCACGGACGCCGACCACCGTCCGCATGCCCACCGCATGTCCGGTTGAACCCCTGGCCGGTCTCCGGGCTCGCAGAAGACGCGCGTGCGTCCGGCGCGACCCTTCCCATGCAGAGTGCACAGTGGCGATGTCGCGCCCGGGCCCGATGGACCCGTCTGCCTACCGTTGCGGGGGCAGCTCCGGAATCGCGCTGGGCGCACACCGGATTCCCGTTTCAGCCACGCCATCGTGGCCACCTGAGGCGGGCGCAAGTTTAGCACCTCGCGCCGGTGATCCCATCGTGGCGTGATGACCATCCTGCATGAGCAACCCTGCGCAACCCCTGCCATCGCCCCACCGACGATGCGACACTGGGGTATCCCATATACCGGAGCCGTGCACCATGAGCGAAGCCCACGCCCCGCCGCCGCTCAACGCGATCGAGACCCGCATCCTTGGTTGCCTGATCGAAAAGGAAGCGACCACGCCCGATGTGTATCCATTGACGGTCAACAACATCGTCATGGCCTGCAACCAGAAGACCGCGCGCGACCCGGTGATGGCGCTGGAGCAGGGCGCGGTGCATCACGCGCTGCGCCAACTGGAAGTGCGCGGACTGGTGCGCTCCCAGCACACCGCGCGCGCCGAACGCTACGGGCATCGCTTCGAGATCGTGTACGGGCTGACCCCGCCGCAAACGGCACTGATGTCACTGCTGATGCTGCGCGGGCCGCAAACCGTGCATGAACTGCATGGGCGCAGCGAGCGACTGGCCAGGTTCGAGGGCGTGGATGAAGTCGCCCGGGTGCTGGAGCGCCTGATGCAGAAAGAGCCCGCGCTGGTCGCCATCCTGCCGCGCAAATCGGGCCAGCGCGAGGATCGCTTCCGCCACCTGCTGATTCCGGGCGAGGCCATCGACGACGGCGAAGACGAGGCCCTATACGAAGCGGTGTCCGAACCCGGCGTGCCCACGCTGCGCGAGCGTGTCGCGGCGCTCGAGGACAGGGTTGAGCGGCTGGAATCGATGCTGACCGCGATGCGCCCCACACAACCGGCCACAACGACCGCCTCCGATTGAGTGGACATTCACACTTCTCCAAAAGAAAACGGGGCCATCTGGCCCCGTTTTCTTTTGGATCGATCAAACCCTATCCGCGCGTGAACACCAGCTTGCCGCCCTCGACATCCACCTTCACGGTGTCGCCGCTGGCGAAATCGCCAGAGAGGATCTGCTGCGCCAGCGGGTTCTCGATCTGCTGCTGGATCGCACGCTTCAAGGGACGCGCGCCATAGATCGGATCGAACCCGACATTGCCCAGCAAATCGTAGGCCTTGTCGGACAGTTCCAGCTTGATGCCGCGCTCGCCCAGCCGCTTCTCCAACCCGCCCAGCTGGATCTTCGCGATCTGCTTGATCTGCTCCTTGTCCAGCGGATGGAACACCACGATGTCGTCCAGGCGGTTGATGAACTCCGGCCGGAAGTGCGCCTGCACCACGCCCATCACCGCGGCCTTCATCTGGACGTAGGCCTCGGGCGAATCGTCGCCCGCCATTTCCTGGATCTGGTGCGAACCCAGGTTGGAGGTCATCACGATCACCGTGTTGCGGAAATCGACCGTGCGGCCCTGTCCATCGGTCAGGCGCCCATCGTCGAGCACCTGCAACAGGATGTTGAAAACGTCCGGATGCGCCTTTTCCACCTCGTCCAGCAAGATCACGCTGTAGGGCCGGCGGCGCACGGCTTCGGTCAGGTAGCCGCCTTCCTCGTACCCCACGTAACCCGGAGGGGCACCGATCAGGCGCGCGACGCTGTGTTTCTCCATGAACTCGCTCATGTCGATGCGGATCATCGCGTCGGGGGAGTCGAAGAGGAAATCCGCCAGCGCCTTGGTCAGCTCGGTCTTGCCCACGCCCGTGGGACCGAGGAACAGGAACGAGCCTGATGGCCGGTTCGGGTCCGAGAGGCCCGCGCGCGAGCGGCGCACCGCATCGCTGACGACCTTGATGGCCTCTTCCTGCCCCACCACGCGCGTGTGCAGGTGCTCTTCCATCTTGAGCAGCTTGTCGCGCTCACCTTCCAGCATCTTGCTGACCGGGATGCCGGTCCAGCGCGAGACCACCTCGGCGATTTCCTCGGCCGTGACCTTGTCCTGCAGCAGGCGGAAATCGGTGGCCTCCACTTCCTGCGCGGCCTTGAGCTGTTTCTCGAGCTCGGGCAGCGTGCCGTACTGGATCTCGCTCATGCGCGCGAAATCCTGCTGGCGCTGCGCCGCCTCCAGTTGCAGGCGAGCATCCTCGATCTGCTCCTTGATCTTGGTCGCGCCTTGCAGCGAGGCTTTCTCCGACTTCCAGATTTCCTCGAGGTCGTTGTATTCGCGCTCGAGCACGGCGATCTCGTCCTCCAGCTCGGAAAGACGCAGCTTGGAAGCATCGTCCTTCTCCTTCTTCAGCGCCTCGCGCTGGATCTTGAGCTGGATCAGCCGGCGCTCCTTGCGGTCGAGCTCTTCCGGCTTGGAGTCGATCTCCATGCGGATGCGCGATGCGGCCTCGTCCATCAAGTCGATGGCCTTGTCCGGCAGCTGGCGATCGGTGATGTAGCGGTTGGAGAGCGTGGCCGCGGCGACGATGGCCGGGTCGGTGATCTCCACGCCGTGGTGGACCGCGTACTTCTCCTTCAGTCCGCGCAGGATGGCGATGGTGTCCTCCACCGTGGGTTCGCCGACGAACACCTTCTGGAAGCGGCGCTCCAGCGCGGCGTCCTTCTCGATGTACTTGCGGTATTCGTCCAGCGTCGTCGCGCCGATGCAGTGCAGCTCGCCGCGCGCGAGCGCGGGCTTGAGCATATTGCCGGCGTCCATCGCGCCATCGGCCTTGCCGGCGCCGACCATCGTGTGCAGCTCATCGATGAAGAGGATGATCTGGCCCTCGCTCTTGGATAGGTCATTGAGCACGGCCTTCAAGCGCTCCTCGAACTCGCCACGGAACTTCGCGCCGGCGATCAACGCGCCCATGTCCAGCGAGAGCACGCGCTTGCCGCGCAGGCCTTCGGGCACCTCGTTGTTGACGATGCGCTGGGCAAGACCCTCGACGATGGCGGTCTTGCCCACGCCCGGCTCGCCGATCAGCACCGGATTGTTCTTGGTCCGGCGCTGCAGCACCTGGATGCAGCGGCGGATTTCCTCGTCGCGACCGATGACCGGGTCGAGCTTGCCCTTCTCGTGGCGGGCGGTCAGGTCAACGGTGTATTTCTCCAGCGCCTGGCGCTGGTCTTCGGCATTTTCGTCCTGCACGGTGTCTCCTCCACGCATGTTGTCGATCGCAGCCTCGAGCTGCGCCTTGTTGGCGCCCGCCGCCTTGAGCGCGCGTCCCGCATCGCCGCCATCGTCCAGCGCGGCCAGCAGGAAAAGTTCGCTGGCGATGAACGCATCGCCTCGTTGTTGCGCCAGCTTGTCGGTGACGTTGAGCAGGCGCGAGAGATCGTTGCTGATGCTGACGTTGCCGGCCTGCCCGCTGACCTTGGGCAGGCGATCAAGCGCCTCGTTGAGCTTCTCCCGTAGCAGCGGCACGTTCACGCCCGCCTGCGCGAGCAGAGGCTTGGTGCCTCCGCCCTGCTGGTCCAGCAACGCCAGCAGCAGATGCGCCGGCTCGATGATCGAGTTGTCGCGCCCGATGGCGAGCGATTGCGCATCGGCGATCGCCTGCTGGAAGCGCGAAGTCAGTTTGTCCATTCGCATGGGGTGTCCTTCTTTGCTGATCTTGTCCAATGTGCAGCAGATGTATGTTGAGGTAACGTGATTCAAGGCCGGGTGATGCCATTGCCGGTCCGGATGTGCGGCCCTCCCCGTGCGAGTCGATCCCGATGCCCCGATCCTTCTGCCCCGCCCTCGCCCTGCTGCTGGCCTTTTCCTGGCCGGCCTTGCCCGCGCCGCCGCCGGCCGAGCAGCGGATGCTGGCCGCCGTCGATGCCGGCCGCGAGGACGCCATCGATCTGCTGCGGCGCCTGGTCGAGCAGAACAGCGGCACCTTCAACCCCGCCGGCGTCGAGGCCGTGGCGCGCCTGCTGACTCCCGAATTCGAGGCCCTGGGCTTCCGGGTCCAATGGAAGCCGATGCCGCATACCGGCCGCGCCGGCCATCTGATCGCCACCCATGCCGGCAACGGCCGGGGCAAGCGCGTCCTGCTGATCGGCCACCTGGACACCGTGTTCGAGCCGGACCATCCCTTCCGCGGCTTCCGCATCGAGGGCGAGCGGGCGATCGGCCCGGGCGTGGGCGATGACAAGGGCGGCATCGCGGTGATGCTGCTCGCCTTGCGGGCGATGCAGGCGGCCGGCACCTTGCGCGATGCCGACATCGAAGTCGTGCTGACCGGCGACGAGGAAGAAGTGGGCGCCCCGGTGGCCGAGGCCCGCGCGGACCTGATCGCCGCCGGCCGACGCGCCGATGCCGCGCTGGATTTCGAGAACCTGGCCCAGCTGGATGGCCGCGACATGGGTTCGATCGCGCGCCGGTCCTCCAATACCTGGACCCTCACCGTCCACGGCAAGAGCGGGCACAGTTCCAGCATCTTTTCCGAGGCGATGGGCGATGGCGCGGTGTTCGAGCTGGCGCGCATCCTGACGGCTTTCCGTACCGAATTGCCGGAGCCCAACCTGACGTTCAACGCCGGCCTTGTCGGTGGCGGCCAGGAGGCGGCCTTCGATGCCAGCCAGTCGCGGGTGAGCGCGAGCGGCAAGGACAACATCGTCCCGGCCATCGCGCTGGCGCGCGGCGACTTCCGCACCCTCAGCCCGGAGCAGACCCGGCGCGTGGGCGACAAGATGCAGGCCATCGTGAGCCGCCACCTGCCACGCACCGAGGCCACGCTGGTCATCGACGAGCACTACCCACCGATGCCGCCGACCACCGGCAATCGCGAGTTGCTGGCGCGGCTCAACCAGGTCAACCGCGATCTCGGCCTGCCGGTGATGGACGCACTGGATCCGCTGCTGCGCGGCGCTGGCGACATCGCCTTTGTCGCAGCCGATGTCAGCGGACTGGCCGGGCTGGGGCTGGCCGGCGAGAACGCCCATGCCGCTGGCGAAAGCATCGCGCTGGATTCACTGCCGCGCCAGGCCAAGCGCGCCGCCTTGCTGATCAGCCGCCTCGCCGCCTCGCCGCGATGAGCACGCCCTGGCATCTCTACCTGCTGCGATGCCGGGACGGCAGCTATTACGCCGGCATCACCACCGACGTGGATCGCCGCTTCCGCCAACATGCCCAGGGGCGCGGCGCGCGTTACACCCGCGCCCATCCGCCCGAATGCGTACTGGCCAGCCGCGCCTATCCCGACCGCGCCAGCGCCTCGCGCGCCGAACACGCGCTCAAGCAACAGCCGAGGCTCCGCAAGCTGGCCTGGCTATTGCATGAGGGCGACGCTCAGGCTTGCGCTGCGTCCGGCTCGGGCAGCAACCAGCCTTCGTAGCGGAGCAGCCGGCCAAACAGCGGCAGCCGCGCTTCGACCTCGAAGCGATAGCGCCCGTCCTCGGCATATTCGCGGCAGCGCACGCCATCGAGCCAACGCTCGGGCAGCGGGAACAGACGAAGCACCCTGCCGCGCTCGGCGACCCAGTGCAGCTCCTTGCCGATCCGGAACAGGCGGAAGTGGAACCGCGCGGGGCCGATCTGGTCCAATAGCAGGCCACCATCAAAACGCAGGCGCGA
>Ga0056909_1000712_pt1 | contig 26316 bp, 29 predicted proteins | sample EBPBio102011_DNA_FD_62115 | JGI IMG/M metagenome (GOLD analysis project Ga0056909, IMG submission 62115) | Wastewater treatment Type I Accumulibacter community from EBPR Bioreactor in Madison, WI, USA - Reactor 1_1/10/2011_ DNA | ecosystem: Engineered > Bioreactor > EBPR > Anaerobic-Aerobic >...
CGCGGCGTGCCCCGCGCGCGCCGCGCGATCTCGCGGCACCCGGCCTCCTCGGCCTGCACGCCCAGCAGCCGCGCGCCACGGGTGACGATCTCGAACAGCTCATCCTCGGTATAGAATTGCAGCCGGGTCGGAATGCCGAACCTGTCGCGCAGCGGCGTGGTCAACAGCCCCAGCCGCGTCGTGGCACCCACCAGGGTGAACGGCTGCAGGTCGATCCGCACCGTCCGCGCCGCAGGCCCCTCGCCGATCACCAGATCCAGCGCGAAATCCTCCATCGCCGGATACAACACCTCCTCGACCACAGGTGATAGCCGGTGGATCTCGTCGATGAACAGCACGTCGCGTGGTTCCAGATTGGTCAGGATCGCCGCCAGATCGCCCGGCTTGGCCAGAACGGGGCCAGAGGTCATGCGGAAGCCCACCCCCAACTCCCGCGCCATGATCTGCGCCAGCGTGGTCTTGCCCAGACCGGGCGGGCCATGGAACAGCGTGTGGTCCATCGCTTCGCCCCGCATCTTGGCGCTTTCCACGAAGACGCGCAGGTTGGCCCGCGCCTCGGCCTGGCCGATGAATTCCTCAAGCACCTGCGGCCGCAGGGCGCGGTCGCTGTCTTCGGGCAGTCGCTCGGGGCGCAATTGCGGGTCTGGGGCCAACATGGCCGGAACAATCCCCGAACGCCGCGCGCTTTGCAAGGCCAACCCGGCTGTCTCGCAACAGTGCGGCCTGCCGTGACTTCCCGCTTAGCGCGGCGCCAGCAGTTTCAGCGCGGCCCGGATCAGGGCCGGAGCCTCGGCCTCGGGCGCCTCACCCGCCGCCGTCGCGACGGCCTGGGCCGCGTCGCCCTGGCCATAGCCCAGGTTCAACAGCGCCGACAGCGCATCGGCCGACTGCGCCGCCCGCTTCGCCCCCTCGGCCGCTTTCGGCGCGGGGCGCGCGGGTTTCGCGGCGGGCGCGGTCTCGATCACCTCGTCCAGCTCCGCCGCCCCGGCCAGCGAAACGCCGCGCGCCATCACCGCAGGCGCCTTGGCCTTCAGTTCAAGGATCACCCGTTGCGCCAGCTTCGGCCCCACGCCCGGCGCCGCCTGCACCGCCCGCGCATCGCCCAGCGTGATCGCCCGCGCCACGCCCTCGGCCCCCAGCGCGCCCAGGATGGCCATGCTGGCCTTGGCCCCGACGCCCTGCACCGTCATCAGAAGCTTGTGCCATTCCTTCTCCAGCATGGTGGCAAAGCCGAAAAGCTGCAGCAGGTCCTCGCGCACCAGAAGATCGGTGAACAGCGCGCAGACCTCGCCCACCGGCGGCAGGGCGGCCAGGGTGCGGTCATTGACATGGACGATATAGCCCACGCCGCGCACATCGATCAGCACGCTGTCGCTGCCCTTCCAGTCGATCCGCCCCGAAATCTTGCCGATCATCCCGCAACCTTCCGCCCGTCAGCCTTCAGCAGCGCCGCCTCGAACCGCCCCGCCGATTGCAGGTGATGGGCATGGCAGATCGCCACCGCCAGCGCATCCGCCGCATCCGGCCCGGCGATCTGCGCGCCCGGCAGATGCAGCCGCACCATGTGATCGACCTGCACCTTGGCGGCATGGCCCACGCCGACGACGCATTTCTTCACCGCATTGGGCGCATATTCCCCGACGCTCAGCCCGAACTGCGCCGGCACCAGCAGCGCGATCCCCCGCGCCTGCCCCAGCTTCAGCGTCGCCACCGCATCCTTGTTGACGAATGTATGCTCGACCGCCGCCGCCTCGGGCGCATGGCTGCGGAACACCTCGGTCAACAGCCCGTGCAGCAGCGCCAGCCGTCCCGCCAGCTCGTCCGAGCCGCTTTCGCTGCGGCAGATGCCATTCGCGACATGGACGATTCGGGTGCCCTGCACGTCGATCACCCCCCAGCCCAGGTTTCGCAGCCCCGGATCGATCCCGATCACACGCATTGTTACACCTGCCCCGCCCGTTATTGTCATTTCGTGACGAAATAGCACGAAAAGAGAACATCCGCCAAGCGCCTTGTCGGGGCTTGAACCCTGCGGCAGGGGCGCATAACATCACCCTCAAGCGACGGCCCATGCGCGAAAAGCGACATTTTCCCGCCGCCGCCGGACCCCCACATCGAATTGCGGCACAATTGTGTCCGCACCCATGCAGCGCATGCAAGGCTGTCATGCTGCACTGCAGCTTGCCAGTTTCACATGGCCCGCTTATCTGGCTCCACGAACGAGGGAACGCCTTCGTTTTAGTCAGTTTTGAAAAGGAACACACCATGGCCGCCATCGAAACGAGCCGCCCGGCGCCGTTCGGCGCCATCACGACTTACCGCGCAGTCAACCTGCTGTCGAACGCCTTCGCGGCTTTCTCGGCCTGGAATGATGCGCGCGTCACCCGCAAGGCCCTCGGCAAGCTCTCGGATCGCGAGCTGGACGATATCGGCCTGTGCCGCGGTGACATCGAGATGCTGGGGCGCTGAAAGCGCCCGAAGACCAAAGAACGGTCGCCGGACATGCAAAGACCGTCTTCGGGCAACCGAAGACGGTCTTTCTGTTTCTGCATCGCAGCATGAGCCGCGCGCCAGCGACGGCCCCGCAGGGCCGCGCCTTGCCGCGCCGCCTCAGCGCGCGGGGAAAACCTGTTCCAGGAAGGTCGAGATCAGACGGGTCACCGGATCGGCCTGCATCAGCGTGGCGGCCAGCGGATCGACACCCGTGCCGGTGGACAGTTCGGCCACACGGGTGGTGTAGGTCTCGGCGCCGACGGTGAAATAGATCGCGCCCTTCAGCGCCATGCCCATGGCGACAATCACCAGCGTCTTGCGCAGGATGCTGCCCCAAGACCGCTCGCGCTTGTAGGTGGCCGACCGGCCCAGCGTGCCCGCCGCCTCGAAACCATAGCCCTTGCGATGCAGACGTTCGATCCGCTTCACGCGGCCATAAAACTCATTGAGATTCGGGTCGGCCCACATCTCGATCACCAATCACTTCAAGGCCCCCGCCTTAAGGAATTGATGCGTCCAGATTGTGGCAAGAATTGGGCAGATACCGCGGCAAGGTGTAAAGCAGAGGGCTTTTTCCAAGGGTTTTCAAGCCCTTATTCGCGCACCAGAACCAATGCCGACCATTCGCCCAGATCGTTTCTATCCTGCAAACGAAAACCCTCGGCCAGATAGGCCGCGATCACCGCCTCGGCCTGCACCACCAGCAGGCCAGAAAGAATCACATGCCCACCCTTGGCGGCATGTTTGCCCATCGCCGGGGCCAGTTCGATCAATGGCCCTTTCAGGATATTGGCGAAGATCAGATCGAAGGGCGCGGCATCGCCGATGCGGCGATGGGCGAAACCCGCCGCCTCAAGGCAGAGGATGCGGCCCGTCAGGTCATTGATCGCCACATTGGCCTCGGCCACATCCACCGCCACCCGGTCGATGTCGCTGGCGATGATCTTTGCCTCGGGCAGGACCTTGGCCGCCGCCATGGCCAGAACCGCCGTGCCGCAGCCGATATCGGCGATGTTCTGCGGCCGCAGGCCTTCGGTATAAAGCCGGTCAAAGGCCAGAAGACAGCCCAGCGTCGTGCCGTGATGGCCGGTGCCGAAGGCCATGGTCGCCTCGACCTGCAACGGAATGCGACCCGCAGGCAGCTTGTCGGCATCATGGCTGCCATAGACGAAGAAGCGCCCGGCATCGACCGGGTGCAATTCGCGCTGCACCTTGGCCACCCAGTCGACCTCGGGCAGCTCGCTGACCAGGAAAGACTTGGCGCCAAAGGCGGTGGCAAGGATCTCCAGCACGATCTCATCCGGCGCGTCGTGGAAATAGCCGCCGACCTCCCAGATGCCCGAGCCATCCTCGACCTCGAAGACGCCGACGCCATAGGGCTCTGGCTCCATGCGCTCCATCGCCTCGCCCAGGGCGCGGGCGGGATCTTCGCCGGTCAGGGTGGTCAGGGCGGAATAGGTCGGCATGGGCGGGCTCCTTGGCTTCTCCGGGCTTTAGGCCGTGAAGGCCTCATTCGCAAGCGCCGTGCCTTGCGGATGCCGCCGGGGCGCCGCCCCGGACCCCGGGATATTTGAGAACAGAAGAAGGGCGAAAGGCGTCTCGCCGCAAATCACCTCGTCCCAAATATCCCCGCCGGAGGCGCGGCCAAGCCGCTCGATTTGACGCCGCGGCGTCAGTAGAAGCTCTGAGGGTCCACGTCGATCGCCAGCCGGATCTGCGGCGGCACCCGCACCTGCCCCACCCATTCCCGCAGCGCGGCCTGAAGCGGCACCGATTTCGCCGCCTTGACCAGAAGCCGCACCCGATGCCGCCCGCGCACCCTTGCGATCGGGGCCGGGGCCGGACCAAAGACCTGCGCGCCCACGTCGCGCAGGGGGCCGTCGCGGCGGGCCAGTTCAGCGCCCAGATCAAAGACCTGCGCGACATCCGGCCCTGACAGGATGATCCCCGCCATGCGGCCATAGGGCGGCACGCCCGCCGCCCGGCGCTCGGCCGCCTCGGCGCGCCAGAAGGCCTCATCCGCGCCCGACAGGATGGCCTGGATCACCGGGTGTTCCGGCTGATGGGTCTGCAACCAGGCCTCGCCGCGCTTCTCGGCCCGGCCCGCGCGCCCCGCCACCTGCCGCATCAACTGAAAGGTCCGCTCCGCCGCCCGCAGATCGCTGCCTTGCAGCCCCAGATCGGCGTCGATCACCCCGACCAAGGTCAGCAGCGGGAAGTTGTGCCCCTTGGCCACGATCTGCGTGCCGATGACGATATCCGCCGCCCCCGCCGCAATCTCCTCGATCTGCGCCTTCAACGCACGGGCCGATCCGAACAGGTCGGATGACAGCACCGCCATCCGGGCCTCCGGGAACCTTGCCGCCACTTCCTCGGCCAGCCGTTCCACCCCGGGGCCGACCGCATGCATCTTGCCCTCGACGCCGCAGGCCGGGCAGGTCTCGGGCACGGGTTTGGTTGCGCCGCATTGGTGGCACACGAGCCGCTTGAGAAAGCGGTGTTCCACCATGCGCGCATCGCAATGGTCGCAGCCGACCTGCACGCCGCAGGCCCGGCACACCGTCACCGGCGCATAGCCGCGGCGGTTCAGGAACAACAGGCTCTGCTCCCCCGCCTTCAGCCTGGCCTCCACCCCCCGCGCCAGCGTCTCGGACAGCCAGCGTCCCGCCGGCAGGCTTTCCGCCCGCATGTCGATCGCCCGCATCGCCGGCATCTCGGCCACGCCGAAGCGCGAGGTCAGGTCAAGCCGCGTATATTTCCCCGCTTCCGCGTTCACCCAGCTTTCCAGGCAGGGCGTGGCCGAGGACAGAACCACCGGGCAGCCCAGGATCGAGGCGCGCAGCACCGCCATGTCGCGCGCATTGTACAAGACCCCCTCCTCCTGCTTGTAGGAGGTGTCATGTTCCTCATCGACGACGATCAGCCCCAGGTCGCGAAACGGCAGGAACAGGGCCGAGCGCGCGCCCACGACCAGCCCGACCTCGCCCTCCGCCGCCATCTTCCACAGCCGCCGCCGTTCCGTCTGGGTCACGCCGGAATGCCACTCCCCCGGCCGCGCCCCGAACCGCGCCTCGACGCGGCCGAGGAAATCCGCCGTCAGCGCGATTTCCGGCAGCAGCACCAGCGCCTGCCGCCCGCGCCGCAGCGCCTCGGCCACCGCTTCCAGATAGACCTCGGTCTTGCCCGACCCGGTCACGCCCTTCAGCAGAAAGCTCTGATAGGCCTCTGCCGCCACCGCATGGACCAGCGCATCCCCCGCCGCCTGCTGGTCGCCCTCCAGCCGCATCAGCCCCGCGGGCTCCAGCCGCGGATAGGGCAGGTCCTTCGGCGCCTCCTCCTCGGCCAGCACGCCCAGCTTCACCAGCCCCTTCACCACCCCCGTCCCGCAAGCCGCCGCCTCGGCCAGCTCGCCCAGCGTCACCGCCGCCCCGCCATAGGCGCGCAGCGCCTCGATCACCCGATGCCGCGCCTCAGTCAGCTGGTTCGGCACCGGCCCCGCCAGCCGGTAGACCCGCCGCGTCGAGGGCGCCTCGCCCAGACCCGGCGCCCGCGTCGCCAGCCGCAGCATCGCGGACAGCGGCGTCAGCGTGTAATCGGCCGCCCGCGCCAAAAGCAGCCGCAGCTCCTCGCGCATCGGCCGCGCCTCCAGCACCCGGCCGACAGACCGCACCTTGGCCGGGTCCCAGCCCCCCGCGCCCGGCCCCCACACAACGCCCAGCACCCGCCGCGGCCCCAGCGGCACCTCGACGAAATCCCCCGTGCCGCAGCCGCCCTCGGGCGCCTTGTAATCCAGCACCCGCCCCAGCGGCTCGGTCGTCAGAACCCCGACCAACTCGCCTTCGCTGAAGACCCGCTCGACCACTGTTAGCGCTCACATCTTTCGCCCGGCCCATCTTTCGCCGCGCTCCATTCTGGGGTAATACCCGCCCCAACCCTGCATCTCCACCCCTGCCATTCCCCGAAAGGACCCGGCCATGAAATTCTTCGTCGACACCGCCGATGTCGAGGCGATCCGCGAGCTGAACGATCTGGGCATGGTGGATGGCGTCACCACCAACCCCTCCTTGATCCTGAAATCCGGCCGCGACATCCTTGAGGTGACGAAAGAGATCTGCTCCATCGTCGCAGGCCCGGTCTCGGCCGAGGTCGTGGCGCTGAAAGCCGACGAGATGATCGCCGAGGGCCGCAAGCTGGCCGAGATCGCGCCGAACATCACCGTCAAGGTGCCGCTGACCTGGGACGGGCTGAAGGCCTGCAAGGTGCTGTCGGGCGAAGGCAAGATGGTGAACGTCACCCTCTGCTTCTCGGTCAACCAGGCGCTTCTGGCCGCCAAGGCGGGGGCCACCTTCATCTCGCCCTTCATCGGGCGTCTGGACGACATCAATCTCGACGGGCTCGAGCTGATCTCCGACATCCGCCAAGTCTATGACAATTACGCCTTCGAGACCCAGATCCTCGCAGCCTCCGTCCGCACCCTGAACCACGCCTCGCAATGCGCCCTGATCGGCGCCGATGTGATGACCGCGCCGCCGAATGTGATCAAGGCCATGGCGGGCCATGTCCTGACCGACAAGGGGCTGGAGCAGTTCATGAAGGACTGGGCGAAGACCGGGCAGAAGATTCTCTGACCAAACATATCGCGCGCGCCCTTCCCCGTGCAGGGAGGGGCCAAGGCCACGCCGCCGGTAGGGTGCGTGTTCACACGCACCACGCGGTCGCGCCGTAGGTCGGGGTTCGCCCCGCCTTCCCCGGCTACACTTCCGAGCCCCGTAGGGTGCGCATTCATTGCGCACCATCCCTGGCGCTTCCCCTCCGTCAGATTTGCCAAAGCAAATCTGACCGCGCCCGCCCCACCCCGGGCCCGGCTAGGGCTGCCCACCCACTAGACCTAAGGCCCGTCTGGCAATCTTCTCGGCGCTTCGAACGTAATTCAACTTTCGTCACTCAGATGCGATATCGAACGTCAAGAGTGTGGGCACTTCCCCCAATCTTCGCTTTATGCTTAGTTGGTGTAAGCTGACGTCGAACTTGGGTGGGCGATCATGAGCGACAAGAAGATTTCTGGCAGTCTCACCGTCACCTCAGGTGAGAACAAAGCACAGATTCCGGATGTGCCTCGGCAAATTTTAGAAGCGCTCTATTCGACAGTAACAAACATCAAAGACACAATCAGTCAGAAGCGAAGATTGCCGTCAATTGTTAAGATTGATGACCTTGAGCAACTTGTACACCAGCTCGACCAATGGTCCAAGCCCTTTGATCCAGTAGCAAGAAATGTCCGAGTGTCGGTGAACACACGTTCGGCCGATGAACAGGACAATGGAATAAAGAGAACGCAGTACAAGTCTTTTGAAGAGTTGAGAAGGGAACTACCGGGTAAAACTGATCAGGTTGTTTCAGTTGTATTGAGCTTTGAGTTTCTTGCCCGAAACGAAGGCGATGGAGTAGTAAACCAGTGCGAGCTAACACTTGAAATTAAAGGAAGAATTAGGAGAATCTTCTACTCAATCTCGAATGTGAATCTTCTAGGTGGCGGCGAGTATGGTTCTGATAGCTCGACCGCAAATGTAAATATTGGCTACTCCGATGTCATCGTAGCTCGGGGCTTGCTTAACGTAGTCGACGAATGGTATAAAAGCCTGCCGCAGCGCCATTTTCCAAGGCTTGGACAATTGAGACTGCTTCTTCATGGAAGCGAGCGCTACGAACGATACGATCTCGTAGAAACACTGTACAAGTTCTCCCCGCCACTTTTCGGAATCGCTGCCGCAGGTTTTTTTGGACCCCGCCTGAAACCCTACTCTGGAAACCTTCCCGATCTGCCTTTTTGGGGATTTTTCATTGCGGCATTTGCCTTAGTGTTTTATCTTCTTTTCGGAGCCGCACTAAGACGGTTCAACACGCTTGAGGAGGGATATCTGGTTCCCCTTATTGAAATGACAGTCGGCGATCAACGGCGCCTCGAAGCTTTTGAGCGCCGGATTTTCGAAAGTGAACGGAAATTGGATTTCTGGGGGCGAACGGTCGCCGTTGGATTTGCAGTTGGTGTTTTGGCTTCACTGGCTGTCCTCTTTCTATCGTGATCCGGTCTGCCCATATGTTCAACTTCACAGCCCTCCCCCCTCACCGCACCCAAGGCTCCCCCTTCTCCCCCGCTGGCACGCCCTTCGCCCCGAACTTCCGCTGCATCAGCTCCTGCATCTTCGCCCGGGCGGTCTGCTCCACCGGCGGCCCCTCGTCCTGCCAGTCGTCGCCCAGCTCCCGCGCCAGATCGCCAAAGCCCGGTTTCGGCCCGTCATAAGTCTCCTCCCGTTCGCGGTAATGCGAAATCGTCTCGGCCCCCCGGATCACCCCGGCCAGCCTGGCATGCATATAGCTGCGCAGCACCTCGTTGATGCGCGGCCCATAGCCCGCGCCCATCGAGCGGAAGAACTTCACCACATCGCCGTCCAGCGCCAGGTTCACCTTCACCTTCGCCGCCCGGGGCGCCGCCTGCGCGATCTCGTGCCATTCCGCCGGGATGCGGCCGGTCATCTCGATCGTGTTGTGCAGGTCCCATTCCAGGCGGCGCATCACATCCATCATATAGGTCATATGGGCGCGCTGGCGGGGGGTCTGGCGGGTCAGGTCGGGCATCGCGGTCTCCGGGCGGTCTCCGTTGCGGCCCCCAGCATCGGCGCCGGATCTTAACGCAGCCCAGCCGGACCGCGCGCAGAGACGGAAGCAAGACGCAGGGAAGACGCGATCAAGACGCCGCCCAAGCGGTGCCCGAAATACCCCTTCTGTTGCCCTCAGGCCCTACCGCGCCTTGCACATCTGCGACTATACTGCCTGCCAAATCACAAGAAGAACCGGGCAACCCCTCCATGATCGAACCCGACCTGCGCGACCGCATCCTTTCGGAACCCGAAGTGCTTCTGGAAGACCGCGACGTGATGAACGCCCTTGTCGCCGCGAACGAAAGAGCCATGGGAAACAACGTGGTAGACCTGCGCGGCATCGCGATGCAGCGGCTGGAAACCCGGCTTGAGCGCCTGGAAGACACCCACCGTTCCGTCATCGCCGCCGCCTACGAAAACCTCGCCGGCACCAACCTCGTCCACCGCGCCATCCTGCAGATGCTCGATCCCCTGAGCTTCGAGGATTTCCTGAAAACACTCGCCACCGATGTCGCCGCCACCCTCCGCGTCGATTGCGCCCGCCTCGTGCTGGAATCCAAGGTCGAAGGCGACGATCCCGCCCTGCGCCGCCTGGGCGATGTGCTGTATGTGGGGGAGCCGGGCTTCATCGCCCGCTATATCTCGGGGGGGCGCAATGTGCCCTTGCGCCCGGTCACGCTGCGCCAGACCATGCCCGAGGGCGACGCGCTTTATGGCGACCGCGCCGGTTTCATCCGCTCCGAGGCCCTTCTGCGGCTTGATTTCGGCCAGCGCCGCCTGCCCGGAATGCTGGTCCTTGGCGCCGAGGACCCGCACCATTTCAAACCCACCCAGGGCAGCGACCTGCTGGCCTTCTTCGCCGGGGTGTTCGAGCGCACGATGCGGCGCTGGCTGGCGTGAGCCTGGCCCTTTCTCCGCAAGTGGCCGCCGCCATCGCGGACTGGCTCGCCCATCTCAAGGCGCTGAAAGGCGCGTCGCGCCACACGCTTGCGGCCTATGGCCATGACCTGCGCAGCTTCACCGCCTTTCTGGCCCGCCATCACGGCGGCCCGCTGGCACTGCGCGAAGTGCTGGCCACGCCGCAAACCGACCTTCGCGCCTGGATGGCCGCCTGCCGGGCCGAGGGGCTGGGGCCGCGCTCTCTGGCCCGCGCGCTGTCGGCGGTCAAGGGCTTCACCGCCTGGGCGGCCGAACGCGAAGGTGTTGAAGCCACGGTCATTCTTTCAGCGCGCGGCCCGAAATACCGCCGCAAGCTGCCCCGCCCGCTCAGCATCGAGGGCGCGGGCGACATGCTGGATGTGGCGGGCCAGCAATCGCGCGGCGACTGGCAGCAGGCCCGCGACGCGGCGGTGGTGACGCTGCTTTACGGCTGCGGCCTGCGGATCTCCGAGGCGCTGGGGCTGACAGGCGCCGACCACCCACTGCCCCCGGTGCTGCGCATCACCGGCAAGGGTGGCAAGACCCGGCTGGTGCCGGTTCTGCCCCAGGCGGCGCAGGCCGTGGCCGAATATGTGGCGCTTCTGCCCCAGCCGCCCGATCCCGCCGGCCCGCTGTTTCGCGGCGCGCGGGGCGGCCCTCTAAACCCGCGCCTCATCCAGCTCGCGATGGAAAAGGCCCGCAACCAACTGGGCCTGCCCGCCACGGCGACGCCCCATGCCCTGCGCCACAGCTTTGCCACCCATCTTCTCTCTGCCGGGGGCGATCTGCGCGCGATCCAGGAATTGCTGGGCCATGCCTCGCTGTCGACGACCCAGGCCTATACCGCCGTCGACGCCGCCCGGCTGATGGAGGTTTATGACAAGGCCCATCCCCGCGCCTGAAATGGCTGCATCTCGGCGCAGCCCGGAAAGCTTTCGTTAACATCCCTGTCCCAGACTGCGGCCTGCGCTCCAGAAAGGATGGCGGGATGCAGATCCATCAGGCAATCGGCCTTCCCCTGCGGCCGGGCATCGCCCCGGCCCCCGGCCTGCCCCGCAACGATCCCGGCAGCCCCGCCGACCGGCCTGCCTCGGTCGATCAGGGCGCCCACCGGCCCGGGGCCGCGCCGCCCGACCGCCCGGTGCGCGGCCCGCTTGGTCCGGCCAATGCCGAAAGCTTCTTCCGGGCCCTGCTGGCCCGCCGTGACAGCGATGGCGATGGCCAGCTTGCCGCAAGCGAAGCCCGCGCCGCGCCCGAAGCCGGACCGATCGCCGAAGTTCTGTCTGCGCTGGACAGTTCGGGCGACGGCAAGGTTTCGGCCAGCGAATACGCCACTGCCGCCAATAGCTTCGACGGGGCTTTCGCAACAGACCCGGCCCGGGGCGATCCGGCCGCCCCGCTGCCCGCAGGCGCCGCCGCCCTGCGCGCCAGGGCCGACAGCGATGGCAATGGCCGGCTTTCGGCGGCCGAACTTTCTGCCCTGCTCGACGGTCTTCTGCCACGGCAGGACAGCCCGGCCCCGGCCTCGACCGCCGAAAACCTGCTTGGCCTGCGCGCGGCGGATCAGCAGGCCGCGCCGCCGCCCGACCGGCTGGTGCGGGAACTGATCAAGGCGCTGTCGGCCCAGGGCCTGCTTGACGGCGGATGACCGCGATCCTTGCCCCGTTCGGCGCCAGGTAAGCGGTTCCTGCCCCCGCCCCCTGCGCTGCGGCATTGAAATGCCCGGCCATTTGCGGCAACAAGGGCGCCATGTCACCGCGCCTCAAGGCCCTTTCTGTCCATTTGCTGACCGCCACGGGCGCGGTCCTGTCGATGTTCGCCATGCTGGCCGCCGTCGAAGGCAAATGGAGCCTGATGTTTCTCTGGCTTGTCGTCGCCCTGATCGTCGACGGGATCGACGGTCCGCTGGCGCGCCGCTATGACACGCCGAAGAACTGGCCCACCTATGACGGCGTCCTGATGGACCTGATCATCGATTACCTGACCTATGTCTTCATCCCTGCCTTCGCCCTGTTCAAATCGGGCCTGCTGCCCGGCTGGACCGGCTGGCTGGCGATCATCGTGATCTGCTACGGCTCGGTCGTCTATTTCGCCGACACCCGGATGAAGACCAAGGACAAGAGCTTTGCGGGCTTCCCCGCCTGCTGGAACATGGTGGTCCTTGTCCTATTCGCCGTGAACCCCGAACCCTGGGTCACGCTTTTCGTCACCGTGGGCCTGACTCTGGCGATGTTCACCAATCTCAAGTTCATCCACCCCACCCGCACCCCGCGCTGGCATGTGATGAACCTCTGGGTCTGCATCGCCTGGATCGGCTTTGCCGCCTGGGCGGCCTGGGTCGATTTCGCCGAGGGCAGCTTCGCGCATTGGGGCCTGATCCTGACCTCGCTCTATCTGGCGCTGGCGGGCATCGCCCAGCAGATCATTCCCGAAGGCATCCGCCGCCTGCGCTGAGGCGCGGGCCGCCCCCGGTTTTCGCCGATAACCCGCTGTGCCTAGATCCGGGTCAGCAGGACACCGCAGACGATGACCAGCGCGGCCACCGCCTTGCCCGCGCCCATCCGCTCGCCGAAGACCAGCCAGCCGATCAGCACGGCGAACAGGATCGAGGTCTCGCGCAGCGCCGCCACCAGGGCGATGGGGGCCAGGGTCATCGCCCAGATCGCCACGGCATAGGACCCGAACGAGGCCGCCGCCGCTGCCGCGCCCATGCCCCAGGCGCGCGGCGCGCGCGGCAGGATGGCGCTTCCGCGCAGGGCCAGCATCCCGACCGAGAAGATCAGCCCATCCGCCACGAAGACCCAGGACACATAGGCCACGGCCGACCCCGAGATGCGCGCGCCCATCCCGTCGATCAGCGTATAGGCCGCCGTCGCCGCGGCCGAACCCAGCGCATAGGGCAGAAGCCGCCGGTCCTCGCCCGCCGCGAAAACGCCCCGCGCCATCAGCAGGATACCCAGGGCCAGCACCGCGATGGCCAGATACTGCCGCCCGCTCAGCGCATCGGCCAGAACGAAGGCGCCGACCAGCGCCACGATCATTGGCGCGGCCCCGCGCGCGATCGGATAGACCCGGCTCAGGTCGCCCCGGTCATAGGCGGTCGACAGGAAAAACTTGTAGCCGAAATGCGTGCAGCCCGCCGCAATGATCCAGGGGATCGCCTCCGGCGAGACCGGCGGCAGGAAGGCCACCAGCGCCAGCCCGATCGGCACTTCGAAAATCGACAGGATCACCATGGCCCCCAGTTTCGAGGTGCCAAGCTTGATCAGCGCATTCCACAGCGCATGAAGGAAGGCCGCCGCAAGGACCGCCAGAAAGATGCCAAGGCTCAATCTGCCCGCCCATTGCCAGAAGGTGTCACAGAACTGTCGCGTCACCGTTACCTTTGCGGCAGGACGGGCGCAAGGCCAGCCCCGGGCCTTCTCGGGCGGGCTTTCAGATCAGCAGCCCCGCCGCGCCTTCATGGCGCAGCAGCGCCACTTTGGTTTCGACCCCGCCAGGGGCCGAAAAGCCGCCCAGCGTCTTCGCGCCCAGGACACGATGGCAGGGAATTAGGATCGGGATCGGATTCGCGCCGCAAGCCTGCCCCACCGCCTGGGCCGGCGCGCCGACCAGCCGGGAAATCTCCCCATAGGTGCGCGTCTCGCCAAAGGGGATCGCCGCCATCGCCCGGCGCACCGCGCCGTTCAACCCCTCGCCCCAATCCAGCGGCAAGTCGAAATCCTGCCGCTGCCCCGCGAAATATTCGGCCAACTGGCGCAGCCCCTCTTGCACCAAGGCGCCCTCGTCGCCATCGCGGCCCCAGACCAGCGCGCCGATCCGCCCCGCGCGCAGCCGCAGGGCCACCGGGCCGATGGGCGTGCCGAGAACCCTCATTCCGCCGCCCGCCGCGCCGGGCCGGGCAAGGTGCCGGCCAAGGGCGCGAAAGCCTCGCGCAGCAGCGCCGCCATGCCCTCGACCGCAGGCGAGGTGCCGCGCGGGTTGCGCCGCAGCACCACGCGCGCGCTGTCGACGATCGGGAAGCCGTCCGCCGCCGTCAGCTCGCGGCAGCCGGGCGGGATGGTCGAGCGCGACAGGGGCGCGATGCCCATTCCGTTCAGCACGGCTATGCGAAAGCCGCTGGACAGATCGCAAGACCAGGCGACGCGCCAGTCGATACCCTGGCGGTTCAGCGAGCCTTCTGCGAATTCGCGGCACCAGTCCGAGCGGAAATAGGTGCAGACCGGCACCGGCTTGCGCAGATGCTGGGCATGGGTGACCGACGTCGCCCAGACTGTCGGGTCGATGCAAAGGATCTCGCCCTCCTCGACATAGGACCAGTCGTAGATCACCGCGAGGTCCAGCTCATCCGCCGCCAGAGCGCGCATCTGGCTTTCGGAATGATCGACCCGCACCGTCACCTGCACGCCTTCATGACGCTCGTCGAATGCCGCCAGCGCGCGCGGCAGGATGGTGCCGGAATATTCATCGGGTATCCCCACCCGCACCGGCCCGACCAGGGGTTTCTCGCGCAGGGCCAGCGCCGCCTCGTCCAGAAGCGCCACCACCCGCCGCGCATAGGGGATCAGCTGTTCCCCCCGCGGCGTCAGCGCCACGCCGCGCGCCTGGCGCTCGAACAAGGGCTGGCCCAGGCTTTCCTCAAGCCGCTTGATCTGCAGGCTGACCGCCGATTGCGTCCGCCCCAGCCGCGCGGCGGCGCTGGTGACCGATCCGGTATCGGCCACAGCCAGAAAACTGCGCATCAGATCGCTGTCGAGCGGCGCCGCCATGGCAAACTCATGAAATTCGCAAATGATACCTATTAGAGCTATTCGTTTGTGAAATGTCAAACGGTATGGGACAAGAAAGCATCATCCGAAGGAGGTTCCCATGTTCGCCCGTCTCGTCACCCTGCTGCAGCTGCGCCGTTCGACCGCGTTCCTGCTGGAACGGGCCGATGACCGGCTGCTTGAGGATATCGGCCTGACCCGTGCCGGGCTGGAAGCCCTGCATCGCGGCCATGGCATCGCGGCCGCCGCGCCGAAGGCATCGACGACTGGCCTCACACTCCCTGTGGCAGGCTAGCGGACTGGTCGCGGGGGGCCCTGCCCTCCGCGACATTTTCCTTTTCAGATCAGCCGACTTTCAGTTCAGCCCAGGGCGGCGTTGCAACGCGCGCAGGTGCCCGGATGGGCATGGCTGCCCACATCCGGCAGCACCTTCCAGCAGCGCTGGCATTTCTCGCCCGGCGCGTGCTCGAACACCACGCCCACACCCGGCACTTCCGGCAGGCGGAAGGCCTCTTGCGGTTCCGGGTCGGCGGTCAGCTGCACGCCGCTGGTGATGCAGAGATCGGCGAAATCCACCGATTTCAGCGCCGCCAGAATGGCCGTATCCGCCACATGCACCACGGGCGCGGCTTCCAGCGATGCCCCGATCACCTTGGCCGTGCGCTGGATCTCCAGCGCCCCGGTGACGACGCGGCGCACCGCCCGGATGCCATCCCATTTCGCCGCCAGCGCATCATCGCGCCAGGACGCCGGCGTTTCCGGGAAGTCCTGAAGGTGGACCGACGACTCCTCGCCCGGATTCCGGCACAGCCAGATCTCTTCCATGGTGAAGGTCAGGATCGGCGCAAGCCAGGTGGTCAGGCGCTGATACAGAAGGTCCAGCACCGTCCGGCAGGCCCGCCGCGTCAGCGACGTGGGCGCGTCGCAATAGAGCGAATCCTTGCGGATATCGAAATAGACAGCGGAAAGATCGCTGGTGCAGAAGGTGAACAGATCCTGGAACACGCCCTGGAAGTCGTAGCTGGCATAACCCTCGCGGACGCGCGCATCCAGCACGGCCAGACGGTGCAGCACCCAGCGTTCAAGCTCAGGCATTTCAGCCGGGCTGACACGCTCGGCCTCGGTGAAGCCGGCCAGATTGCCCAGGATGAAGCGCATCGAATTGCGCAGGCGGCGATAACTGTCGGCCACGCCTTTCAGGATTTCCTTCCCGATGCGCAGATCGACCGTGTAATCGGCCAGCGCGACCCAAAGACGAAGGATATCAGCGCCATACTCGTCGATCACCTCTTGCGGCGCGACGGTGTTGCCCAGCGATTTGGACATTTTCATGCCCTTCTCGTCCAGCGTGAAACCATGGGTCAGCACACCGCGATAGGGCGCGCGCCCCTTGGTGCCGCAGGCCTGGAGCATCGAGGAATGGAACCAGCCTCGATGCTGGTCGGTGCCCTCCAGATACAGGTCGGCAATGCCATCCGCCGCGCCATCGGCCCGGTCGCGAAGCACGAAAGCATGGGTCGAGCCAGAGTCGAACCAGACGTCCAGCACATCCATGACCTGCACATAATCCTGCGGATCGACGATGCCGGACAGCACTTTTTCCTTGAATCCCTGCACATACCAGACATCCGCGCCCTCTTTTTCAAAGGCGTCGATGATGCGGGCATTCACCTGCGGGTCCCGCAGCAGGAAATCGGCGTCGGTCGGCTTGGCGCCGCGCTTGACAAAGCAGGTCAGCGGCACGCCCCAGGCGCGCTGACGCGACAGAACCCAATCGGGCCGCGCCTCGATCATCGAATGCAGCCGGTTGCGCCCGGTGGAAGGCGTCCATTCGACCAGCTGGTTGATCGAGGTCAGGGCGCGCTTGCGGATCGTGTCGCCATAGGTGGTCATGCCATCGTCAAGTTTCTTGTCGATGGCAACAAACCATTGCGGCGTGTTGCGATAGATCACCGGCGCTTTCGACCGCCAGCTATGCGGGTAGGAATGCCGCAGCTTGCCCTTGGCAAACAGCGCGCCGGCATAGGCCAACTGCTTGATCACGCTGACATTGGCCGGGCCTTCCTTGCCATCGGGCAGGATGATGTGCTGGCCCGCGAACAAGGGCAGATCGGCGCGGTAGCTGCCATCCGGCTCGACATTATAGGTCATCGGCAGGCCGAATTTCACGCCCAACTGATAGTCGTCATCGCCATGGCTGGGCGCGGTATGCACAAAGCCCGTGCCCGCATCGTCGGTCACATGATCGCCCGGCAGCAGGGGCACGTCGTAATCCCATTCGCCCGCGCCGCCTTCGACGCCCCGGAACGGGTGCGCCAGGAACAGACCCAGAAGCTCATCGCCCGGCACATCGCGCAGCCGCTTGACAGCCTCATCCGCGATCTTGGCAGCGGCAAAAACCCCCGCCGCCAACTTGTCGGCGACAAGATAAAGACCCGGCGCCTCGCCCGACACTTCATACAGCCCATAGGCGATGGAGGGGTTGAAGGCCACGGCGCGGTTCTGCGGCAGGGTCCAGGGCGTCGTCGTCCAGATCACCACCTTGGCCTTCTGCGCCGCCAGATCGCCGCCGCCCGAGGCCCCGGCCAGAACCGGGAAGCCGACCCAGACCTGATGGCTGGTATGGTCGTGATATTCCACCTCGGCCTCGGCCAGCGCGGTCTTTTCCACCGGCGACCACATGACCGGCTTCGAGCCCTGATACAGCGAGCCGTTCATCAGGAATTTCAGGAATTCGGCCGCGATCACCGCCTCGGCATGGTAATCCATCGTCAGATAGGGCCGGTCCCAGGCGCCGGTCACGCCCAGACGCTTGAATTCGTCGCGCTGGACGTCGATCCAGCCCTCGGCGAATTTGCGGCATTCCTGGCGGAAGGCCACAGTGTCCACATCGTCCTTGTTCAGGCCCTTGGCGCGATACTGTTCCTCGATCTTCCATTCGATCGGCAGGCCGTGGCAATCCCAGCCCGGCACATAGCGCGCGTCGCGGCCCATCATCTGCTGGCTGCGCACCACCATGTCCTTCAGGACCTTGTTCAGCGCGTGGCCGATATGCAGGCGGCCATTGGCATAGGGCGGGCCGTCATGCAGCACAAAGGGCGCGCGGCCCTGCTGCGCCCGCAGCCGGTCGTAGATGCCGATCTTCTCCCAGCGCGCCAGCCAGCCCGGCTCGCGCTGCGGCAGGCCCGCGCGCATCGGGAATTCGGTTTCGGGCAGGAAAACGCTGTCGCGGTAATCGGGCGTCGGGGCGGTATCGGCGGGCATGTCTAGCCTCTGTCTGGAAATCTGTTGCGGCCTTGGGGGAATCACGAAAAACCCGGCGGCTGACAGGGTCAGACCGCCGGGCCGCTAATTCGACGAAAGGCGGGCCCGCAGCACATGGCGCGCCTTATAGAAGCAAGGCCCGGCAGGGTCCAGTGCGCCGTCAGGCAATCCCGACTGGACAGACGGCGGACATCGGCGAACATGGCGCGGCACCGCCCCGGAGACCCCTGATGCCTGCAAGACCCGTCATCGCCGCCCTGGTGCTGGCACTGCCCGCCCTGCCCGTCAGCGCCGCCGGGCCCAATGTCGCCTCGCAGGTGCCGGGCCTCCAGGTCCTGCGGCTGGACCATCTCAACCCCGCGCCCGCAGCCGGCCCCGACCGCGCCGCCTGCGAGCATCTGCTTGTGACCGAACCGGCAACCGCAGCGGGCAAGCGGCTGGCGCAACTGGGCTGGGGTGTCACCTCGGAACAGACGCTTGGCGGCTGGACGGCGGTCAGCTTCGTCTCGGGCTATTCCGCCGCCACCAGCGGCACCTGCGAGCTGATCGATGGCAATGTCGGCCTTTTCGCGGGCGACCGGCTGGAGATCGTGGTTTACGCCACCGACGAACCGGCCGTGATGATCGGCCAGATCGACCGGTTCGGCGCGGCGGGCCTGCGCATCTACAGCGGCGATCTGGTGCCGCAGCCAGTGGCCGATCTGCAAGCCTTGGGCGCGGATGGCCTGATCGTCACGCCCCCCGCCCTGAGCGAGCCGGTCTGCAGCGGCGCGGCACAGGTGCCCTATATCTATGGCCTGCCCGTCGACATGGCGCGGCAGATGCTGGCCCAGGCGGGCTGGCAACCCGCACCGCCGGAAACGGTCGAGGAATTCGGCATCGCCCCCGATCTGGCCCGCGCGGGTGTGCCCGAGGTCGAGGCCTGCGCCGGCACCGGCTTCGGCTTCTGTGGCTTCACCTATGAAGGCCCGGCAGGCCGGCTGTCGGTGACGACCGTGGGCGAGATCGCCGCAAATGGCAGCCTGCCGCCGGTCGTGGGCTATGCCGCAAGCTGCGCCACGGCACCGTGATGCGGGCCGCGATGGACAGCCGCGCCGGGCCGGGCCATGATGCCGGGCATGAAGGAACCCTCGATCAATGTCCTGGGCGGGGCGCTTGAACCCTGCTCGACTGCGCCGCTGACCGGCTTTTTCCGCGACGGCTGCTGCAATACCGGCCCGCAGGATCGCGGGCTGCACACGGTTTGCGCGGTGATGACGGCGGAATTCCTTGCCATGTCGAAATACCTTGGCAACGACCTGTCGACCCCGCGCCCGGAATACGGCTTTGCCGGGCTAAGGCCGGGCGATCGCTGGTGCCTTTGCGCCGAACGCTTTCTGCAAGCCCATCAGGAAGGTGCCGCGCCGCAGGTGAACCTCGCCGCCACCCATTCCAATACCCTGCACATCGTTCCGCTCGAGGTGCTGCGGCACTACGCCGCCGATGCCGAGGGCGGCTGAGGCACGCTTCGCGATGGACTTCGCCCCCGACAAGGGCCATCACCTTGCGCGAAGTGCGCAGCACAGGCGATGACGAGCCAAGCGATGACCCTTCCGCCCCGATTCCCGATCACTCAGGCCCAGATCGCCGCTGTCGTGGCCGAATTCTATGCCTGCATCCGCCAGCATCCGGGCCTTGGCCCGATCTTCGCCGCCCATGTCACCGACTGGCCCGCGCATGAGGCCAAGATCGCCGGTTTCTGGGCCAATGCGATCCTGCACAGCCGCAGCTATGACGGCAATCCGCTGGCCGTGCACCGCGCGGCGGGGAATGTCAGGCCGGGCATGTTTGAACCCTGGCTTGGTCTGTTCGACTCGGTTCTGAAACGCGAATTGCCGCCCGAAACCGCCGCCGCCTGGTCAGCCCTTGCCCATCGCATCGGTGCGGGGCTGCGCTACGGGCTGGTAGACCGGCCCCTGGCCCATCCCGGCGGCCCGCCCATCCTGCGCTGATGGCTCGGGCATCGGCCTTATCGCGCCATCGTCGCGCATCAGATCCTCGATGAACAGCGACAGAAGCTGCGGCCGCCCGCTGACCCCCGCCTTGCGGTAGATCGCGTTTGTCTGCGCCTTGACCGTGCCTTCGCTGGTGTTGCGCAGGGCGGCGATCTCGGCCGTGCTCATCCCCTTGATCGAGAAGAGCGCAACATCCCGTTCCGCCGCCGTCAGGCCCCATTCGCCGAAACGCTCTTCAAGCAGATCCATGAAAGCGCCCGAGGCGCGGCGCAAGCGTTCCTCGGCATGTTGCCGGCCCTTCAGCGCGCGCAGAAGCGCAAGGCCGCCCAGGACAAGCCCGGTGATCAGCCCCAGCGCGGCACCCATTTCCATCAGCTCGCGATATTCCCAGGGCATCGGCGAGACGGCGATGCCAAGGACCGAGGTCAGGATGTCCGAGACGAAGAAGAAGGCGCACAGGAACTGCGCCAGAAACAGCAGGGCCAGCAGCCAGCGCCCGGTCACGGCTGACCTCGGGGCGATGCCAGGGCGCGCAAGTCGGTCACGGTGGCGTCAGTCATCATCGCCGCCGCCATCATCATCGCCTCCACCGCCGCCCTCGCCGGAGTTGTCATCGTCATCATCGTCATCATCATCGTCGTCGTCGTCATTTCCGCCGCCGCCCCCCTTGCCGGGCCCGGAACCACCTTCACCGCCCAGAATGTCCTCGGTGCCGCCGGTACGCAGATCGCGCAGGATCTCGCCCGTCGCCGGGTTGACAATGATCTCGCGGCTGCCGCGCGCCTTTGTGGCGGTGATGCGCGCCCGGCCCAGCAAGGTGCGCGACACCTGGATCTCGCGATAGCCCTGCTTCTTCAGTTCGCGGACGATTTCTTCCACGAAATCGCGCGCGGCCAGCGCCGGTCCGGCCGCCAGCACCGCCAAAGACCCTATCAGAAATGCGCGTCGCTGCATCCTTGCCACCCTGTCCCGCCCAGAGCCCCGGCGTCGCGCCCATCGCGCAGCACCGGGGCCAGGGCAATCTAACCGTCCTTACGGATCAGTTGTCGTCGTCACCGTGGTCGTCGTCGCCACCGTCGTCATCGCCGCCGCCGTGATCGTCATCGCCGTCGTCATCGCCGCCATGATCATCGTCGCCGTCGTCATCATGATCATCATCGCCATCATCGCCATGATCATCGTCGCCATCGTCGCCGTCATCATCGTCGCCGTCATCGACACTGTCGTCGTCATCATCGCCGGGCCCGACGAAATCTTCGTCATCGGTGCGGATCTTCACCCCGGTCCGGCCCTGTTCTTCCGCCGAGGCCTGCTCGATCTCTTGCTTCAGGATCGCGCCGGTTTCCGTGTCGATCACAACTTCGATCTTCTCGCTGCGCTTGACGGCTTCGACCTTGATCTGGGTGGGACCCTGCTTCACCTCGATGTAACTGTATCCTTGGGTCCGATAGGTCTCGACGACCTGATCGGTCGTCACGGCGGCCATGGCCATCGGCGCGGTGAAGATCAGCGCGGAAGCAAGCAGGATAGCGCGGGTTGTCGGTGTCATGGTCTGTCCTCTCGTACTTGTGTTGCAATCGCCTGCCGGTCACGCCGGACGTCGACGATGGCACAGTCGGGCCACAGCTTGGGCCAGACTGCCATTGCTCAAGAGTTTAGAACCAGGCCTCCTTGCCCATGGTTTAACGGCATAAACCGCGGTTTATGCCGTTAGAAAGGCCGTCAGCCCTTCATCTCGACGCCCAGATGGCGGGCGACGGTGAAGATGTCCTTGTCGCCCCGGCCACACATGTTCATCACGATGATATGGTCCTTGGGCAGGGTCGGCGCGATCTTCATCACATGGGCCAGCGCATGGCTGGGCTCCAGCGCCGGGATGATTCCCTCAAGACGGCAAGACAGCTGGAACGCCTCCAGCGCCTCGGCATCGGTGATCGACACATATTCGGCCCGGCCGATGTCATGCAGCCAGGCATGTTCCGGCCCGATGCCGGGATAGTCGAGACCGGCCGAGATCGAGAAGCCTTCCAGGATCTGCCCGTCCGGGTCCTGCAACAGATAGGTGCGGTTGCCATGCAGCACGCCGGGGCGGCCGCCGGTCAGGCTGGCGCAATGCTGCATCCGGTCGTCCACGCCCTTGCCGCCCGCCTCGACGCCGATGATGCGGACCGAAGCATCGTCCAGGAAGGGGAAGAACAGGCCCATGGCGTTCGAGCCGCCGCCGATCGCGGCGATCACCGTGTCGGGCAGGCGGCCTTCGCCCTCCTGCTCGGCCAGCTGCCAGCGCACCTCCTTGCCGATGATCGACTGGAAGTCGCGCACCATGGCCGGATAGGGATGCGGGCCCGCGACGGTGCCGATGCAGTAGAACGTGTCGCGCACATTGGTCACCCAGTCGCGCAGCGCATCGTTCATCGCATCCTTCAGCGTGCCACGCCCCGAGGTCACCGGAATCACCTCGGCCCCCAGAAGCTTCATGCGAAAGACGTTCGGGGCCTGACGTTCCACGTCATGCGCGCCCATATAGACCACGCATTTCAGCCCGAACTTGGCGCAGACCGTCGCAGTTGCCACGCCATGCTGGCCCGCGCCGGTTTCGGCGATGATGCGCGTCTTGCCCATGCGGCGGGCCAGGATGATCTGGCCCAGCACATTGTTGATCTTATGCGCGCCGGTATGGTTCAGCTCGTCGCGCTTCATATAGATCTTGGCGCCGCCCAGATGCGCCGTCAGGCGGCTGGCGTGATACAGGGGCGAGGGGCGGCCGACATAGTGCTTCCAGAGGTCGTCCATCTCGGCCCAGAAGCTGGGATCGGTCTTGGCGTGCTCGTAGCGTTCCTCAAGCTCAAGGATCAGCGGCATCAGCGTTTCCGACACGAAGCGCCCGCCGAAGATGCCGAAACGGCCCTGCTCATCGGGGCCCGTCATGAAGCTGTTCACACCGTCGTCGGCCATGTCACCCATCCCTGCAAGATCACAAGCGGTTTAACGCCCTTCGCCGCGCGGCGAAAGGGGGCGCGACGGAAGCGCCGGCTGGCGGCGTGAAAGCGGGACAGGACACATTCAAGCCCAAGGCCAGACCATGCCCAGCCTTCTGTCGCGCTATGCCACCCCCTTCATCACCTTCTTCTTCCTGATCTCGCTGATCACAGGCATCGCGCTGTTCATCCATCTTGGCCCCACAGCCTTTCGCGCCATGCATGAATGGCTTTCGATGGTGCTGATCCTGCCCTTCCTGCTGCATATCTGGAAAAACTGGCGCGCGATGTCGGCCTATTTCAAGCGCGCGCCCATGGCCGTGGCGCTGGGGGTGTCGCTTGCGGCAACCTTGCCCTTCTTCCTGCCCGCGGGCGGCGAAGGCACGTCTCGCTCCGGCCCGCCCGCCTTTCGCTTTGCCGCCAGCGCCATGACCCATTCCGCCGCCGAGCTGGCACCGCTTTTCGATCTCAGCGAGGCCGAGCTTGTCGCGAGGTTGACCAGCGCCGGTTACGCCTTCGCCACGCCCGACCAGCCGCTTGAAGACGTCGCGACAGCAGCGGGCAAGACCTCGAACGACCTTCTGGGCGTCCTGATGGCGGCGCAGGCGGGCTGATCCCTAGCGCAGGATCGGCACGCCCGCTTCGGTGCGGCGATGGGCGGCGGCGGTGAAGGCCGCGATCTTCGCCGCGTCCTTCACCCCTGGCGCGCTTTCGACACCGGACGAGACATCGACCTGCCGCGCCCCGGTCAGCCGGATCGCCTCGGCCACATTTGCAGGGGTCAGCCCGCCCGCCAGCATCCAGGGCCGGATCCAGCGCCGCTGCGCCACCAGCCGCCAGTCGAAAGCCACGCCATTGCCACCCGGCAGCACCGCGCCCTTGGGCGCCTTGGCGTCGATCAGGATCTGGTCGGCCGCCAGCGCCTGCTCCAGCAGCCCCGCCAGATCGCCCTCATCCGCCACGCCGACGGCCTTCATCACCGGCAGGCCATAGCGTGCCCGCACCTCGGCCACCCGGTCCGGCGTTTCCGAACCGTGAAGTTGCAGCATGTCCAGCGGCACCGCCTCGACCAGCGCATCCAGCGCGGCATCCTCGGCATTGACCACCAGCCCGACCTTGCACAGCCCTTCGGGCGCGGCATGGGCCAGCGCGCGGGCCTGGTCCAGCGTCACGAAACGCGGCGATTTGGCAAAGAAATTCAGCCCGACATAGGCCGCCCCCGCCGCCGCCACGGCGCGCAGCTCGGCCTCGGTCTTGATGCCGCAGATCTTGACGCGCACGCCGTCCATCAGCGCCGCCCGGTTTCCAGCAGCGCCAGAACGTCATCTTCAGGGGTGGCGGTGGTGGTCGCGTCCTTCAGGACGGCCAGCTCGCGCTCCAGCCGCGTCACTTCCTTGGCCCGCGCCCGCGCGTCGCCGCGGATGCGCCGCTCGCGGAACCATTCCCAGACGAAACCGATCAGAACCCCCGCCGCGACGGCCAGCAGGATCACCAGGAAAAGCGGCATCTGATAGACCATCCCAAGGCCCATCACCGAATCCAGCGCCCCGGGCAGCAGATGCACCTCGACCGGCGCGCGATTGGCCAGCGCCAGCACCAGCAGAACAAGGCCGGTCAGCCCGAGAAAGGCAAAGCGAAGATAGCGGACCATGGCAGGCTCTCCGGACGCGATCAGAACTGGCCCGGATTATCCGACGCCAGCGCCGCCGCCGCAAGCCTTGGACTGCCGGGCGGCTATTTGCCGTTCAGCCGGTCACGCAACAATTTGCCGGTCTTGAAGAAGGGAACCTTCTTGTCATCGACCTGCACCGACTCGCCCGTGCGCGGATTGCGCCCCAGCCTGGCGTCACGCTCCTTCACCGAGAACGCCCCGAAGCCGCGCAGCTCGACCCGGTCGCCGCGCGACAGGGCCTCGATGATCTCTTCGAAGACGGTGTTCACGATGCGCTCGACATGGCGCTGCGTCAGATGCGGGTTGGCGTCTGCGATCTTCTGGATCAGCTCCGACCGGATCATCCGAATGTCCCCCCTGTGGTTCGGCCCTTCTGGCAGCGGCCGCCACGCTGTTCTTGTTCAGGGACTATAGAAGCAAGTTTTGTCGGCTGACAAATGAAAATCGGGGCTGAACAAGGTCTTGGCCCGCAAAGACAAGGGGCCCCGCCATTGGCGGAGCCCCCGGTAAGGTTACAATCGGGCTGAAAACTCAGCCACGGTCCTTGAGCGCGGCGCCCAGGATATCGCCCAGCGAGGCGCCCGAATCGGACGAGCCATACTGTTCGACGGCTTCCTTCTCTTCGGCGATCTCGCGCGCCTTGATCGACAGGCCCAGCTTGCGGGTCTTGGGATCGACGTTGACGACGCGGGCGTCGACCTTGTCACCGACCTGGAAGCGCTCGGGGCGCTGGTCGGCGCGGTCGCGCGCCAGGTCCGAACGGCGGATGAACGACTTGGCGCCGTTATATTCCACCTCGATGCCGCCATCTTCGACCGCAGTCACGGCAACGGTGATCACCGCGCCACGCTTCACGCCGTCAACAGCGCCCGAGAAGGTGTCATCCGACAGAGCCTTGATCGAGAGCGAGATACGCTCTTTCTCGATGTCGACTTCCGAGACGACCGCCTGGACGGTGTCGCCCTTGCGGTATTCCTGGATGGCTTCCTCGCCGCGCTTGTCCCACGAGATGTCGGACAGGTGCACCATGCCGTCGATGTCGTTGTCGAGGCCGACGAACAGACCGAATTCGGTGATGTTCTTGACTTCGCCTTCGATGGCCGTGCCGACCGGGTGGGTTTCCGCGAAAACTTCCCACGGATTGCGCATGGTCTGCTTCAGGCCCAGCGAGACGCGACGCTTGGCGCTGTCGATCTCAAGGACCATGACGTCCACCTCTTGCGAGGTCGAGACGATCTTGCCGGGATGCACGTTCTTCTTGGTCCAGGACATTTCCGAGACGTGAACCAGACCTTCGACACCGGCTTCCAGCTCCACGAAGGCGCCGTAATCGGTGATGTTGGTGACGCGGCCCTTATGGACCGAACCGATCGGATAGGCCTTTTCGACCGCATCCCACGGATCCGACTGAAGCTGCTTCATGCCCAGCGAGATGCGGTGGGTTTCCTTGTTGATCTTGATGACCTGAACCTTGATGGTCTCGCCGATCGACAGGATTTCCGACGGGTGGTTGACGCGGCGCCAGGCCATGTCGGTGACGTGCAGCAGGCCGTCAACGCCGCCCAGGTC
>Ga0056909_1000717_pt1 | contig 26229 bp, 23 predicted proteins | sample EBPBio102011_DNA_FD_62115 | JGI IMG/M metagenome (GOLD analysis project Ga0056909, IMG submission 62115) | Wastewater treatment Type I Accumulibacter community from EBPR Bioreactor in Madison, WI, USA - Reactor 1_1/10/2011_ DNA | ecosystem: Engineered > Bioreactor > EBPR > Anaerobic-Aerobic >...
CCTGGTCCAACATCGACAAGTTCGATCCTGCGACCAATCTTGAGGCCTGGCTGTTCACCATCCTGCGCAACACCTTCTACTCGGCGCTGCGCAAGACCCGGCGCGAGGTGGCCGACAGCGACGGCACCTATGCGGCCACGATGTTCGAGAAACCGGCCCATGACGGACGGCTTGCCTTCAACGATTTCCAGCGCGCCTTCGATCAGCTTTCGCCCGAGCACCGCGAAGTGTTGATCCTGGTCGGCGCCTCCGGCTATTCCTGCGAGGATGCGGCCCAGATGATGGGCGTCGCGGTGGGCACGGTGAAAAGCCGGGCGAACCGGGCGCGCAAGCGGTTGGCGGAACTGATGCAGATCGGCGATGGCGAAGACCTTTTCGCCGGAACCGACGGGGCGATGACGGCGGTGATTTCACGATCGGTGCCTTCCGCCGCCTGACGGGCGGCGTCGGGCGGCATGGCATGGCACGATGGGCGAAGGAAGTATGACGGACAGCGTCCCAGACGGCGCCACGGGCGCCCGGCATTGGGGCGTCGGACGGCGGCTTGCCGCGATGATCGTGCTGGCTTTGCTGCCCCTGGGTCTTCTGTCCATGCAGCAGACCAATTCGGTCGTGAACGAAGTTGCCCGCAATCGCGAACTGGCGGCGATGGGAGCGACAGTTCAGGCCGCCGGTCCGCAGATCCGCATGATCCAGGACGCGCAGGCCACGGTCGAGACCCTGGCCGGGATGATCGCCCCCTTTGTCGATGACCTGCCGACCTGTCGGCGGATCATGGACCAGACCGAGGCGCATGAGCCTGCGGCGACACTGGTCGCCTTTACGCCCATGTCGGGCAAGATGCGCTGCGCCTCTGGCGCGCGCATCTTCGACTTTTCGGGGAATGTGCTGTTTCAGAAGCTGATCGCCAGCCCCGAGCCCCAGATGGTGATCAACCCTTCGGGCCCGGTATCGGGCATGGCGGTGCTGGGCGTTGCGGCCCCGGTCTTCGGCGCGGATGGCACCCAGATCGGCATCGTGACCATCTCGCTGCGGCATGAGGCGGTGACGCAAGAAAGCATCGGCCCGCAGGATACGATGCAGAACCAGCCGATCGCCCTGATCACCTTTGACCGTGAGGGTAATATCCTGACCTCAAGCACGGGTCTGGACGATGTGCCCCTGCGCCTGCCGCGCGATCGCAGCCTGGCGATCCTTGCCGAAGGCGGCACCCAGGTTTTTGCCGGCACGGCGGTCAGCGGCTTCCACCGCCTTTTCGCCGTTGTGCCGCTGGCGAAGGATCTGTTCCTGCTGGGATCGTGGCGCGTTGGCGTGGACGAGGCGTTCGTCGATCCTTCGATCGCCCCCTTCCTGCTGCCCGGGCTGATGTGGATCGCGGCGCTTGCCGTGGCGGTCTTTGCCGCAGAACATCTGGTCACCCGGCATGTGCGCCTGATGGCGCAGGCGATGCTGGCCTTTGCCCGGGGCGACCGGGTGCGCCACGACCTGACCCTGCGCAATCCCCCGGCCGAGATCGAGGATCTGGCCGAGGCCTATCGCACCATGACCGCCACGATCCTGCGCGACGGGGCCGAGCTGGAAAACCTGGTCCATCAGAAGGACGTGCTCTTGCGTGAGGTGCATCACCGCACCGGCAACAGCCTGCAATTGATCGCCTCGGTCTTGCGGATGCATCTGCGCGAGCAGCCCGACGAGGGGACGCGGCGTCTTCTGGAAAACCTGCACAGCCGGGTTATGTCCCTGTCGACGGTGCACCTGAGCCTTTATCGCATCTCGGGCGATGCCGATGTCGCGGTGCATGAGCTGATGGCCGATGTGATCGCCAAGGTCAGCGCGATCCATGAACGCTATGCCAAGGCCGGGTCGATCGAGGCCGATCTTGCCCCCCTTGTCGTGCCGACCGAGCAGGCGGTGCCGATGGCGCTGTTGCTGGCCGAGATCCTGTCCTGCTTCCCGGCCAATGCGGTCGAGGCCGATGATCCGCCTATCCGCGTCAGCCTTCAGACCTGCGACGAGGGACGGGCGCGGATTCGCGTCACCGGGCCTATCAGCGCGATGGCGACCTTGACCGGCGAGCAGAGCGATGCCCCGGCGCGCATCGCAGCGCGGCTGATCCGGGCCTTTGTCGGCCAGCTTGGCGGCGTGCTGGAGACGCGGGTTGAAAGCGGGGCGGCGCTGGCGGAAATCAGCTTCCAGGCGCGGACAGCCTAGGGTTTTCGGGAGAAGCGGCGGAACTCTCCACGGGGCCGCGGCGTTGTTTCAGTGAAGCAACCGATTTTCCCGAAAGGAGAAATGTCATGAACTGGGACCAGATCGAAGGCCGCTGGACGCAACTCAAGGGCAAGGCCCGTGAGACCTGGGGTGATATCACCGATGACGAATGGGACCGCGTGGCCGGCAAGCGAGAGCAGATGGTCGGACTGATCCAGACGAAATATGGTGACGAAAAGGCCGCGGCCGAACGCAAGGTCGATGACTGGATGCGCGGTCTCTGACGGCGCAGATAACGGAAGAAGGAAAGGCCCGTGCCCCCGCGCGGGCCTTTTCCTTTGCGCCATCGCCATCGAAAGCCTGTCGCAGCGCAGGCAAAAGGCCCGCACCGGCATAGGGTGCGGGCCTTTGACAATGTGGCATCGCAGATGGTTCAGGCGGCGCGGGTTGCCCCGGACTGCGGGTCGGACTGCGGGCCGGTCTGCGGTTGGTCCGGTTCGGTTGCGCTGGATGCCGCTGCGGCGACGGCAGGCGCGGTCAGCAAGGCGCCAACCAGCGAGGTTGCCAGTGTCAGGCCCAGGGACAGGGCCTCTTCCTTGAAGAAGGTGCCGGTCTTGTCCGAAGCGAAGCGGCGGGCGTCTTGCAGGACCCTGGTCTCGCTGTCGCGCTGCGGCAGGGTATGGGCCAGCGCCGCCCCGGCAGCCGCGATCACGGCCGAGGCAAGCAGGGGATGGTCGCGCACCGCGCGGAAACCGGCGGCCAGCAAGGGGTTCTCGGGTTCAGCCATGGGGGCCTCCGGTTCAGGTTGCGGGGGGCGGGCCGAAAGCGGCGCGCGGCGCAGGGCTGGGCGCGGGGCGGCGGGCGCGTCATCGGGCTTCAGGGCCGCAGATGCCGCCCCGGCCACGGCCCCCGCCGCCGAAGCCGCTGCCGTCGCCGCCGGGCGCATGGCAGACAGAAGATGCGAGGGCAGAAGCCGCTCTTTCAACGACGCCCCGGCCCGTCGGGCAAGCGCGCCGGGCGTCAGTTCCTGCTTCAGCGCCGCAAGCGCCGTATCCAGCGCGGCGCGGTCAGCTGCAAGCTGCGCCTCGGCGGCGGCCAGTTCGGCCTCGGGCGCCCGCGGGTCAGACATTGCCTTGGCTCTTTTGACGTCCATCCTGGGTCATCTCCCTGTCGAATGTGCCTGGCGGGCCAACGGCCTCGCCGCGCAGGCGGCGGGGCAGGAAGTCGGTCTTGCGCCACAGGCCCGCGCCATGTTGCAGATAGCCCAGCGCCAGAAGCACGAAGGCCAGGCCCACGACCAGCGCCGACCAGACGGGGGCAAGCCCGGCGGCGACCAGCGCCGCGACGGCGGCCCCGGCCAGCACGTTCAGCCCGACAAGGGCCAGGATGCCCGCCAGCGCGATCTGCGCCGCAGCGCGCGCGGTCTGGCGCAGCGTCACCTGCATCTCGGCCTTGGCAAGGGCGATCTCGCCCCGCACAAGGCGCGAGACGCCGGTGATCACCTCGGCAAAGAGCCCCGCAAGCGGGGCGTCTTCACTGTCGGGATGGCGGCCCGTCACGACCGGTTGCCGCTGTTATTGGCCCGCAGGGCGCGCGCCAGGACAAAGCCGACCACGGCGGCCCCGGCGGCGAAGGCGGCGGGGTTGCGGCGGGCCAGCGCCTTCACATCGCCAGTCATCTCGGAGAAGCTGCGCTCGCGCAGCGTTTCGGCCACGGCACTTGCGCCATCCGACATCGCGGTCAGGGCGCGGGTCTGCAAGGCGGGCGCGCCGGGTGCATCGGCGGCACGGCGCAGCGTATCGGCCAGACGGTCGCCCGCATCGGCGATCGCGCCGCGCGCGCCTTCGATCTTGCTGGCCGCAGCATCACGAAACTGACCGGCGGCCTCGCTGGCCTTCGCGGTCAGGTCGGCGCCAAGATCGCTGGCTTTCGACGACAGATCGGCACCGACACTGCGCAGCTTGCTACCCGCCATGTCGGCGGCGGTCTCGGCGGTGTCCAGCGCCTGGGCGGCGGTGTCGCGCGCCGCATCGGCGGTGGCATCGGCCTTGGACTTCAGAATGGTGGAATCGATCGACATGGCGGTCATCCTTTCGGCTTGGGGCAAAAGGGGCAGAGCGCGCATCAGGCGCTTTGGCCCTGCTTTCTTACTCGGACATTCAACGCATCAGGCGCGCGAAGGTTCCGTCCCGACAGCCGCAAGAGTGACAGAAAGGCGCTGATCCCTGCGACCGGCCCCGACGTGCAAATTGTCGAGGCAGCGGGCTGCGGCAGGGAACCGGCAGGCGGGCAGGACGTTGGTGATGCAGAACGACCGGAACCCCGCTTAGGACCCCGGGCCACGCTGTCCCAAGGTTCCAGGCGCCCCTTCAAAAGGAGATCATCATGCTCGGTTGGGCCCTTACCTTCCTCGTCATCGCGCTTATCGCGGCTGTGCTTGGCTTTGGCGGCATTGCCGGTGCTTCGGCCGGTATCGCGCAGATCCTGTTCTTCATCTTCCTGGCGCTGTTCGTGATCTCGCTGATCGCCCGTGCCGCCCGCGGCAAGCCGCCGCTGTAAGCTTTTCCCAAGCTCCCTGTCCCTAGGAGCCAAACTATAGGCCGCAGGTTCGCCCTGCGGCCTTTTTTGCTGCCTTGAACAGCCGCAGCCGGTAAAAAACAGGCCCCGGCGCAGGGCCGGGGCAGGAGAGGGACGGGCAAAAGGGAGGGGAAAGCGGGAAGAAGATCAGATCGGTGGGACGACGGTCAGGGTGATGCCGCTGCCCGCAAGGCCGGGGCGCATACCTTCGGCGAAACTGGTCAGCGTCGCGCTCGAGGCCAGGTCCGAGGGGATGAGCGTGATCTCGCCCCGCCCCTGGGCGCGCAGCGCGGGCAGGAAGGCCAGCACGACCCTGATGATCGCCAGCGTATCGGCAGGGCCTTCGCCAGAAGGTGCAAGGATCAGCCGGTCGATCGGGCCTTCGGCCTGCGCGTCCAGATGCAGGCGGCTGATCTCGGCGCTTTGGCGCAGGTTGCACCACAGGCGCGTCGCGCCCGGCAGGGCCAGTTCGGCCAGCGCCATGGCGACCGGCGTATCCCCCGCCACCACGATCCTTGCGCCGCGTTCGTGCAACAGGGCCACTTCGGGCAGGGCCAGGGCGGCAGGGGTGACAAGAACGCCGCATGGCGCCGGATGCTGCACCGCGCAACCGGTCGTGACAGGCGCGCCCTGGGACGGCGCATGGTCGATAGCGATGGTTGGCATCTGTTTTCCCTGTTTGGGGGTCAACGCCCCGGCTTGCCTGCCGGTTCCCGGTTTGAAGGCGCAAGATTTCCCGCCGGGCGAAATTTGGCCACTGGCGGCGGCGCGCCGAAGCCCTATGGTCTAGCCACGCGAAGCGATCGGGCTTCAGCTCAGAGAGAACTGGTCGCAAATGCGCACGATTATTCACGAAATTCTTCCGGCCGTGCCTGCGAATGTCCGCGCCGAGAACGAAGCTCTGTTCGGGCGGTTCGGGTTGTTGCTGCTGCGCAAGCACAGCCTGGTCTATTCCACCGGCTTCGCGCTGGGTGCGATCGTGATCTCTACGCTCCTGCGCGTGGCGATCGAGGGCAGCCTGCCGCCGGGCTTTCCCTTTCTGACCTTCTTTCCTGCGGTTCTGGTGACCCTGATCTTCGCGGGCGTTCAGGCGGGGGCAATAGTCTCGGTGATCTGCGGTCTGATCGCCTGGCGCTTTTTCCTGCCGCCGGGCGATGCGTTCCATTTCGACCGGGGTTCGCTGATCGCCATGGCCTTCTATGCCGGCATCACGGCGGCCGAGGTCTTTTTCGTGGCCTCCACGGTGGCGGCGCTGCGGGTTCTTGACGAAACCAAGCGGCGCGCCTCGGACCTGGCGCGGTCGCGCGAGCTGATGTTCACCGAATTGCAGCATCGGGTGTCGAACAATCTTGCCACCGTCGCTGCGCTTTTGCGGATGCAGTCGACACGCAGTCTTGACCCGGACATCAAGAAGGCGCTGAGCGAGGCGACGCAGCGCATCTCGACCGTATCGCGACTGCAACGCAGCCTGCATTCGCCCGACATGCAGGATGTCCTGGCCGACGATTTCCTGCGCGTTCTGACCACAGAGACACTGGAGGCCAGCCATATCGACACGCGGCCCGACGTGAGCATCTCGGTCGAACCGCTGACCCTGACCCGGGATCAGGCGGTGCCGCTGGGCCTGATCACCAGCGAGATGGTGATGAATGCGCTGGAACATGGGATGCCCGAGCGGGGCAAGGCTATGCTGCGGCTGAGCCTTGTTCGGAAGGAGGACGGCGACGCCCGGCGCGCCGTGCTGGAGGTGCAGGACAATGGCAAGGGGCTGCCAGACGACTTTTCGCTGGAGACGGCGCCAAGCCTGGGCCTGTCGATCGCCCGCCAGTTCGCCCAGCAGCTTGGCGGCGAGATGACAATGCAGAACGGCCCGCAGGGCGGAACGCTGTCGCGGCTGGAGTTTCCGCTCTGACCGGCTAGGCGGCGGATTTGGGCACCAACGCGACGCGGCGCCGGGCGGGCTTGCGCGGGGTTGTCGCGGGCAGCGTCACCGGTTCAACCTCGCGGAAGGCTTCGGCCAGGGCCTCATCGACCGTGCTGACACAGAAATCCGCGCCTGTGGCCAGGATCTCGGCCTTGGTCTCGGCTGTCGGCGCCGACATCGGCATTGCGGGTTCCAATGCCTCGGGCGCGCGCCAGAGCACGACGCCCACGCGCATCTGCGGTGCGGCGCGCTTGATGCGGCGCAGGTGCAGGATCGCGCCACGGGCGGGCGCGGGATCAAGGAAGTTGATCACCACGCATTTCGCCCCGCTTCGGGTGACGTCAGCGAAACGCGACAAGGTCAGGCTGTCATGCGGCAAGACCTGCACCTCGGCGCCTTCGGCACGCGCGGCCTGGGCAAAGGCTGCGGCGGCTGCATCATCCAGCGCACTGCGCCCACCCAGGCACAAGAGGTGCTGGCCTTGGCCTGCCGGCGCTTCTCCATCTTCTTCGATTTCGTCCAATTCCTCGGAGATTGCGGGTTCCAGCGTGTCGAGGAAATTCACCACCGTCGCGGCAAACGCCGTTTCCTGCGCGGGCGACATCGCAGCGCGGGCATGGTCAGACTGGGCGAGCAACAGCGCGGGCAGGGTCACGTCGCGGTGGAAGTCGGCCAGATAGGTGTCTTCCAGATCGGCCGTGGCGCGATAGCTGCTTTCGGCCACATCCCTGGCCAGGAGACGCTGGTACAGCCGCGAATGGGGGGCCAGAACAGGGCGGTCACCGAACAGGATGTCGAAGACGGCGAATTGCGGGATATGCCGTCCCAGAACCACCAGGCAGACGGTCATTGGAGTGGAGAGCACAAGCCCCAATGGGCCCCAGATCCAGGTCCAGAAGATCGCGGCCACGATGATCGCCAGCGGGCTGACGCCGGTGCGGCTGCCGTAAAGCCAGGGCTCGATGACATTCGAGGTGATCAGCTCGACCAGGATGAACAGCGCGGCGGTCCACAACACGGCCGACCAATCGGGCGAAACGGCAAAAGCCAGGAACAGCGGGAAGGCGGCGGCGAGGATCGAGCCGATATAGGGCACGAAGCGCAGGACCAGCGTCAGCATTCCCCAGAGCGCCGCGTTTGGCACACCGATCAGCCACAGGCCGATGCCGATGGGGACGGCATAGATCGTGTTCACCAGAAGCTGCGTCAGCAGGTAATGCGCCACGCGCGTTCCCGCCTCTTCCAGAACCTGCGTCGTGCGGTGGATGTCATTGCTGCCGACCAGCCGGATGAAACGGTCGCGCAGATCTTCGCGTTGCAGCAGCATGAAGATCACGACGACCACCACCAGACCTGCCGTCGCCGCCGGGCTGACCAGCGGCACGACAAGATCGGACAGGATCTGAAAGGCATTGCGCCTTTCGACCAGTTCGACCTGCACCGGCGGGCTGTCGGCGGCTTCGCCCTCGCTCAGGGTGGTGCTGATCTCGGAATTGATCGTGCTGGCCATGCGGGTCAGACGGGCGACAAGGCGGTTGCCGTCATTGTCGGCCTGAAGCGCCTCAAGCTTGGTGACGATATTGGCCTGGAAGCTGGGCAGTTGCTGGGCAAGCGAACCGACCTGGCCGACCACGATCAGAAGGAAGATGCCGATGGCGGCGAAGGCCAGCGTCACCACAGTCAGGACCGAGACCAGATGTGGCAGGCGTTTGCGGCGCAGGTAGATGACGGCGGGGGCCAGCGCGAAGGTGATCAGCACGGCGCAGGCCAGCGGCAGGAAGATCTCGCGCCCGACATGCAGCACGGCCACGATCAGAACAGTCGCGGCCAGCGAACTGAGCGTCAGGCTGCGGGCCAGGCCGGGGTCATCGCCTGCGGCAAGGCTTGTTCCGGCGGCGGCGCGGGTCTGAGCGGGGGGCGGGGGCGGTGTCGGCTGCGACAGGCCGGTGCCAGGGTCTTGCTGGTCTGTCACGCGCTCCACCTATCGGCTGGCGACCGGGGCAGCCGCCAGGCCGCCTCCGCCGGGGAACGGCCCACGGCAAAGGTTAACGCTGGGGCAGCGGCCCGGTTCCCTTACGCGAGTCAGCTTTTCGCGAGATCCTCAAAAAGCCGCGCCACGCCTTCGGCGCCCGGGTCGTTGAAGCCCGACAGGCGGTCAGAAGACAGGTAGCTGGCCCGCCCGGCCCTGGCGCGGACCATGCCCGCCGTGGCATCGGCCCCGGCACGGGCAGCGGCGGCGGCGGCGGGCAGGCCCTGCGGCAGAGCGGCCAGCGCCGGGGCCAGCGCGTCGATCATGGTGCGGTGACCGGGGGCTGCGCCGCCGACCTGCATCACCCGTTCCAGCCCTGCCGACAGCGCCCCGATCCAGTCGCGGCCCGAGGCGGCGGCATCCCCCGCAGCGGCGAAGAAGATCGCCAACAGCACGCCGGACGACCCGCCCATGGTCTGGCTCAGCTCATTTCCGACCGCTCGGTAAAGCTGGGTCGGGTCGGCCAGGGGCAGGCGGTCCAGCGCCGCGATCAGCGCCCGCGCTGCGCCTGCCAATGTGCTGCCGGTATCGCCATCGCCCGAGCGCGCGTCGAGCGCGTTCAGATCGGCCTCGGCCGCGATCAGGGCCCGGGCGCAGCGTTCCACAAGGGCGCGGCGGGCGGGATGGGCCGAGGGCAAGGGCTGGATCGGGGCCAGCCCGTCGGGCAAGGGGCGCAGGGCCACTTCGGCCAGGGGCAGGCAGCCCGGCCAGGCCCGTGGCGCGGCGGGGGCGCACAGCGCCTGGACCCGGTCCGCGTCGATGGGCAGAAGCGACAGGGAAAAGCCGTGCATATCCAGCGAGGTCATCAGGGGCGCCGGGCCGATCAGCCATTTCAGCCGCCCGGCCAGCGGCGAGCGGGCCAGTTCCTCGGCCAGAACGCTCATCTCCAGGGGCGTCGTGGCGCCCAGGTTGTTCAGAAGCGCCACATGATCGCCCTTGCCCAGATGGGCGGACAGACGGTCGACCACCATGGCCATCGCCGCCCGCGCACCGCCAAAGGCGACCTGCTCCACCCCGGCCTCGCCATGGATGCCCAGGCCCAGTTCAGCATGGCCGGGGGCGATGCGGTCTTCCTTGGGGCTGCCGGGAACGGTGCAGGTGTCGAGCGACATGCCGATCGAGATCGCGCCCTTAATCACGCCCTGGGCGGCGGCGGCGATCGTCTCCAGATCCTCGCCCGCCTCGGCCATGGCGCCGCAGATCTTGTGGACGAACAGCGTTCCCGCCACGCCGCGCGGCTGCGGCAGGTCGGGCAGGGCGACGTCATCATCGACGATTACCATCGCGACCTTGAGGCCAAAGGCGCGGGCGCGTTCGGCAGCGAGGCCGAAATTCAGCCGGTCGCCGGTATAGTTCTTGACGATCAGCAGACAGCCCGCCTTGCCCGTCACCGCCAGTATCCCGGCCAGAACCGCATCGACGGAAGGCGAGGCGAAGACATCGCCGCAGACCGCCGCGGTCAGCATGCCCTGACCGACGAAACCGGCATGGCTGGGTTCATGCCCCGAGCCGCCGCCCGAGACCAGCGCCACTTTGGAGCGGTCCCAGTCGGTGCGGACCACGACCTTGATATGGGGGAAGCCGTCCAGCCGCGCGGCCTTGCCCCCCGCGGTGCGCAGGAAGCCGTCAATGGCCTCGGTCACCAGGGTTTCCTTGCTGTTCATGAACTGCTTCATGGCGGGCTCCGTCAGGGTTGGGGCGCGGTTAGGCGGTTGCCCCGGGCATCGAACCACAGGGGATTGCGCGGGCGGATCGGCAGGCTGTCGCCGGGGGCCAACGCGGTATGGGCATCGGCAAGGGTGACGATCTGGTGGGGGCCAAGCGTCAGGTGTAGCCGGGTCTGGTCGCCCAGATGTTCCAGCCGGTGCACGGTGGCGGGCGCGCCTTCGCCCTGAAGGATATGTTCTGGGCGCAGCCCGATCTGCGCCGCGCCAGGCGGCGGCGTGGCCAGCGCGCCGAAGGCATCGGCGGGCAGAAGCGCAATGCGCGGCTGGCCCAGGCGGCTGGCGACGTAAGTGCTTACCGGGTCTTCATAAATCTCGCGCGGGGTGCCGAATTGCACCAGCCGCCCCTCGTCCAGGACGCCGACATGGCTGGCCATGGTCATGGCTTCGATCTGGTCATGGGTGACATACAGGAAGGTTGCGCCCAGTTCGGCATGGATGCGCTTCAGCTCGATCCGCAGGTCGGCGCGCAGCTTGGCGTCAAGGCTGCTGAGCGGTTCGTCCATCAGGTAGATGCGCGGGTTGCGCACCAGCGCCCGGCCGATCGAGACGCGCTGCATTTCGCCGCCGGACAGGGCGGTGGCCTTGTTGTCGAGCTTATGTGGGATGCGCAGGACGCGGGCCACTTCGGCGACGCGGGCGGCGATCTGGTCTTCGGGCAGGGCGATCATGGGCGAGCGCAGCGGGAAGGCCAGATTGTCGCGCACGGTCATATGCGGATAAAGCGAATATTGCTGGAAAACCATGGCGATATCGCGCTGGGCCGGGGTGTCGTTCAGGACCGAGGCGCCATCGATTCGCACATCGCCCCGGTCGGGCCGGTCAAGGCCCGCGATCAGCCGCAGGGTGGTGGTCTTGCCTGCGCCCGTGGGGCCAAGCAGCACGACAAAGGCACCATCGGGGATGGTTAGCGAGACGTCCCTCAGCGCCTGGGTTGCGCCATAAGCCTTTGACAGGCCTGAAAGAGTGACCTCAGCCATGATGCACCCCCGCATTGGCGGCGCTGCGCAGGGCGCGGCCGGTGACAGCATCGAACAGCGTCAGTTTCGGCGCGGTGAATGAGAGGCCCAGCGTCTCGCCGACATGGGCGGGCAGGCCCGAGGATGCGCGCGCCTTGAGCGGGCCGAAGGCTGTTTCGATGGTGATGATCTGGGTGGTGCCCAGGTATTCGGTCGCCAGAACCTGCCCGCGCAGATCACCGGTCTCGCCCAAGGTGATGTGTTCGGGCCGCACGCCCAACACAAGCGACTGTGTGCTGGCGGCTTCCTGCAACTGCGGCAGGGCGATGCGGGCGCCGCCAAGGGAAACTTCGGTTGCGCCTGACTGCGCCGCGCCTTCGAAGCGCAGGGTGTTCATCGCCGGACTGCCGATGAAATCGGCCACGAAGAGCGTGGCGGGGTGATCGTAGATTTCCTGCGGCTTGCCGAATTGTTCGACAACGCCATGATTCATAACGACGATCTTGTCGCCCATCTGCATCGCCTCAAGCTGGTCATGGGTGACATAGACCGTCGTCGCGCCCATGCGGTCATGCAGGGCGCGCAGTTCCTCGGCCATGGTCTCGCGGAACTCGGCATCCAGCGCGCCCAGGGGTTCGTCCATCATGAAGGCCTTGGGGCGGCGCACGATGGCGCGGCCCAGCGCGACGCGCTGGCGGTCGCCGCCCGACAGCCCGCCGACGCCTTTGTCCAGCAGATGTTCGATGCGCAGGATGCGGGCCACTTCGGCGACACGGCTGGCGACCTCGGGTTTGGCGACACCCTGGCTGACCAGGGGATAAGCGATGTTTTTCCGTACGTTAAGATGCGGGTACAGGGCGAACATCTGGAAGACCATGGCGATGTCGCGCTGGCTGGCGGGGCGGCGGCTGACCTCTTCGCCGTCGATCAGGATCTCGCCCGATGTCGGGATTTCCAGGCCCGCGATCATGCGCAGGGTGGTGGTCTTGCCGCAGCCCGAAGGGCCGAGCAGCATGAAGAATTCGCCATCGGCGATGGTGAAGCTTGACCCCTGCACGGCGGTGAAAGCGCCGAATTCCTTGCGCAGGTTCCTGATGACGATCTCGGCCAAGGTCTACTCCGGGAAATGGCTGGTGATGATGAACATCACCGTGCCGGCAAGGGTCACGAGGAAGGACCAGGTGAAGGCCCAGAGGAAGAAGGGCTGCATCAGCATGAAGACGCCAAGGCCGATCAGGATCGTCGCCAGCATCTCCCACGGGCCGCGGCGCAGGTGCAGAAGTCCGGTCAGAAAACGGGTCATTTCGGCGTCTGCCTTTCGTCTGGCGAAGGTCTGGCAAAGGTCTGGCTCATTTCCGCACCGCGCCGAAGGTGATGCCGCGCAGCAGATGCTTGCGCAGAAGGATGGTGAAGATCATTACCGGCAGCAGGAACAGCGTCGCGCCAGCCGCGACGGCGGGCCAGTCTTGGCCGCCGACGCCGATGATGGTGGGGATGAAGGGCGGTGCGGTCTGCGCCTTGCCCGAGGTCAGAAGGACCGCGAAGGCATATTCATTCCAGGCGAAGATCAGGCAGAAGATCGCGGTCGAGGCGATGCCGGTGGCGGCTTGCGGTAGCACGACCTTCCGGAAGGCCTGAAAGCGGGTGTAGCCGTCGATCAGGGCCGCTTCTTCATATTCGCGCGGGATCTCGTCGATGAAACCTTTCAGCAGCCAGACGGCAAGCGAGATGTTCACGGCGGTGTAAAGCAGGATCATGCCGAGATGGGTATCGGACAGACCAAGCTGGCGATACATCAGGTAGATCGGGATCGCGACGGCGATGGGGGGCATCATCCGCGTCGACAGGATGAAGAACAGCAGGTCGTCCTTGAGCGGCACCTTGAAGCGCGAGAAGGCATAGGCGGCCAGCGTGCCGAGAAAGATCGACAGCGCGGTCGAGCCGAAGCCGATGATCACCGAATTCAGGAAGCGTTCGCCAAAGCGCGAGGGGCCGACGATCTGCATTCCCTGGTCGCGGGCGACCTGTTCGTACCAGGTCTCGGGCGGCGGCAGGGCCTGCAATTCCGACACGGCGGGGCGGGTGCGGGTGGTGAAAAGGTTCACATAGCCTTCGAGGCTGGGTTCGAAAAACACCTTGGGCGGGTAGGAAATCGAATCCGGGCCGGATTTGAAGCCGGTCGAGATGATCCAGACCAGGGGCAGCAGCGTGATCAGCGCATAAAGCACGACCAGGGTGCCAGCGACCCATTTCGACGCGGGCGAGGGTTCGGTCACCGACCAGCTTGAGGAGAGGCCGCTCATCTTTCCTTAACCTTGTTCAGTGCCTTGACGTAGATCGAGGCGAGGCCGAAGACGGTGACAAAGAGGATGATGGCATAGGCGCTGGAATAGCCCGTCCGCCATTTCTCGAAGGCTTCGCGTTTCAGCTCGATCGAAGTCAGCAGGGTTTCATCGCCGGGGCCGCCGCCGGTGAGCAGCGTGACCATGTCGAACATCTTGAAATTCTCGATGCCGCGGAACAGCACGGCCAGCATCAGGAAGGGCAGCGCCATGGGCAGGGTGATGGTCCAGAACTGCCGCCATTTCGAGGCGCGGTCGATCTCGGCCGCCTCATAGATGTAATCGGGGATCGAGCGCAGCCCGGCGAGGCAGATCAGCATGACGAAGGGCGTCCACATCCAGGTGTCGACGATGACGATGGACCATTTGGCCCAGCCGCCGGGGCCAAGCATGGAGAAGGACGAGGCGGGGATGCCGGTGACGAATTCGACGGCGTAATTGATCAGGCCGATCTGCGGCTGGTAGAGGAAGGTCCAGAAATTGCCGACGACGGCGGGCGAGAGCATCATCGGCAGCACGATCAGCGTGGTGATCAGGTCATTGCCCTTGAACTTGCGGTTGATCAGCCAGGCCAGGGCAAAGCCCAAGATGACCTGGAAAGTCAGGGTCCAGATCAGGAAATGGGCCGTGGTCTGCATGTTGGCCCAGGTGTCGGCATCGGTCAGGATGCGGGTGTAATTGCGCAATCCGACCCATTTCACCTCGGCATTGGGCTTGTTGGCGGCGTAGTTGGTGAAGGACAGCCGGATGGTCCAGATCAGCGGGAAGATGTTGATCGCCAGCAGCAGCACGATGGTCGGGCCGACGAAAAGCCAGGCGATGGTGCGGTCCGACAGGCCGCGGAGGCGGCGGGCGAGGGGGCGCGGCGTGGCGCGCGCGGTCGCGAGGGCGACGGAATCGAGTTTCGTGGACATGGGACCTCAGGGCGCGCGCGACGGGGCCGCCGAAGGAAGGGGAGGCCCGGCCCCGCGAAGGGCCGGGCAGAAGGCGGCGGTCAGAGCTTGCCGTCATCCTCGAAAGCTTCGGTCCAGTCGGCAATCAGGCCGTCCAGCGCCTCTTTCGCGGTGCCATTGCCGGCCACGACGTAATCGTGGAACCGCTTCTGCGAATCCTGCAGCAGCGTGGCATAGCTGGGCTCGGCCCAGAAATCCTTCACGATGGCCATGGAATCGAGGAAGGTCTGGGCATAGGGCTGGCTGGTGGCGAAGGACGGGTCCTCGACCACGGCGCGCAGGCAGGAGAAGCCGCCCATCGACCACCATTTCTTCTGCACCTCGGGCTGGGCGAACCATTTGATATAGTCCAGCGCCGCTTCCTGATTGTCGGAATAAGACACGACCGAGATGCCCTGGCCGCCCAGTTGGGCGAATTGCTTGCCATCGGGGCCTGCCGGGTTGACCAGATAGCCGGTCTTGCCGCCGCCCACGTTCGGGTCGACCTCGAACCCCGGCCAGGTGAAGGCGAAGTTCATCTGAAGCGCGACCTGGCCCGACTTATAGGCGTCGATCCCTTCGCCCATATAGGTGTTCGAGGTGCCGGGCGCGACGCAGCAATCGTAAAGCGACTTGTAGAATTCCAGGCCGGCGACGGCGCCGGCGGAATTGACGAAACCTTCCATGTCATAGGGCTTGTCGGGGTTCTCATACAGGAAGCCGAAGCTGTAGAGCACATCCATCACGCCCATGGTGATGCCTTCGGAGCCGCGCTCGGTGTAGATCGAGGCACCATAGACGGTCTTGCCGTCGATCTCGCGGCCCTGGAAGAATTCGGCGACCTCTTTCAGTTCCGCGAAAGTGGCGGGGGGCGTCAGGTCGCGGCCGTATTTTTCCTTGAAGGCGGCCTGGATCTCGGGGCGTTCAAACCAGTCCTTGCGGTAGGTCCAGCCGACGACATCGCCAAAGGCGGGCAGCGACCAGTAGTTCGGCGTGTTCTTCGGCCATTCCGAATAGCCGGTCACCGTGGCGGGGACGAAGGCATCCATCGAGATGCCATTGGCGTCGAAGAAATCGTTCAGCTTGACGTAATGGCCGTTCTCGGCGGCGCCGCCGATCCACTGGCTGTCGCCGATCATCAGGTCGCAGAGCTTGCCGCCCGAGTTCAGTTCGTTCAGCATCCGGTCGGCGAAATTGGGCCAGGGCACGAATTCGAAATTCATCTTCACGCCCGATTGCGCCTCGAAATCCTTCGACAGTTCGACAAGCGCGTTGGCCGGGTCCCAGGCGGCCCAGCAGAGCGTCAGTTCCTTGTCCTGCGCATGGGCCGCGGCTGCGGCGGCAACAAGCGAAATGGCCGTCGCAGCGGCCAGGCGTCCAGCTTTCATGATGTCCTCCCGGTGATCTGTGATGATCGGCGTTGGTCGCGTGCCCGTGCGGCGCGCTCTCCTTCGCGCTGCCGGGCCTTCTTGCTGCGAAAACCATAGTCCCGGGTCCGGCGGGCTGTAAAGCGATTTTTGAGGTGCGTACCTCAGAAATGCGCGGCGCGAGGGCGGGACCGGGATCGGCCTGCGGTTTCGGGGGATCAGGGGGTCAGGTTCTCGGCGAGGAGGATCTCGATCCGCAACTGTTCCTGGGCGCTGTCGATGGCGCTGTGATCGGCCTTTGCGCGCAGGACGCGCAGGGCCGACCGCGCCAGATGGCCCATGTTCTGGGTGATGATCGCGTCGATATGGCCGGACAGCAGGGCCTGGCGGGTATGGGGCGTAAGTTCGTGGCCGATCAGGGTGAAGCGCCCGGTCAGGCCCAGATCGGCAAGGGTCGAGGACAGGGCGCGATGACCCGACCCCATCAGGTAGATGCCGGCCACATCGGGAGCATGGCGCAGGGCTTCGGTCACCACGGCGCGCAGCGTGATGTCGGAGCCATGGGTTTCCAGCGTGGGCAGGACGGTCAGGCCGGGGAATTGCGCCAGCATCACATCGTCAAAGCCGCGCCGCCGTTCCACCGCGTCGCGCAACTGCATGGATTGCGCGATGGCGAGGATGGAACCCGTTGATCTGCCGCAGAAACGGCCCATCAACACGCCCGCGGTGCGCCCGGCGGCGCGGCTGTCGATGCCGATGAAATGTGCCCTTTCGCTGTTGGGCAGGTCGGACACCAGCGCGATGACCGGGATGCCGCGCGCGCGCAGCGCCCGCACCGCATCGCGCACGACGGGGGTTTCGGGGGCCATCAGCGCCACGCCCGACACCGTATCGGGCAGGGCGGCCAGCGCGGCGGCAAGGGCATGGGCATCCTCGGCCGGGTAGCGCAGGATCGTCAGCTCGGTGCGCGACAGGGCGGCGGTGGCGCCGGCCTCGCGCAGCGCCTGTTCCAGCACGGTCAGGAACTGGCTGTCGCCATCGGGCAGGGCGGCCACCATGGCATAGCTGCGCTGGCGCGCCAGATTTGCCGCCGCCATGTCGCGCACATAGCCCAGCCGCGTCACCGCATCCTGCACCGCCTGCACCGTGCGGGCGCGCACCCCGGGCCGGTCGTTCAGGACGCGGTCAACCGTGGCCAGGCTGACCCCGGCCTCGCGGGCAATGTCATTGACGGTGGGGCGGGTCATTCTTCCTCCGGTGCCCAGCTTTGCCGCGAAGGATGAGGTACGTCAATCACTCCGCCAAGGGCATGGCTCATGCGCCCTTGTGGCATGGCCGCCACGGCGCGGCCAGAGCGGGCGGCCAGAGCGCGCCGATCCATCGAATTCGACCAAATTTCGCCACAATTTTGCCTTACTCGCCCAAGGCAGAAACCATGGCGCCGGACAATGTATCCGCCGCCTTCGAGGCAGAGCACAGGTGGCGACCTTAACCGGGAATTCGGGGAACAACTCCCTGACCGGCACGTCGGGCGCGGATCAGATCTCCGGGCTGGCGGGCAATGACTCGCTTTACGGCGGCGGCGGCAATGACACGCTGATCGGCGGCAGCGGCAATGACCGGCTGGATGGCGGGTCCGGTTCGGACACGGCCGATTACAGCGACAGCGCCGCCGCGGTGAACGTGAACCTGAGCGGCGGCACAGGAACTGGCGGCGATGCGCAGGGCGACACGCTGGTCTCGATCGAGAATCTGGTCGGATCGGATTTCAACGACACGCTGAGCGGCAATTCCAGTGCCAACCTGCTGGAAGGCGGGACGGGCAATGACCTGATCGACGCGGGCAGCGGGGCGGATACGCTGATAGGCGGGGCGGGGGCAGACACGCTGTATGGCGGGTCGGGCACCGACTGGGTGCTGTATTCGTCTTCGGGCACGGGGGTGAATGTCAGCCTTGCCACCGGCACGGGCATGGGTGGCGATGCGCAGGGCGATGTCCTGTCGGGCATCGAGGCGCTGGGCGGATCGGATTTCGCCGATACGCTGAGCGGCGACAACAGCGCCAATACGCTGGACGGCGGGGCGGGCAATGACCTTCTCTCCGGCGCGGGCGGCAGTGACGAGCTGTATGGCGGGGCGGGCAATGACACGCTGATCGGCGGGTCGGGCAGCGACGACCTGTTTGGCGGCGATGGCATCGATACTGCGGATTACTCGGCCTCGGGCGCGGGGGTGAATGTCAATCTCGACAGCGGCACGGGCTCGGGCGGCGATGCGGCGGGCGATGCGCTGTCGGGGATCGAGAATGTCACCGGCAGCGCCTATAACGACACGCTTTATGGCGGGGCGGGGTCGAATGTCCTGTCGGGCGGCGACGGGCGCGACGCCCTATATGGCGGCGACAGCGATGACACGCTGATCGGCGGCGCCGGGGCCGACACGCTGTATGGCGGCGAGGATCTGGACATCGCCGACTATTCCGCCTCGAACGCGGCGGTGAATGTCAACCTGACCGACTGGACCGCAAGCGGCGGCCATGCCGCGGGCGACGTGCTTCAGGGCGTGGACGGGCTGATCGGCAGCGCCTTTGACGACACGCTGGTCGGTTATGACGGGATGGGCCTGTCGGGCGACGTCTTCACCAATGTCTTCTATGGCGGCGCGGGCAATGACCAGATCGACGGCCGGGGCGGCAATGACTCGCTTTACGGCGGGACCGGCAATGACACGGTGCTGGGCGGCAGCGGCGATGACACGCTGACCGGCGATGAGGGCAATGACAGCCTGGATGGCGGCACCGGCAATGACCTGATCGACGGCGGCAGCGGCAATGACACGCTGCTGGGGGGGACGGGGAATGACTCGCTTTCCGGCGGCGACGGGGCTGACCGGCTGGATGGCGGCGAGGGCAACGACCTGCTGGAGGGCGGGACCGGGGCGGATACGCTTTTGGGCGGGCTGGGCAATGACAGCCTGACGGGCGACGAGGGCAATGACAGTCTGGATGGCGGCGACGGGCAGGACACGCTGTATGGCGGGGCCGGGCAGGACAGCCTGGATGGCGGCACGGGCAATGACCGGCTCTATGGCGGCGATGGCAATGACAGCCTGTCCGGTGGCGCGGGCAGCGATCTGCTGGATGGCGGGGCGGGCGACGACCATCTGACCGGCGGCGACGGGGCAGATACGCTGTATGGCGGCGACGGCAATGACACGCTGACCGGCAGCTTGGGCGATGCGCTTTATGGCGGGGCGGGCAATGACGTTCTGAGCGGCCAAGGTGCGATGACCCTGTCGGGCGGCACGGGCTCGGACACGATCATCGGCGGGGCCGGGCTGCTGGTCGACGGTTCGGAAGATGCCGATGACATGGATGTGCTGGACCTGCGCGAGCTGGGTCCGTTCCGCATCGCCTATAACCCGCTGAATCCCGAAAACGGCGTTGTCACCTTCTTCAGTTCGACGGGCCTGCCGACCGGGACGATGGCCTTTTCGAATATCGAGAAGGTGATCGCCTGTTTTACCCCGGGCACGCTGATCGCCTGCGAAGGGGGCGAGCGGCCGGTGGACAGCCTGCGCGCGGGCGACCGGGTGGTGACGCGCGATCATGGCGTGCAGGTGCTGCGCTGGGTCGGGCAGAAGCGGCTGGCGGCGGCGGATCTGGCGGCGGATGCGCGGCTGTTGCCGGTGCGCATCGCGGCGGGGGCGCTGGGCGGCGGCTTGCCGCGGCAGCAGATGCTGGTATCGCGGCAACACCGGATGCTGGTGACGGGCGCGCGGGCAGAGCTGCTGTTCGGCGCGGAAGAGGTGCTGGTGCGGACCGAACATCTGCTGCACCTGCCGGGGATCGCCGTGGCCGAGGTGGCCGAGGTGACCTATGTCCATCTGCTGTTCGACCGGCACGAGGTGGTGCTGGCCGATGGCGCCTGGAGCGAAAGCTTCCAGCCGGGCGACCGCACGGTCGCCGGGCTGGACGACGCCGCGCGGGACGAGTTGCTGATGCTTTTCCCCGAATTGTCCGGGCTGACCGGGGCCTGGCCCGCCGCCAGGCCCACGCTGAAGCGGCATGAAGCCAAGGTGCTGCTGGTGGCCTGAGGCGCGCGCCGTGGGGTCAGGCCGCGCGGGTGGTTGCGGTCAGCAGGCCCGCGCCGATCAGCAGGCCGCCGCCGGTGCGGTTGATGCCGCGGATCACGCGGGGCGACCGCACCAACCGCCGCGCGCGCGATGCGACCAGCCCGTAGCCGAAGGCATTGGCAAAGGCCAGGGTCAGGAAGGTGGCCTCGAAAATCGCCATCTGGGTCCAGAAATCGCCGTCGCGGTTCAGGAATTGCGGCAGGAAGGCCACGAAGAAGGTGATGCTCTTCGGATTCAGGGCGGTGACCAGCCATGCATGGGCCAGCATCCGCCCCGCCGCCGCCTTTGCGGTGACGGGTTCGACCTTCAATTCCGACCCCGCGCGCCAGAGCTTGACGCCAAGCCAGATCAGATAGGCCGCGCCCAGAAGCTTCAGCACGGTGAACAGCGTCGCCGAAGCGGCCAGCAGCGCGCCGATGCCGAGCATGGACAGGGTCATGGCGGTGAAATCGCCCAGCGCGACGCCGATCGACAGCGGCAGGGCCGCGCGCCAGCCCTGACCCAGCGCATAGGAGACGACCAGAAGGATGGTCGGGCCGGGGATGATCAGCAGGATGGACGAGGCCGCGACGAAGGCGGCCCAGGTTTCAAAGCTCATGGCTGCGGGCTCCTGTGTTTTGCAGAAGCCAGCACCCGTTTGGTGCCGCCGTCAAGATGGCTTCCCGCGCCGGTGCGTCGGCAGGGGAAGGCGGATGGCGGGTCAGCCGCGCAGCGTGCCGCCGGTGGCCTTGGCGACCTTGTCGATGATCTTGGCCGACACGGCCTCGATCTCGGCTTCGGTCAGGGTCTTGTCGACGGGTTGCAGCCGCACGGTCAGGGCGAGGGATTTCTTGCCAGCGCCCATCTGCGCCTCGGCCTTGTCGCCGGTGAACTGGTCAAAGACCCGCACACTGTCGATCAGCGCCTTGTCGGCGCCCTGGGCGGCGTTGACCGCGACCAGCGCCTCGACCCCGGCATCGACGACAAAGGCGAAATCGCGCTCGACCGCCTGCAGGTCGCTGATCGCCAGCGCGGGGCGGGTGGGCGATTTGACCTTGGGCAGCGGCACATTGGCGACCAGAACGGTGAAGGCCACGGCAGGCCCCTTGACGCCCATCGCCTGCAGGACGCGGGGATGCACTTCGCCATAGGTGGCCAGGGTGTTCGGCCCCAGCCCCACCACGCCCGCGCGGCCCGGATGCCACCAGGCGGCGGCCTTGCGGCTGATCTGGACGCGGGCGGGCGCGCCAAGGGCGGCCAGAACCGCCTCGGCATCGGCCTTGGCATCGAAGACATCGACCGGGCGGCGCGAGCCATAGGGGTCGCGCGGCGCGGTGGCGCCGACCAGCAGGCCGGTCGCCTGAAGATGCTGCTCGCCCGGCTCGCCGCCCTGGAAGACGGGGCCGACCTCGAACAGCGCCAGATCGGCGAAGCCGCGCGCCTGATTGCGCGCGGCCGCGGCCAGAAGGCCGGGCAGCAGGTCGGGGCGCAGATGCGTCATCTCGGAGGAGATCGGGTTTTCCACCCGCACCGCCTCGGACCCGCCGCCGAACAGCGCGGCCGCCTTGGCCTCGATGAAGCTGTAGGTCACGCATTCATTGTAACCGAGCGCCGCGATCTGCCGCCGCGCCGCCTTTTCGCGCACCTGCACCGGGGTAAGGATCGGTTTCGGCACGCCGGGCTGGCTGCGCCGCATCGGCGCGCCCTGCAACTTGGTCAGGCTGGCGATGCGGGCCACTTCCTCGACCAGATCGGCCTCGCCCAGCACATCGGGACGCCACGAGGGCGGGGTGGCGTCATTGCCCTTCAGGATGAAGCCCAGGGCGGTCAGTGTCTGGCGCTGCTCGGCCTCGGGGATGTCCATGCCGACCAGGCTGATGACGCGGGCCGGGTTCAGCCGGTAGCTGCGGGTCGTGTCGGGGACAGTGCCATCGACGGCGACGGACGAGGCCGTGCCGCCGCAGAGGTCGAGCACCATCTGCGTCGCCAGATCCAGGCCGGGCAGGGTGAAAGCCGGATCGATGCCGCGTTCGAAGCGGTAGCGGGCATCCGAGTTGATTTTCAGCGCGCGGCCGGTGGCGGCAATGGTGATCGGGTCCCAATAGGCGCTTTCCAGGAAGACATTGACCGTGTCCCCGGTGCAACCGGAATGCTCGCCGCCCATGATGCCGGCCAGCGATTCCACGCCCGCATCGTCGGAAATCGCCATCTGTCCGGCGGACAGGCGGTAGGTCTTGCCATCCAGGGCCACCATCTCTTCGCCGCCCTTGGCGGGGTGGATGCGCAGCACGCCGCCCTGCACCTTGTCGGCGTCGAAGACGTGCAGGGGGCGGTTGTAGCTGTAGGTGAAGTAATTGGTGATATCGACCAGGGCCGAGATCGGCCGCAGGCCGATGGCCTTGAGCCGCGCTTGCAGCCAGTCGGGCGAGGGGCCGTTCGTGACGCCGCGGATCAGGCGGCCGGCGAAGATCGGACAGCCCTTTTCCTTCAGCGCCGGGTCGATCTGCACCGTCAGGGGCGAGGGGAAGCCGCCCTCGATCGCCGGGATGGCGATGGGCTTCAGCTTGCCCAGGCCGCGCGCCGCCAGATCGCGGGCGATGCCGTGGATGCCCAGGGCGTCGGGGCGGTTCGGGGTGACCTTAATCTCGATCACCGGGTCGTTCAGCCCCTTGTAATCGATGAAGCGCAGGCCCAGCGGCGCGTCTTCGGGCAGGTCGATGATGCCGTTATGGTCGTCAGACAACATCAGCTCGCGTTCCGAACACAGCATCCCGTTGGAATCGACGCCGCGGATATTGCCGGGTTTCAGGTCGACGCCAGTGCCGGGGACATGGGTGCCGGTCGGGGCGAAGACGCCGACCAGGCCGGTGCGGGCATTGGGCGCGCCGCAGACGACCTGGATCTCCTCCATCGCCGTGCCGGGGCCGCCGGGATAGGTGGCCACACGGCAGACGCGCAGCCGGTCGGCATTCGGATGCTGGACCGCCTCGATCACCTTGCAGATGCGGAAGGCCCCCAGAGCCTCGGCCGGGTTCTCGATCCCCTCGACCTCAAGGCCCAGATCGGTCAGCGCCTCGGCGATCTGATCGACCGAAGCCGAGGTGTCGAGATGGTCGGCAAGCCAGGAGAGGGTGAATTTCATCGCATCCGTCTTTCGTCTGTGGCCCGGAGCCAAAGGGCCGGTCCTGCGCGCCAGTCTTGCGCCCGTCTTGTGCGCCAGTCCTGCGGGCAGGGAATTACCGCAAAGGCGGCGTCAGGGAAAGGGTGGGGTGAAATCGCCTTAAGGTTGTATTGATCTTCGCCACAGAAACGACATGTTTCAACCATAGCGGCTGCCATTAGTTTGCCCTAATGCGCTATAAGTCGGTTATGGAAGAGTGGTTGCGTATCCCGTATCGGCGCAGGCGCATTCCCGCATGGCGGTTGTGCACCTTGATGGCCATAAGTTTCCTGATCCTCTGGGTCGGGGCCCCGGTACTGTTCCCGGTGACCTTGTAGTTCCGTAACGATTTTCCCGGCCCGGCGCGCAGGCATGACTTGCCTGGGGCCGGGCCGCATGGCAGCAAACATTCCGGGCCGGGGGCGCTGGCCGGGAGTTTGTGCGTATATGTCAAGATGGATCGGTCTGGTCGCCGGGCTTGCGCTTCTGGCGGGTTGCGTGGCGGTGGACAATGGCGCTGCCTTGCCGCGGACGGCGGCTTTCCTGGGCGGCGAGATGAAGGTGATGGCCCCGCAGGGCTATTGCATCGACCGCGCCGCCAGCCATGATGCCGCCGATGGCGCGGTCGTGCTGATGGGCCGGTGCAGCGAAGCGTCGACCGCGGCCCCCGCCCTGATCACCCTGACGGCAGGCGGGCCGGGATCGGCCGAGGTGCTGGGCCTGGGCGGCAAGGCGCTGAGCGACTATTTCACCTCATCGTCGGGACGGGCGGCACTGGCGCGCGACGGGCGGGCCGGGTCGGTCAAAGTGTCATCGGCCGCCGTGTCGGGCGGGGTTTTCGTGATGCGCGTCACCGACCGGCGCGCGGGGGAATATTGGCGGGCGATCCTGGGGCTGAAGGGGCGGCTGGTGACGATCTCGGTCACGGCGCCGCAAGGCGCGGCGCTGCCCGCCGACCAGGGGCGCAAGATTCTTGATCAGGCGGTGAAAGGGTTTGAAGCCGCCAATCGCGGCTGAAGCCCGGAGTGGCTTGGCTTGTCAGGGTTTTTCCAGTCTAGTGGGAATCGTTTCCACAAACTCAACAATGTCGGTGAGTATCGGCGAAAGGGCGCAAGGCGGGGCAGATGGCGGGGCGATTTGACAAGCTGATGGACCGGCTGGTCTTTCGTCGTGCCCTGGCGCGTTGGGCGCGGATCGCCGAAAATGCCCCGCGCATGAGCCTTGAGGCGCTGCGCGCACAGCGCGCCCGTGCCCGGCAGATGCGGCGCGAGCTGGACCGGGTGATCCATCAGGCCGAATACCGGCTGGCCCTGCCGGTGATCGGCGCCACCGCGATCCGCAAGCCCAGCGGCAGCGACTGGGCTTGGCGGCCCGACCTGTGGCAGGGCCAGATTCCGGTGCCGGGCCTGTCCTCGGTCGCGGGACGCACACAGATCTGCGAGGGTGGCACGATCTTTCACGATTGCCGCCGGTCGGAACTGACGGTGCGGCAGATCCGCAATTCGCGCCAGTCCGACATCGCCCCCTTCGGCTTTCGGATGGATGTCTTCCGCTTTGACGGCTCGTTCCTGTCGCTGGTCCTGGACCTGCCGCCCGAGGCGGCGATCGGCCTGAAGCTGCGCCACCTGATCCGGCTGGACGTGATCGTCGAGATGGAGAAGCCGCTGGAGATCTTTGCCCGGCTGAACGTCAAGCATGGGCCGAATGTGGAGCAGATCGTCCGGGAACTGCCGTTGAACGAGGAAGAGGTGATGGTCGAATTCGATCTTGCCTATACCAAGGTCAACGAGAAGCGGATCGAGAAGCTGTGGATCGACCTGATCTTCGAAGGCCCCGAGATGAACCAGATCATCCTGCGCGACGTGACGGTCAGCCGCAGACCCAGAGCTGAACTTTGACGCGCGGAGCGGGGGCCATGGCGGGCGAGATGAAACTGACGCAGACGCGAATCCGGGCCGGGATCTGGGAGGGCGTGCTTTCGGGCGCGGCGGCGCAGGCCCCGAAACTTGAGGTGCTGCATCTGGAAAAGGCGCTTTCCGGGGTGGCAGTGATGCCGGTTCCGGGGCGCGAGGGCGAGTTCGCGGTGCGGGTGCCGATCCCGATCGAGGTGCTGAGCGAGGGGGTGCAGACCTTCCTTATTCGCGCGGAAGGCGAGACGCTGGCCCATTTCACCGTGATCACCGGCGTCGCCATGGAAGATGACCTGCGCGCCGAGATCGACCTTTTGCGGGCCGAGCTGGACATGCTGAAACGTGCCTTCCGGCGGCATTGCCTGGAATCGATGTAGGTTGCCAAGCCTCGCGTCCTAGGGACGGTGCGCCTTGCCCTCTTCCGCCGCGCTCCGTTCGGCCGCATCCAGCAGGCGCTGCAATTCGGCGCCCCGGGCGAAATCGGGGATGGCCGCGCCCTCGCCGCGGATCGCGGCGATGAAGCGCTGGTAGATGGTCGGCACTTCGGGGCAGTCGAGCGGCACCCAGGTCGCGGTCAGGCGGTCGTCACCCAGACAGGCGCGCAGGGCGCTGGTGGCGTTTTCAAAGCTGACCTCCAGCCCGCCCTTGGTGCCATAGATCCGCAGCCGCAGGTCGTTCATATGGCCGGTGGCGAAGCGGGTGGCATGGACGGTGCCCAGCGCGCCGCCTGCAAGGCGAAGCTGCATCGTGACGCTGTCATTCGCATCCAGCCTGTAATCGCCGATCCGCCCGCCCGGCGCCTTGTCGAAGGTGGCCAGCCGGGCCGAGACCTCGGTCGCCGCCTCGCCCGCGATGAAGGTGGCGAAGTCGAGGATATGGATGCCGACATCGCCCAGAACGCCCTTCGACCCATGCACCGTCGACAGCCGCCACAGCCATTGCGGTTCGGTCGACCATTCGCCCCAGGCGGGCTGGGTCAGC
>Ga0056909_1000725_pt1 | contig 26012 bp, 27 predicted proteins | sample EBPBio102011_DNA_FD_62115 | JGI IMG/M metagenome (GOLD analysis project Ga0056909, IMG submission 62115) | Wastewater treatment Type I Accumulibacter community from EBPR Bioreactor in Madison, WI, USA - Reactor 1_1/10/2011_ DNA | ecosystem: Engineered > Bioreactor > EBPR > Anaerobic-Aerobic >...
GAACGCCCTCTACCACACGGCACGTCGCCGTTCGCTCGAGCGGCTGAACCGGCTGTTCAACTTCCTGATCGTGATCCTCGGTGCCGCAGCGGTGGGCGACATCGCCTCGATCTACGGATTGCCCCGGCATTTCATCGGGCTGGCCATCGCCGTGATCGGGGCGCTGCAACTGGTCTTCGACTTCGGACGCCAGGCGCGCGATCATCAGGTTCTTCAGCGCGACTACTATGCGCTTCTGTCCGAGATCGAGGCCGTGCCGACGGCGGACCAGGACCAGTGTGCCAAATGGTTCAGCCGCATGGTCCGCATCACGGCGGACGAACCCCCGCTCTATCGTGCGCTCGACGTCAAGGCCTACAACGACGCCCTGGATGCCACCGGGACCTTTGAGAGCTCCGAGCGGCTGCACATACCGCTTCTGCACCGCGCCCTCGGCGGGGTTTTCTCCTTCGAGGGCTACAACTACCGGAAACTGGCCGAGATCGCTGACAGGCGCTGACATCGCGATCTCCTATTGCCGTGCCGCGCGGCGGACCTGGCCCGAAGACAGGGCCGGGATCGACATTGCGCCGCCGTCGCTGAAGTGACGGCACCGCGGGCACATGCGGTTGTGGACGCCCTGGCTCTGAAACTCGGACCGGCAACACATGCACAGCCGCGGCCCGCGCTTCATCTTGCCGTTCAGGGCCGCATTCAACTCGGCCAGGCGGTCTTCCAGGTTGCTGCGGTCATAGTAATGGCCGCTGACCACCCGCCCCGAGGGATCGATGATGGCATAGCCGCGCCCGCTCCAGAATTGCAGGGCATAGCCGCTGGAAGGTTTGGGATTGTTGGCGTCGTCGCTCATTGCCGCACCACCTGCAGCAGCTCGTCCGCGCCGGCGTTCAGGCCCAGGCCCGCACCGACCCACAGGCCCGCCACCAGGAGAACGATCAGGGCAAGGGCGCCAAGAATGTCTTCAAAGCGAAGTCCTGCCATCACGCCCTCTCCCGCACCGGCAGGTGCAACTCGAAAGGCGGTGGCGCCGCGAAATCGAGGACGCGGCGATCCCGGAACGGCAGTCCGATCACCTTCGCAATGCCCTCGCGATGTTCCTCCTGTTCCGCCTCGCGGACCAGGAACCCCTGCAGCTGACGCAGCGACGCACTCAGGCGGGAGACGGTTGCCGGATCAGGCCTGACACCGCCGGCGAGCAGAGCAAGGGTTTCCCCGAGGTCCCGCGCAGCGCCCCTGAAGGACGCTGCCGAGATGTCAAAGGCCGGCAAGGGTTTGGACAGGACCTGCGTCATGCCGCCGCCCTCTTGTCAGCCTTGGCGTCAGCATTTTGACTCGCCACCGGCGGATACTTCGCGGTATCGAGGATTCGAGGCTTTCCCTTGGGATAGCGCTCCGGCCACAGGGACTCGGGCTTCAGACCGAGGAACTCGGCGATGACCTGTTGGGCCTTGTAATGGGTCTGGGCGGGAACCTTGCGGCAGGCACCGGCAGGCATGCCGTTGCGCTTTGCAAGCTCCGTGAGGGTCATGCCTTGGCGATGGATCTCGGCGACAATGCCGGGCCAGTCCATCGCCGGACGAGGGCGTTGGGTCATGGGACTTCTCCAGGATGGGCGGGTGCGTCAACACCCGCCTTTTTCTGAGCTTCTTGGGGCACACGCGCAGGCCACACGGCCAGCGCATGGGATAGGTATAAGGACAATCATGTCCCGATTCAAGACACTTTTGTCTTCACGACGGTGGCCGGACTTCGACTTCTCGCTGCTGACGGCGCAAGACAAGCATGATATTGAAAAAGAACTAGATTTTATTCCATCTGACCGCTTGGCCGCAGTGATGGAGAAGATCGGGCAGGACAGATTTGTCCATCTGTCGGGCCGCTCATGGAAGCAGGTCAGCCGCTATCTACGCGGTGATCGGATCCCTAGCGATGTGCTGGAGGCAATCTCGGCCGACACCGGAGCATCGATAGATTGGCTCGCCAAAGGCACGCTCCGGACCGCCGAGGACGTCAGCTTTGAGGAACGCGTCATCGGTTTAGCGACGGGAAAGCGCCTCACGCGCCTGAGCGGCCCTATGCCGGATGCTCCGCGGGCAAAGCTCGGTTACGCGCTGAAGTTGCTCTATGATCGTCGTGACGCGCTCGACAGCTTTGTTCCAGGCGAGCCTGAACCAAAACAAGCCGCGACAGGCGCACTCAATGGCAGCAATGGCTTCGTTCGCCTCCCGCTTTATGAGGATGTCGCCGCGTCAGCTGGGCTTGGGTTGGAAGCGCCCGCCGCGCCTTCGGCGTCGTCGGTCATCGCGTTCGACAGCAAGTTCTTGCGCGAGAAGGGCGCCGCCCCTGATCGATGTTCCGTCATCACGGCTCGCGGCGACAGCATGACACCGACAATTCCGGATGGATCATTGCTGGTGGTCGACCACAGCCAGACCCAAGTATCCAACGGCTTCATCATGGTCATCAACCTGGGCGACGATCTGCTGGTCAAGCGCGTGCGCCGCCGCCTGGACGGCCTCGTCGACCTGATCTCGGACAACCACGCCTACGCCCCCGAAACCATCGGCCCGGACACGCTGCAGCAGCTGCGCGTCGTCGGCCGCGTCGTGTACTTTTGCAGGGCCCCGTGAGAGGGGCCGTTTCCTTGGAGGTCTGAATAATGAAGCGCCCAGTTCTGCCATTTGCCATTGCCGCCGCAATGGCCTTTTTGACATCTTCGGTGTCGGGGCAAGAAGTTTACACTGGAACCGGCCGCCCAGTGAACTTCGATCTCGGCTATGGTGTCCTCACCCACCCTGGCTCGTCGTTGATTCAGCAATGGTACACCGTTGCCGACCCCAACCTGCCTGTGTCGATTACTTCCGATAGCTTCGATGGTCTGGAAATCGCCTATATGGATCGGAACTACGTTTTCAGCGCTGACCTTGGTATCGACGTCTCAGAGCCGGTGGCAGCTGTCGAGATTGTGATTATCCCTTTCGACGTGTTCAACGACGCGGGCCGGCCACTGAGCCTTTACCACGTCGAGGACTTCGCGGTCGGCACCTCAAAGGTAGATGGCAAGTGGAACGTGTTCTCCGAAGCGGAAGCGATCAACACCCTGACCAGTTTTGCCTATGTCAACCGCGTGCGGCTGGCGAGTGGCGAAGTGGTTTCGGCAGACCAGAGCTTCGTCCTGGAGCAAGCGCGGAAGATCAGTGCAGGGCTGGTAGTGGCTGACATCGACCCTGATGCTCAAGGCGACGATCAGTAGATTCCTTCGGCAATGGAGTGTCAGGAACCGCCTCGCTACCCCGGCTTCTGACACTTTGTCCTTTCGGAAACCCCCCTCCCTCAGGTCACCCGGAATGCCCATGCCATATCGTTGCTTTTAAACGATCTTTCGTCCAACCACTCTGGCCACGAGGGTTTCCGAACGTTTTTCGGAAACCTCCCCTCGCCAATCTGCCACGGCAGCGGGCCGCACAGCACTTTTCTGCCCGGCGACGCATCGATCATCCGTTTGGCCTCAATATGTTAGCCCATGCTGCCCAATGCGCGCTCAATGCGGCCCCGATGCGCGCCAGGTGAGCGGTCACCACGCCGATTCCGCGCATTTTCACCGGCCAACTTTCACGCCACCCCACCGCACCAATCGCCGTTTTACTGTTAGGTTTCAGCCCCTTGCCCCTGCTTTGGCGGGTTTCGGAATTGGTCCAGAAGCTACCATCCCCCTACAGCCGCCAGGCTCCGGTCGTGGCGGGATGACAGGCCGCTGGCTGCTCAGCCGCCTTGATATGTTCAACCTGCTTCGAGACCAGCTTCATGTATGCCACGCATGCGTTTGGATGCGCATCGGAATGACGGCCATGCCTTGAACTTTCTTGAGACCTGTAGCCAACAAGAGGGCTTGGTGGAGCGGGCGGCGGGAAGAACCCGCGTCGCCTGCTTGGAAGGCTTGCGCTATATCGCCATACTATCGTTTGACAACAAATACTTGCACGCAAAGCGTTCGAATTTTTGTCGGCGATTTGTCGGGAGACGATTCTTGGAGCGGGCGGCGCGCACCACAGGGTGAAAATCGAACCTAGCCGATCCTCGCCTTATCCTTTTACTTCAATAGCTTCCGACAAGGCACCCGTTCCGGCTGATGTCATCCTGTGTGCTGGGGGTGTAAGGAATGTGTGCTGCCGTTGCAATCGCTCATCTCCTTGGACCGGCCACCGATCGGCTGATTTCCGTCAGGATGCCCAAGACAAGGCCGCAAAGGAACACGATGTAGCCTTGGCTGATCGACAGCTTGCTTTGGGTCTCAGCCTTCTGAACGCTGTCGATGCGGAACGCATCTGCGAATATGGACCCGGTTTGGTTGATGCCGACCTCGTATCCCAACATTAGGGTCAGGACACCCAGCACCATCGCAATCCATGCAACTATCACACCCACTTTGGTGAAGAACATCCTAGCCTCCGTTCAGTAATCTCAACCCGTGATAGCGGGGACCGAGATAATTTGGCAGAAAAATCCGAGGCCTTGACCTTGACAGGTGATGCCGCGCGACACCCCCCAGTGGGGTCCGCCTCCTGCACCATCAGGGCATCGACAGCTACATCCGTTTGGCCTCTTTGGGGTGTCGTTCGCGCTGCCCATGTCCTGATCCTCACAACGCCACCCCTCGCCACCCCGCCGTCCCACAGGGCACAGTCTAGTGAGTCGTCCCGCGGGCATTCCGAACGTGTCCCATAAGAATGCCTGTTGACATTTGGGACGCGCCCCTACTTCATATCTAAGACATTGAGAGACGGGAGTGCCGCCATGCTGATCGGATATGCCAGAACCTCGACCCTTCACCAGAAGGCCGGGCTGGAAGCGCAGGAGCGCGACCTGAATGCCGTGGGATGCGAGCGCATCTTCGTGGAGCAGGTATCATCGGTGGACGTGGTGAAGCGCGAGAGGCTGGCCGAGGCTCTGACCTATGCCCGCGACGGGGACACGCTGGTGGTCACTAAGCTGGACCGTCTGGCGCGCTCTGTGGCGCATCTGGTGGAGGTTCTGCGGCAGCTAGAGGCCAAAGGCGTTGCGCTGCGCATCCTTGGCATGGGCGTGGATACCTCGACCCCCACGGGCAAGCTGATGCTGAACGTCCTCGGGGGCGTGGCAGAGTTTGAACGCGAGATCATGCTGGAACGCCAGCGCGAGGGGATCGCCAAGGCGAAGGCCGAGGGGAAGTATAAAGGCCGGGCACCCACGGCACGGGCCAAGGCAGAGGATGTGTTCAAGCTGCACCGGGAAGGGGTCGGGGGATCGGAAATCGCCAAACGCCTTGGGATCGGCAGGGCGAGTGTGTATCGGATACTGGACCACGCAAAGGAAAACGCTGCCTGAGTGCCTCTCTGCTTGCCCGCTGCCCCCCCGTCTGGAAAGAAGGGCAAAAAGCCAGCGGGACGGGCAGGATGTACGAGAACGCCTTCAATTCCATCGAGAAGGCCCTTCGCGCCGAAGAAGGGATCAGCAACGAACTGGATTATGTCGAACAGACCTCCTGGGTGCTGTTCCTGAAATACCTGCACGATCTGGAGGGCGAGCGTCGGGACCGGGCGGACCTGGAGGGCAAGCCCTACAACCCGATCATCGAAGGTCGCTACCGCTGGGACCGCTGGGCTGCGCCGAAGCTGCATGGCCAGCTCGACCACAATGCTGCCATGACGGGCGACGATCTGGTGCGCTTCGTGGACACCGAACTGTTCCCACACCTTGCCCGCTTTCATGACCACGCCACCGGCCCCGATACCATCGAATACAAGATCGGTGAGGTGTTCACTGAACTGCGGTCCAAGTTCCGTTCGGGCTACATCCTGCGGGATGTGCTGGAAATCGTGGACGGGCTTGCCTTCAAGACCCAAGCCGACAAGCACGAATTGTCGGCCCTGTATGAAACCCGCATCCGCCGCATGGGCAACGCGGGGCGCAACGGGGGCGAATACTACACTCCGCGCCCGCTGATCCGGGCGATGATCCGCGTAACTGCCCCGCAGATCGGCGAGACGATCTATGACGGCGCGGTGGGGTCGGCGGGCTTCCTCTGCGAAGCCTATGACCACCTGCGCGGCCCGAACATCTCGGCCTCCGACTATGAAACCCTGCAACGCCGCACCTTTTACGGGCAGGAGAAGAAGTCGCTCGCCTATGTCATCGGCATCATGAACATGGTGCTGCACGGGATCGAGGCGCCGAACATCGTCCACACCAACAGCCTCAACGAGAACGTGCTGGATTATCAGGAGAAGGACCGCCACGACGTCATCCTGGCCAACCCGCCCTTCGGTGGCGGCGAGCGGCGCGAGGTGCAGCAGAACTTCCCCATCAAGTCGGGTGAGACGGCCTATCTGTTCCTGCAACACTTCATCCGCAAGCTGCGGGCCGGGGGGCGCGCGGCGGTGGTCATCAAGAACACCTTCCTGTCGAACACCGACAATGCCAGCGTGGCCCTGCGGCGGGAGTTGCTGGAGGCTTGTAACCTGCACACCATCCTTGATTGCCCGCAGGGCACCTTTCAGGGCGCCGGGGTCAAGACAGTGGTGCTGTTTTTTCAGAAGGGCGAACCCACGCGGCGCATCTGGTACTACCAGCTTGATCCGGGCCGCAGCATGGGCAAGACGAACCCGCTCAACGATGATGACATGGCCGAGTTTGTGGCGTTGCAGTGCGGGTTCGCCACGGGGCCGAAGTCCTGGTTTGTGGACGTGGCCGATGTGGACGCTGCGACCTTTGATCTGTCGGTGAAGAACCCCAACGCGCCAGAGGCCGAGGCGCTGCGCAGCCCGGAAGAGATCATCGACGCGATCCTTGCCCGCGATGCAGAGACGGCGGACATCCTTGAGCGGATCAGGGGGCTGCTGTGAAGGCTGGGTGGCGGGTGGTTCCGCTGGGGGAGGTTTGCTCGGTCGTCAATGGTGGCACACCGAAGTCGAGCGTTGCCAGCTATTGGGGCGGCGATGTCAATTGGCTGACCCCCAAGGACATGGGCCAGATGACCGGTCGGCACATCGCCGAAACGCCACGCAAGATCACTGCGAATGGCTTGGACAACTGCTCGGCCCGCCTCGTGCCCGCTGGTTCCGTGATCATGTCCACGCGCGCACCTATCGGACATTTGGCCATTAACGATGCGCCGATGGCCTTCAACCAAGGGTGCCGGGGGATGATCCCTGAAGCAAACCTTGATCCGGTCTTTCTGTTCCACTTCCTTTCGGCAAATACCGAGGCGCTTAACAAGCTAGGGACTGGGACGACGTTCAAAGAACTTTCCGCCACAGCACTTCGCGCTTTCCCCATCCCCCTCCCACCACTGGACGAGCAGAGGCAGATCGTTGCGGTTCTGGATGAAGCCTTCGAGCGTCTCTCCCGCGCCCGCGCCAACGCCGAAGCCAACCTTGCAGACGCGCGGGAGTTGTTCGTGGTTGCGCTTAAGCAGATTTTCTCAATAGCTACGGGGATGCCGAAAGGGAGCGTAGTGCAGCTTGGCTCTACCTTCAAGACTGCCACCGGTTCAACGCCACCAAAATCTGACGCTAGGAATTACGGTACTTTCCTGCCCTTTGTGAAGCCGCCGGAGCTAACTGACGGAGAAGTTTTTGAAGCACCAGATAACCTCAGCGCAGAGGGCGCCGCGCTGGCGCGGGTTTTTCCTGCCGGAAGTGTTCTAATCTCGTGTATCGGAAATCTTGGGAAGGTTGGACTGGCGACAAGAACGCTGACGTGCAACCAGCAGATCAATGTGATCAGTCCAAATACGGCGGTAGCGCTACCAGAATTTATGTTTTTTCAGGCTCTGTCCCCGCAGTTTCGTGGCCAGTTAAGCGCTGCTTCGTCTGGCACGACTGTGCCCATCGTGAATAAGTCGAAATTCAATGCGATTGAGATTGTTGTGCCTCCGTTGGATACGCAACGAGAGATCGCCGAAAAGCTTGCGACCATTCAGAGTGAGAGCAGATCGGTGGCGACAGACTACCAAACGAAAGCAGCAGCAATAGATTGGCTCCGCCAATCCCTTTTGCAAAAAGCCTTCTCAGGCGAGCTGACGTGACCTAACTTCAGCCCATGTACGAGTCCGAAACCGAGTCCGACACCCGCGCTAACCGGATTGATCCGGTCCTTGTCGCGTCGGGATGGACAACGGTTCCGGGGGCCAGGGTGCGGCGTGAGGTGATCTGTCCTGGTCGCATCATGCCGGGGGGCAAGCGCGGGGACCGCCTGTCCGCCGATTACGTCCTGATCTACCGCGACCAGAAGCTTGCCGTGATCGAGGCCAAGCGGGCGGCTCTGGCCCACACCACCGGCCTTGCCCAGGCCAAAGACTATGCCACCCGCCTGAAAGCCCGCCTCGTCTATGCCACCAACGGCCTTGGCTGGTACGAGGCGGATATGGCGACGGGGACGGAAGGCGACGTGCAGCCCTTCCCTACGCCCGATCAGCTTTGGGATCGCTGCTTTGGCGATGCGAACAAGTGGCGGGAACGCTTTGGCGCGGTGCCCTTTGAAGTGGCGGGCGGAAAGTGGGAACTGCGCTACTACCAGCACAACGCCATCAATGCCGTGTTGGAGGCCGTGGGGAAGGGCGACAAGCGCATCCTCCTGACGCTGGCGACGGGGACGGGCAAGACCTCCATCGCGTTCCAGATCGCCTGGAAGCTATTCCACGCCCGCTGGAGCCTGTCCGGCGAACCCATCCGCCGCCCACGCATCCTGTTTCTGGCGGATCGCAACATTCTGGCGGATCAGGCATACAACTCCTTCTCCGCCTTCCCCTCCGATGCGGTGGCCCGGATCGACCCCGACACGATCCGCAAGAAGGGGGGCGTCCCGAAGAACGCCAGCATCTTCTTCACGATCTTCCAGACCTTCATGACGGGCGACGGAAAGCCCAGTTACGAGGGCTACCCGCCCGACTTCTTCGACTTCATTATCATCGACGAATGCCACCGGGGCGGCGCGAATGACGAAGGCAACTGGCGCGGGATCATGGAGTACTTCAAGCCCGCCGTGCAGCTTGGCCTGACCGCCACGCCCCGCCGCAAGCACAACGCCGACACCTACGCCTATTTCGGCAATCCGGTCTATGTCTACAGCTTGCGCGAGGGGATCGAGGACGGCTTCCTGACGCCCTTCAAGGTGCGCCAGATGGCCAGCACGATTGATGAGTATGTCTGGGACGGGACGGATGAGATTGTCGCGGGCGAGGTGGAGAAGGACAAGTACTCCGAGGCCGACTTCAACACTCGCCTGATTATCGAGGAACGCGAACGCAGCCGGGTGGCCGAGTTCATGGCCCAGATCGACCAGCGCCAGAAAACCTTGGTCTTCTGCGCCACGCAGGACCATGCGCTGCGGGTGCGGGACTACGTCAACCAGATCAAGGCGAGCCCCAGCCCGAACTACTGCCACCGTGTCACGGCGGATGACGGCAAGCTGGGCGAACAGCACCTGCGGGACTTTCAGGACAACGACAAGACCATCCCAACGATCCTGACAACCTCGCAGAAGCTGTCCACCGGGGTGGATGCACGGAATGTCCGCAACATCGTGCTGATGCGCCCGATCCGGTCGATGATCGAGTTCAAGCAGATTATCGGGCGCGGAACCCGGACCTATGACGGCAAGGACTACTTCACGATCTATGATTTCGTGAAGGCGCATGAAATGTTCCAAGACCCCGAGTGGGACGGCGAACCGCTGCCGCCCGAAGGCGAACCGCCGCGCCCGCCCGAACCTAAGTCGGCCCCCCCGGAACCGACGGAGCCGCCCGAAGGTTGCGGTGAGGATGGTGGGGATGATCCGAAGCCCAAGCTGATCATCAAGCTGGGGGATGGCAAGGAACGCACCATCCAGTACATCGCCGCGACCACCTATTGGGGGCCGGACGGAAAGCCCATGACGGCGCAGCAGTTCCTTGAACGGCTGTTCGGTGATCTGTCCGGCATGATCGCCACCGAGGATGAACTGCGGCGGCAGTGGAGCAACCCGGAAAGCCGGGAACACCTCATTGCCCTGTTGGAACAGCGTGGCTACGACGCCGACAAGCTGTCCGACATGCGCCGCCTGATCGACGCCCCGAACAGCGACCTGTTTGATGTGCTAGCCTACATTCGCTTCACCACCCCGCCCAAGACCCGCGCAGACCGCGCAGAAGCAGCCCGTGGCGACGGTCTGGCATCGGCAGATGCGAAGATGCGGGAGTTCCTGCTGGGCGTCTTGCAAGCCTATGAGGCGCTTGGCGAGGGTGAACTGGCGACCCGCAAGCTGGGCGACTTCCTGACGGCGCGGTATGGGTCGCTGGCCGATGCGAAGGCGGCGCTGGGCGACGTTCCGAAGATTCGGCGGGCCTTCGTGGACGTTCAGCGCGATCTCTACCGACAATAATTTTTCAGTCCCTTCTGGCCGTTCTTGGTCACAAACACGGCGTTTGGGCACAAATCCCGGACACAGGTGCCGTCCAACTTGTTGAAGTTTCGACGTGAACTCGCAGACGCACCGGATTTTACATCTGGCGCGTCAAGCTATTGTTTTTATTTATAATTATCTTGAAATGCCGCGATGGTCATGCGATATCAGTGCCAGCAGGACGTCCAACCTGTGAACCTCTCCGGCTCCTCCCCATTGGGGACAAGCCGACCACCAGACCGAACCGCAATCCGCCCTGCCAGATGCAGGTGCGCTTCCCGCGACAGAGCACAGGCAATCAGTGCGATGTGTGCGGCCCTCGGCAAAACTCTCCTGACCACTCGTCAGCCCCATCGGGATTACTCACGGGGCCATCGCTCATTCCCCACTCGGGGCCGGTGCCAGCCCGGATCGCTGGATCGTCTGACCCACGACACGGGGCCATGCAATATAGAGCTGGTGGATGCCGGTGCCCGATGGTCGCAACCCAATGCGTGAAGGGCAAGCCGCGAATGCGGTTTCGGCGAAGGTCCGGGGCTGATGCTGCCCCGCTGACGATGCCCCGGCAGGGGCGAAACCTTCACCACCGATCCCGAGCCCACCTCTCGCAATCAGGCCGTGCCTGTGTGTCTGGGGGCGGGTACAAATTCCATGGAGGACTTCCTGAACCACGATCCTACCGGCCAGACCCCCAGGGGCGAGGCCAGACCATGACGGCCCGCATCTGTGCCGTCCCCAACTGCGGCAGCCCAGCCGCGTCCGACTACTCCCCGCATTGCCGCCGCCACAAGAGCACCGTCCGACGGCATGGTGCCCCCAGCCAGCGCGGCATAACCAAGGCCGAGCTTGCCCCCTTCCTGGCCCGCATTGAGGCCCGCATCGCCAAGAACCCGGGCAGCGAGGCATGGTCCCTGATGGAAGCGTCATGGGCTGCCATCGTCGCCGAGGCCAAAGCCATCGCCAGCCGCCACATCGGCAACAGGTACGAGCGTAGCGCCGCCAGCGAGATCACGGCAATCGCCCAGGACTGTGCCGACGCCGAGGTGATCAGGACGGTGCTCGCCATGGTCCTCTTCTGGCACGACAGGCCACTCCGCTTCGCTTCCGACAATGCCCTGCGGGTGCAGATCGCGCGGCGGCTGCGGGCGCTGTCACAGTGCCATGTCGGGCGGCGCTACGATCACCGGACGGGCAAACAGGTCCGGGTCTACCACGAGATGACACCGAGGGCAGCGGGCATCATCGGCCAAAAGGTGATGATCGCCTTCGGAGGCATCGGGCTGCACCTGGCGGCTCTGGACGACCGCGACCGCGAGGCCGAGCAACAGGCGAAACGGTGGCTCGCCACGGCACTTTCCCACCTGAACTGAAGGATACCCCTTTGACCATTGACAAGACCGGGGCCGCGCTGCCCCATGCTTCCTGCATCGTGATCACCACCGATGGCTCCTGTCAGCCCAATCCCGGGCCGGGGGGCTGCGCTGCCATTATCGACAGTTTCGATGATCGTGGCGCGATGACCAGCGAGACCCGCGTGGACGGTGCATCCGCCACCACGAACAACCAGATGGAACTCCTTGCAGCCATCATCGGTCTGGAGGCCATCGCACCTGTCGAAACCCGCCCGATCCTTGTCTGCAGCGACAGCGAGTATGTGGTTCTGGGCATGAATGAACGCCTCACGAAATGGATCGCCAGCGGCTGGCGGAACGCGGCTAGGAAGCCGGTGCCGAACCGCAAGCTCTGGGAGCGCCTTCAAGCCCAGTGCGAGGGGCGCGACGTCAGTTTCCAGTGGGTGCAAGGCCACGCCGGAAATGCTTGGAACGAACTTGCCGACCAACAGGCCGCCCAGGAATGCGAACGCTGGAAGGCCAAGGCGGACGAACAACGGTTCGCGGAACTGTTCGGGCAACCCGCCTGATTTCAAGACCTCGGCGGGGGCGATTTGGTTCCCGCCATCCCCTATCCCGTCAGTGAATGATCGAGACACAATGCTGCTCGACCCCTGGCCCCGAGGCGAAAGCCTCCGTGCCGCCCGCCAGAGACCCGGCCACCGCCACTTCCAGGCAGGAAGTCATCTGCCCCGGTTGCCGTCATCATTTCCCACCAGCACGGAGGAACCAGAAATACTGCAACCCGAAATGCCAGAAGAAAGCCACGCGCAACGCGGCCCGAGGCCCTCGAGAGACCGAGAACAGGACACGCACGGAGCGCCATTACAACCGCGCCACATGGCTGTCCTACGATCTGAACAGGATGCCCCCGGCCAGGCAGAGGTCGGTGCTTCTCGCGCTCTTGGAAGCTGCGTCTGGCGGAGATGCGGCGCTGCGCAACATTCTCCTGGACCCGACCCTGCTTGGGGCCGACTGGTCATCCGCCATCGGCAAGCTCTACCCCGATACCAGATGCCCGGAGAAGCTGAACATCGCCAAGATGGTCAACAGCTTCTGTCAGGTGGAATGGGGATGCAGCGTCAGGGAGGCGATCCTGGACGATGGCAAGCCAGCCGGGCGGAGGTTCGGGGAGGCGGGACCTGAGGACGTGAATCCGCCCTCCGCACTCTATTGGGAGGCCTCCATTGATCCCGTCTGGGTGCGCCCGAAGGTGCCCGAGGACCAGACACCCTACGACTGGCGGAGGATCGCGCGGGCCTTCGGCGACAGGGGCTGGCGGAGATACTTCACAGGTGAGGAGCTTGACCTGATGCTCTGATCGTTGACGCGGGGGGCGGGCGCAATCCGCCCTCCGCACATATATGAAAGACCCATGCATAGTCACCCGAGGGTGCGTTTACCGGCTCTGAACAGGTCAGACCACGGACGGCGGCGCAAGCCGCCCTCCGATCTACGACCCCACATAGGGCTGTCCATACCGCGTAACGCGGGAAGACCACCTCGTCGGGCATCGTCGAAGAAGAGCCGACGACGAGGCTTCCTTCTCAAATGCCGATCACGTCCATGCCGACGCACTCGCTTTCCGCAGCCCATCCGGAATCGTGGTCTCGAACCTGCCGAGATGCCCGAAACTCATGGTCGGAACCAAGGTGACGGGTCTCCTTCCCTGCGGTCTAAGCCTAGTCTCTGTCGCCAGACTGCTGACCATCAGCCTCCGATACCGGAACGCCCAGCGCCTTCTTCATCGCTTTGGTGGTCGCCCGCAGCTTCGCGACCCTGCCACCATAAACGCTGTCCCCGACGCCGCCCAAGGTGTGCCCAAGGATCAGGTTCTGGTCCAGTGTCGAGACCTCGGCCAGAATGAGCCTGTCCTTCATATTGTGCCGCAGCGAGTGGATGACGTGCTTTTCGTCCTTGGTCACGGCCCGGACATGCTTCATCAGCGCCGCGGAGGCCGCGTCTGAGCCCCGGACACGCCCGTAGGACTGGAAGACCATGTTGCCTGCACGGGACAGCTTGAGGGCTTCCTCTGCCGCCGCCAGTGCATCCCCAACTAGGGGCACTTCACGGCGCGATGTGCTGGTCTTGAGGCGGCGCAGGGGGTGGGGCTCGATGCGGATGAACGGCATATCGCCCGTCGCCTCCACGTCCTCCACCCTCAGGCCGGAGACCTCGGAAATCCGGCATCCGGTCCCCTCGATCAGACGCCAGATCAGCGCCAACTCCGGGCTGGCCCCCGAGATCACCCTTGCGCGCACCTGTTCAAGCACCTTGGGGGGCAGCGGATCGCGCTTGTCCGATGCCTTCTGGCCTTCGCCCTTGCGAACCCGGACCACCGGCAGATCGTTGAAGGGGTTCTGGAATGATCCCGGCAGATTGAACTCCTTGGCAGCAAGGTTGATCACCGCCGCGACGATGGACAATTCCCGCGACACCGTGGCGGCGCTCACCTTCTGCCCGACCCCGCGCCCCGTGACCTTCACCCGGTCAAGCATCTCATCGCGGACCTTACGGGCATCGTCACGGGTCAGCGTGGTCAGCACGGGATCGCGCCCTATAGCCTTGATCGTGGTCGCAATGACCCTGTTCGCCAGCCCCACAACGCGGCTGTCGGTGGCGGGGTTATCCGCGTCCAGCTTCTCTTTCAGATAGAGCTTCCGGGCATCTTCAAGCGTCGGCTCCGGGGCCTTGATGCGGTCAGGACCGAGGCGCAAAAGGTTGATCGTGTAGCGGTCCACAGGCGGCACCCCGACAGGCTCGTATTCGTCCTGCGGATAGCGGTCCATCATGGTCTCGCCCATCAGGACCAGATCGGCCTTGGTCGCCCCGGCTTCGATCAGATCGGCCCGCCGACGCAGCGCCTCAGCATAGGCTTCCCGCTCTGAGGCATCGGCAGAGGAAGCCGCTTCTGCCATGGACTGGCGCTGACGTGCCCGGTCAATCTCACGCTCCACCTCTGCGTGATAGTGGGGGTAGGCCCTCAGGGCTTCTTTCTCCGAATCCCCTAGCTTTCGCTTGAATTCGCGCTTCGTGATGATCTCAGCAACGTCCTTGGGAACCCTGCGGCGATACTCGAAGCTGCCTGACCCTGTGCGCCTTACGTTCTTCAAGACAAGTCCCATGTGTGCCCCGTGTGTGCTCAAGTGTGCACCGGAACGACAGCTATATCACGGAAGTTATTGAGTAATAAGGCCAACAAGAGGTCTTATTGGAGCGGGCGGCGGGAATCGAACCCGCGTCTCCTGCTTGGAAGGCAGGGGTCTTACCATTACACAACGCCCGCGTCGGTTCCGCGTAGCTAAGCTGACAACCGACCGGCGTCAAGATGCCTGTTGGAATGGAGCCGGGGCTAGCGGCTCCGAGCGATGTATTGCTGTCGTTTGGCGCACATCTCTAACGGACGCAATGGGGCGGCAAGGGCCGGGGCATCGTTGACACCATCGCCGACCATGCCGCCGCGGAGTCCCGAGCGCTGCCAGCCCGCGATGCAATCCGCCTTCGCTTCCGGCGTCAGCCGCGCCTGGGCATGACCTACCTTCAGTTCGCGGGCAATCGCTTCGACGGTGGGCGGCGCGGCGCCCGACAGGAAGGCGAACATCACCGTGCTTGTATGGGCCTGGCGCAGCCTGCCGAACACAAGCCAGGAAATGCCGCGGCCGATGTCCGGAAACACCAGCTCCAGCGCCAGAAGCAGGCCCATCAGAACGCCGATGAGGAGCCAGACCGTTGCGGAAAGCATGAAGAAGGCGCTGGCGCTGTTCTGCTTGCGAAACATGCTTTCCCCCAATGGACGACCAGTTTCGCCGCCGCGACGGGTGGTTTGATCGGAAAAATTTTCATTATTTATATCAATGAGATAACTGATAGTCTCGGCCTGATGGCCGGCGCAGCCCTTGGCGGGGCCGGTCTGATCCCGCCCCGCATTGCCGGTTTCTTGATCGGGATTTCCCGATGTTCGCCAGGATGATGCTGTCGCTGATGCTCGCACTTGCGCCGGTCATCATCGCGCTGTCGAATCTTCAAAGGCACCAAAGACTTCGTCAATCGCAGGGTCTCGACCAGATGGACGGTCCTGAAATCCCGACAAACATCGGGGCCCTTCATCTTGGTGTTTCCGGCCAATCGCTTTGTGGCGCCGCCGCCAGTGCTGCGCGGGCGGTCGGCAAGGTCATGATGGCCGCAACCCCGTGGCGTGGCTTCGGGAGCAGCAGGCTTCAGCAGGGGCATTCTGGCCCGTACGGGCAATCCGTCCGCAGGAGAAACGGCAGGGCGGCTCGTGGTTCAGAGCGGGCCATCCCCGTCGGTTCGGTCGGCCATGAGCCGCAACTCGGCGCTCAAAGCCGCGGCCATCGGCCTTTGCAATCACGGCGGCCCGGAGGCGGGAATGCCTTCGATGTATGGGCCGCAATCCTACAGATCACCGCGCCATCCAGCGCTGATCGTACCAATCCGCGACATCGCCGGGCCAGGCGAGCACCGCGCCCGCCGGATCCTTCAGCACGCCGCTTTCGAACAGGAAGCGCGCCATCCCGGCGAAGCGCGCGGGGTCGATCTTGCCGACCGGGGTGTCGCCATCGCGCAAATAGCCGCCATCGACAATGGCCCGCATCGAGCCATGGACCAGATCGGGATTAGGGAAATCTCCGGCCGCGATCATCATCTGGGCGGCCTCATCCGGATGGTCGGCCGCCCATTCATAGCCTGCCTGCGTTGCCCGCATGAAGGCGGCGACCAGTTCGGGCCGATCGCCCAGCACCTCGCTGCGTGTGGCGATATAGCCGTTCTGCTGATCCGGGACGCCATAATCCGCATAGGCGAAGGCCGACTGCCTGCGCCCCAGAAGCGCGCTGTTCACGCCTTCCCATGTCGCCACTTCCAGCGTGAAGTCCACCTCGCCACTGGCAAGGGCCTCGTAGGCGCCGGTGCCAAGCGTGACCGTATCCCAGACCGGTTCGCCGCCGTCCTGGCGGATCATCGTGCCGATCAGCGCCGCCTCCCAGGCGCTGCCGAAACCGGCATAGGTCTTGCCCGACAGATCGGCCGGGCGGGTGATCGCGGGGTTGTCGGCATTGTAGACCAGCCGCCCGGTTTCATGCTGCATCGTGGCCCAGAGCGCCGTCAGATCGGCCCCGCCGGCCCGCGCGCTGACAAAGCCGAGTGCGGTGACATAGCCGAAATCCGCCGCACCGCCCGCGACAAGCGCGGCCGAGCTGGTATCGGAATAGGGCAGGATCTCCACCTCCAGCCCTGCTTCGGCGTAAAGGCCGCGGTCGCGGGCGACGATCAGGCCGATGTGATTGGTGTTCAGCGTCCAGTCCAGCGCGATGCTGACCGGGGTATCGGCCATGGCCTGCCCCGGCAGGGCAAGGCAAAGGACAAACAGGACAGAGCGGATCATCGGGGGTGTTCCTCCAGCAACAGGGATTTCAGGGTTTCCCGCAAAGGGGCCATCCCGGCCTCATCGCGCTGGTCTTGCGGGGTCGGCACCACGATCTCGGCGATGATCCGTCCCGGATCGGCCGCCATGACCAGGATGCGGTCGGCTAGGCGCGCGGCCTCGTGCAGGTCATGGGTCACCAGCAGCACGCCGCATGGCCGTTCGTGCAGCCGCGCCAGAAGCCAGTCCTGCATCCGCAACCGCGTTACCGCATCCAGCGCCGAAAATGGTTCGTCCAGAAGCACATAGCGGCCTTCCCGCGCGACGGTGCGCAGGAAGGCGGCGCGCTGCCGCATTCCGCCGGAAAGCTGGACAGGAAACTGCGCCTCGCATCCCGCCAGGCCGAAGGGCGCGAAAAGCGGCGTCACCTGCGCAATCGCCCTGCGCCGCGACATGCCGGCAACTTCAAGCCCCAGCGCCGCATTCTCGGCGATGGTCAGCCAGGGAAACAAGGCATCGCCCTGGGGCTGGTAGCACAGCGCCCTGCAGGGCCGCCGCAGCGGCGCGCCGTCAAGCAACACCTGCCCTTCGGCCCGCAGACCCTTGGAGCGCAATCCCGCAAGCCATTTCAGGACCGATGTCTTGCCGCAGCCAGACGGCCCGATCAGCGCCGTGATCCCTGACCCGGGCATCGTGAAGGAGACCTCGCGCACCAGCACGCTTGCGTCGGTGCCGACACCGGCATGGATCGTCAGCGGCCCGACCTCAAGCATCGTCGCGCGCCCCCGGCCCCCGGGCGCTGAGCCGATCCGCCAATCGCAAGAGGCCCAGCAGCGCCAGGGTCAACGCGGTCGATACCAGCACCGCCGCCAGCACCAGATCGGCGCGGAAGCTGTTCTTTGCCGCAAGGATATAGATCCCCAGGCCCGCCCGCGCCCCGGCATATTCGGCGAAGATCGTGGCGACGACGGCATAGGTCGCCGAAATCCGCAGACCCGCCAGGAACGAGGCCCGTGCCGAGGACAGCGTCGCCCGCCGGAACACCATCCAGCGCCCCGCCCCCATCGCGACAAGCAGATCCGTGAAGGCCTGCGGTGTCTGGCGATAGCCCGACAGCAGGCTCATGAGCATGGGCAGGAACGTCACCAGAACAACCAGAAGCACCTTGGGAAGCAGGCCGAAGCCGAACCAGAGGATCATCAGCGGCGCCAGCGCCACCAAAGGCACGGTCTGGCTGGCAACGAGCAGCGGCATCAGGCTTCGTTCCGCCCGGGGCGCGAAATGCAGCGCGACCGAGGTCGCAAAGGCAAAGCCCACCGACAGCGAAAAGCCAAGCACCGCCACCCGCAGGCTGGCCAGCGCGTGCTGTCCAATCTCGACCCGGTTCAGCACCAGCGCCCGCATCACCCCCGACGGCGGCGGCAGGATCAGGGGCGACACGCCCGAAACGGTGCAATACCCCTCCCACCCGGCCAGAAGGGCGGCAAAAGGCATCAGCGGCGTCAGAACACGCGGCAGCATTGGCACGGTCTCCCCGTTCGCGCGCGGTCAGCGCAGGCTGGGGCTGTTGGCGGATGCCGTCAGATCAATGGTGACATGGCCTTCAGCCGGGCCAAAGCGCAGAAAAGCCTGTCGAACGGTCTCGAACACCGCCCCCGCATCGCCGCGCAGCCGGGTGCAGAAATTCTTGGACCGCAGGAAGGTGCCCGAAGCCTTGAGAAAGTCGATGCAGCCGTAGATTTCGTCCATGTGCCGATCCGCGCCCAGAACATAAAGCGAGAACTGAACGTCGATCTCTATCCCCAGCCTGGGCGCCAGGCCGACCGCAACCCGTGCTTCGGCCTGCCTTTCGGCAAGGGTCCGGTCCTGCGCCACGGACAGGGCATCGCACCGGCACAAGGGATCATCCGGTTCGCCCGGACAGCCGCGCGACAGGGTGACATGCATCGTGACATGGGCCGGGTCTTGCGCCGCACGGGCGAAAAGATCGCGGATCGCGTCCAGCAATGGTTCCGGCGAACCGATCATCAGGGTCGAGATATCGTCGGTCTCGATCCGCAGCCGGTCACGATAGGGGGCAAGGGCCTCGAGCCCCGACAGGATGACGCGGACAAAATCCGACGTCATGGGATAAAGCGACACCTGCGCGCCGATGAACATGGTTTCCTCGCTCCGCCGGCATTACCCGGATCAGCTGTGAAGGGTTCACGCGATCTCGCGCATCTCAGCCCCGGACGGAGCACCCCTGGTTATGGCGTGGACCATGCAGGCCATGGGATGGCGTGTCAAGCGCGACCATCAATTGCGCCGAGTGGTAGCATCGTGCCCTGCCGCGGCGCAGGCCCCGTGGCTTTGAACATCGCCCGACGCCATCTTCCTGGCGGTTTTCCCTTCCAATGTCGGATGCGCGGAAATTCGGAGTCCATGCCCGGTCGGTCACGCGGGGTATCGCGTGCGATCGCCCGGCTCGCAAGGCAGATCCGGGCCTGTCCTGTGTCTGTCGGAACGGGCGGCCGGGCCGCCCGACGCCTCACAGCTTGTCAGGCTGGGGAAAGCCCAGGATGTGATAGCCGCCATCGACATGGACGATCTCGCCCGTCGTCGCGGCGCCATAGTCGGAACACAGCCAGACTGCGGTGCCGCCGATCGCTTCAAGCGTCGCATTGGCGCGCAGGGGGGTGTTTTCTTCGGTATGGCGGAAGGTCGCCCGCGCGCCGCCGATGGCCGACCCGGCCAAGGTCTTCATCGGGCCGGGCGAGATCGCATTGACGCGGATCTTCCGCGGGCCAAGGTCATTGGCCAGATAGCGCGTCGCCGATTCCAGCGCCGCCTTGGCCACGCCCATCACATTGTAATTCGGCGCGATCCGGTTCGATCCCTGGAAGGTCAGGGTGATCAGGCTGCCGCCATCCGGCATCAGCGCCTCGGCGCGGCGCGCCACGTCGATGAAGGAAAAGCACGAGATGTTCAGCGAATTCAGGAAATTGCCGCGCGTCGTGTTGACGAAGCGGCCGGTCAATTCGGTCTTGTCGGAATAGGCGATGGCGTGGACCAGGAAATCCAGGCTGCCCCAGACCTCGGCCAGTTGCGCGAAACAGGCATCCAACGAGGCCTCGTCGGTCACGTCGACATCGACCATGACCTGCGAGCCGACCGAGGCGGCCAACGGCGCCAGCCGCTTGCCAAAGGCCTCGCCCTGATAGGAAAAGGCCAGTTCCGCCCCTTCGGCGGCCAAGGCGCTGGCGATGCCCCAGGCAATCGAACGGTCATTCGCGACGCCCATGACGAGCCCGCGTTTTCCCTTCATCAAATCGGCCATTCTGGCATCCTGTGCTTTTGTCGGATCAGGCAAGATACTTCGACATCACCAAGGTCGCATTGGTGCCGCCAAAGCCGAAGGAATTCGAAAGAACCGAGTCGATCGCCACATTCTCGCGCAGCGTGGTGACGATCTCGGCCGGGTCCAGCGCCGGGTCCAGCGTTTCGACATTGGCCGAGGCGGCGATGAAATTGCCGTTCATCATGATCAGCGAATAGATCGCTTCCCAGACACCCGCGCCGCCCAGGCAATGCCCGGTCAGCGACTTGGTCGAGGCGATGGGCGGGGTTTTGCCCTGGCCGAAGACACGGCGGATCGCTTCGACCTCGGTCACGTCGCCGACCGCGGTCGAGGTGCCGTGGCTGTTGATATAGTCGATCCTGCGCCCTTGCGGCAGGGTGCCAAGGGCAAGGCGCATCGCGCGTTCGCCGCCTTCGCCCGACGGGGCGACCATGTCATAGCCGTCCGAAGTGGCACCATAGCCGGTGACCTCGGCATAGATCTTCGCGCCGCGCGCCAGGGCATGCTCCAGCTCTTCCAGCACCACGACGCCGCCGCCGCCCGCGATGACGAAACCGTCGCGATTGGCGTCATAGGTGCGCGAGGCGCGCTCGGGCGTGTCATTGTATTTGGACGACATCGCGCCCATCGCATCGAACAGGCAGGACAGCGTCCAGTCCAGCTCTTCGCCGCCACCCGCAAAGACCACGTCCTGCTTGCCCATCTGGATCAGCTCGGTGCCATTGCCGATGCAATGGGCGCTGGTCGAGCAGGCCGAAGTGATCGAATAGTTGACGCCCTTGATCTTGAAGGGCGTCGCCAGGCAGGCCGAGGTGGTGGAGGACATGCCCTTGGTCACGCCGAACGGTCCGATCCGCTTGGGGCTGCCGGTTTCGCGCACGATGTTATGCGCCTTGAAGAAGGACTTGGTCGAAGGCCCGCCCGACCCGACAATGATCCCGGCGCGGTCATTCGAGACCTCGGCGTCGGTCAGGCCGGAATCCTTGATCGCATCACGCATGGCGATGAAGGTATAGGCCGCGCCATCGCCCATGAAGCGCAGGTCACGCTTGTCGATCTGGTCTTCCAGCACGATGTTCGGCGCGCCATGCACCCGGCAGCGGAAGCCGTGTTCGGCATAATCCGGGGCAAAGACGATGCCCGATTTCCCGGCGCGGAGATTAGCTTCCACTTCGGCTGCGGAATTGCCGATCGACGAGACGATGCCGATCCCGGTGATGACGACACGGCGCATGGGGCCTCCCTTCGTGACTTGAGGACTGTTTAGGGCAGAGGGGGGGAGGGGGCAAGGAGGTTGGCAGCCGCACCGTGCAGCGGCCGCCTTCGGACAGAAGGGATTGGCCGGGGCGGTCGTCTGGCCCGTCTGCTTCGGCATTTTGATTGGCCGCGCCGGTTTTCTGCACAGAAAATGGAAAACACGCATTCATTATGCCCAAAATCTAATCTACGTCGAAGCGCCGGGCTGGACCCGGAGCCAGATCATCTGATTTCGAAAGTGACCGATGAACGCGATTGACGAAAAGCTTCAGCCGATCCTGGCCGAAGTGACCCGGCGCAACGCCGGAGAGCCGGAATTCCACCAGGCCGTGCATGAAGTCCTGGAAAGCCTTGGCCGCGTGGTGGCGAAGCATCCGCAATACCTGGACCTTGCCCTGATCGAGCGGATCTGCGAGCCGGAGCGGCAGATCATCTTCCGGATCCCCTGGGTCGACGACAAGGGCCGGGTGCAGATCAACCGCGGTTTCCGGGTGCAGTTCAATTCGGCGATCGGTCCCTACAAGGGCGGGATGCGCTTTCATCCGTCGGTGAATGTCGGGATCATCAAGTTCCTGGGCTTCGAGCAGACCTTCAAGAACGCGCTGACCGGAATGCCGATCGGCGGCGGCAAGGGCGGGTCGGATTTCGACCCGAAGGGCAAGTCCGACGGCGAGATCATGCGCTTCTGCCAGTCGCTGATGACCGAGCTTCACCGCCATCTGGGCGAACAGACCGATGTTCCGGCGGGCGATATCGGCGTCGGCGGGCGCGAGATCGGCTATATGTTCGGCCAGTACAAGCGGCTGAACAACCGCTACGAGGCCGGGGTCTTCACCGGCAAGGCGCTGGCCTATGGCGGCTCGCGCGCGCGGACCGAGGCGACGGGCTACGGCAATACCTACTTTGTCCAGGCCATGCTGGCCACGAAGGGCACGTCGTTCGACGGCAAGACCGTGGTGGTGTCGGGGTCCGGCAATGTGGCGATCTACACGATCGAGAAGGTGCAAAGCTTCGGCGGCAAGGTCGTGGCCTGTTCGGATTCCAGCGGCTATGTGCTGGACGAGGCGGGCATCGACCTGGCCCTGCTGAAGGAAATCAAGGACGTCCGGCGCGAGCGGATTTCGGAATATGCCCGCCGCCGCGGCGCGGGCGTGCATTTCATTCCTGCCGACAAGGGCTCGGTCTGGGATGTGGCCTGCGACGTCGCCATGCCCTCGGCCACGCAAAACGAACTGTCGGGCAAGGATGCGCGCGCGCTGGTCAAGAATGGCGTGATGGCGGTGGGCGAGGGGGCGAACATGCCCTGCACGCCCGAGGCCGTCCGCATCTTCCAGGAGGCCGGTGTCCTGTTCGCGCCCGGCAAGGCGGCGAATGCGGGGGGCGTCGCGACCTCGGCGCTGGAGATGCAGCAGAATGCCAGCCGGGACAGCTGGACATTCGATCAGACCGAGGCGCGCCTTGCCACCATCATGCGGGGCATCCACGACGCCTGCGCCGCCACCGCCGAGGAATATGGCGCGCCGGGCGATTATGTCCTGGGCGCCAATATCGCGGGCTTTGTCCGCGTGGCCGAGGCGATGCGGATGCTGGGGGTGATCTGAGGAGATCCCCAGATAGAAAAGCGGGGCCGAAAGGCCCCGCTTTGCGTTCCGCCTGTGCGGGTCTGGCGCTTAGGCCTCGCTCAGCGCGACCTTCATGTCCTTGACCAGATAGATCGTTTCGCCGTCGGCTTCGACCCGGCCATCGGCGACGCCCATGGTCAGGCGGCGGGTCTGGATCGCCTTGGTGAAATCGACGAAGTATGTCAGCTTCCTGCGGTCGGGGCGGACCATGCCGGTCAGCTTGACCTCGCCCACGCCCAGCGCATAGCCGCGCCCCAGCCAGCCGCGCCAGCCCAGGTTGAAGCCGGTCAACTGCCACAGGCCGTCAAGGCCCAGGCAGCCGGGCATGATCGGGTTGCCGGGGAAATGGCAGGAAAAGAACCACAGGTCGGGGGTGATGTCGAATTCGGCGACCACATGCCCTTTGCCATGTTCGCCGCCATCTTCCGAAATGTCGGTGATGCGGTCCATCATCAGCATCGGCGGTTCGGGAAGCTGGGCATTGCCGGGGCCGAAAAGCTCTCCCCGGGCACAGGCCAGAAGCGCCTCGCGGTCGAATGTCTTCGGGTATTGCCCCATCTGCCCCGGTTCCTCCCTGATCACCGAAATTGTTGCCTTCCCTGTAACAGAGGCATGGATTGCAGGGCAAGGGCAGGGGGAGAATCAGGGCATTTGACGCCTGCGGCTTGAAAGCACGGGCGCGCGCGCCTTATACTGCGTCCAGGATACAGGAAAAGGCGCGGGCAGGAATGCGCGGATCGGATCTGTCGGCAGAAGACCGGGCGGCGACCTGGCTGGATCGCGGGGGCCTGCGCCCGACGCGGCAGCGGCTTGCGCTTGCGACGCTGCTGGTAGGGGATGGCGAGAACCGCCATGTCACCGCCGAGGGCCTGTATGAGATGGTCGGTCAGGCGGGCGAGAAGGTCAGCCTGGCGACGGTCTACAACACCCTGCGCGCCTTTTGCGGCGCCGGGCTGATGAACGAAGTCGTGGTCGACGGCTCCAAAAGCTATTTCGACACCCGGATGGACGACCATCCGCATTTCTACTGGGAAGACACGGCCACCCTGACCGATGCGCCCAAGGAAGAGCTGAAGATCGCGGGCCTGCCCGAAGCGCCCCCGGGGACCGAGATCGCCCGGGTCGAGGTGGTGATCCGCCTGCGCCGCCAGCCGCGCTGATCGCCCGGGCCCCGCCCAACCGCGCGGCCCCATTCTCCGGTCTTCGAATATCCCCGCCAGAGGCACCCGCCGCCAGCCAGGGACGCTGGGCCGGTCAGAACCACTGCCCCGGTTCCATCAGGCCCAGATCCATCAGTTGCTGGCTGTGCCAGTCGAACGGCACCGAACCGTGCCAGCGGAAATTCTGGATGTCGAAGCGCGAACCGGGGTTGCTGCGCAGCGCCTTGGCGGTGCGGAAGGAACAAACGGCGGCGGTCAGGTTGTTGTGCCAGGGGCAGGCGAAAGTGTTAAGCTCTTCCTCGCTGAAGGTGAAGTCGGGCCGCAGCTTCAGCCCCTTCTTCGCCCTGAAGATCGAGACCCGGTCGATCTTGCGCTTTGTCCAGGGCACATGTTCCTCGAACCGCCAGCGCAACCCGCCGAAGAAATCAAGCTGGCGTTCGCGCGGGGTCCAGTCCTTCGCCTCGTCCTTGCGGGCCAGTGCGTAATAGCCCGAGCGGTCAAGATGCGCGTCCTCCAGCGAGACCGCGTTGCCGAACCGGTCAAGATCGCCCGCGTAAAGGTCGATCACATAGGTCAGCATCGCCTCGCGGCGTTCCTCGGCATGAAAGGCGACAAGGTCGCGGAAGCTGCGCGTCTCGCAAAAGGGGAAGAACAGGTATTCGGCATTGTAGCAGTAATAGATCCACAGGCCCGGCGCGGCCTCGGCAATGCGCGTCACCGCCTGCGACAGCGCCGCTTCGGCATGGACGTCATGCCAGGCGACATGGATCTGCTCGACCAGGTCCATCGGCAGGGCCAGCCCCTCGGGCGCCAGCAGCAGCAAGTCGCGGAATCCGGCCTGAAGATGGTGCCGCAGGGTCGAGGCGATCTCGATGTCGTCTTCGGCCATGATCACGGCCAGCGGCCCCTTGGCCAGCGCCGCCTTGCCCTTGGCGAGGAATGTCTCAAGGTCTGGGTGGATCATGCTGGCCTCTGCCCCCGCGGCGATTGTTGCGCAGATTCGGTCAATCATCCGTGCATGGCAAGGGGGCGGTTCTCTGCGCGCTGCCGTTGCCCCACCGGGCAGGCGGGTGTAGAAGGCCCGCCGCAGGAGGCACGCATGGCTGACGTGAAGAAGCTCTACCTCAAGACCTATGGCTGTCAGATGAATGTCTATGACAGCGAGCGCATGGCCGAGGCCATGGGCGCCGAGGGCTATGTCACGACCGAGGTGCTGGAAGAGGCCGATATGGTGCTTCTGAACACCTGCCATATCCGCGAGAAGGCCAGCGAGAAGCTCTATTCCGACCTGGGCCGCCTCAAGCCGCTCAAGGCCGGCAAGCCGGATCTGAAGATCGGCGTCGCGGGCTGCGTGGCCCAGGCCGAAGGCGACGAGATTCTGCGCCGGATGCCGCTGGTCGATCTGGTGGTCGGACCACAGGCCTATCATCGCCTGCCGGAAATGGT
>Ga0056909_1000737_pt1 | contig 25483 bp, 22 predicted proteins | sample EBPBio102011_DNA_FD_62115 | JGI IMG/M metagenome (GOLD analysis project Ga0056909, IMG submission 62115) | Wastewater treatment Type I Accumulibacter community from EBPR Bioreactor in Madison, WI, USA - Reactor 1_1/10/2011_ DNA | ecosystem: Engineered > Bioreactor > EBPR > Anaerobic-Aerobic >...
CTCCTCCATCTTGGGATTCAGCCATCACATAATCATTTTGAGAACCTCCTTTTCCAAAGTTCCATGCCTGGAAGTTTCTTCCAAGTTCATTAAATCCGAGACGGTAGAAAATATCGTGAATTTTGTTATTTACATAAAATAAGTTAGTTGTTGCAGCATTCAAATTACCTGGAGTGTCATTGACTACAAAAGGGAAATCGAAAACTCTGTTTGCTCCACCATCGGCATAAGAACCAGCTGCATTTGCATTGTTTCTATCGTCATACGCCATTACGTTATTTCCTCGTGTTGTATTATAACTTCCTACATACGTTCCTCCCAAAATGGTATGCCAACCTTCAGGTGAAGCATCTAAAAACCAAGGGTTGCTCAGCAACTGTCTGGAGCCGTGATTCGGACTTTCCAGCGGGAGTGGAAAAACGTTATAACTTGCATCCAAAGGTGCTGCAGCGACAAAAGATTTTGCTATTTCTTCATTTGAAGATTGATCATTATTGAAATTTACCGCAAATCCCTCTGGCGTATGTGCTGAATAGTCGTGGTGGTAAGCATCATGCTTGAAATTGCACGTAAGAGTAAGGTTTTGCTTGCTCAATATTTCACCAGTTGTTGCGTCCGCAAGTACATCCCAATAATTTGAGGTTCCTTTTTCTTCGAACATAAATTCATGGCAAAGTCTTAAATCACCATTTTCAGCAGGAAAATAAATAAGTCTTGTTTTTGCAAAAGGAGTATCTAAATCGGCTGCATCAATTGCAATTAACTGATAATTTGTGGAATTCTTCAAATTCATTGTTTGCGCTACAGTAGCAAAAACAGCTTTGTTGCTTCGGGCTGAACTCGGCAAAGAGGCAGATTTGAAATCTTTAGTAAATCCATCATTGAAATAATTCACTTTCTGATCTTTGATCAGAGCCGTTCCTACCGCATTGTAAATTGGAATACCGTTATAGGACTGCTGAACCATAACTACATTCGAATTCATTGATTTTGAAACCTCTTTGCTGATGATTTCAAAATTATTGAGGTTGGGTTTCATGAAGGTATTCTTCGAATTCATGTGGCTCTGAATGATGGATTTAAAATCCTGAGCATTTGCACTACCGAAAGAAAACATCAAACATACCGCCGCAATTTTCAAGGGTAAATTTCTATTTTTCATATATATTAATTATTTGGCTTCGAATATATAAAATATTTTAATATGTTTTAAATTTTTAACACTAAAATATCGCAAATACCTTATAACTAATTTTAACGCAAATAAACTACAATTTAGAAAAAATAAAAAGCCACCATTTTTCAACGGTGGCTTAAATAGTCAAAAGAATTCGAGAATTAGTTTCCGCCTTCCATTTTCTTTTTCAATTCTGCTAAAACGTCAAGGTCACCAAGAGTTGATTTCTCTTCGTTGCTGGAAGATGCAGCAGGTTTTGAAGCGTTATCTCTCACGTTTTTCTTTTCCTCATCTCTGAAGATTCCCGTGTGAGAAACTACCACTCTCTTGAATTCTTTGTTGAATTCAATTACTTTGAACTGAGCTTCTTCTCCTTTTTTGATTTTAGAACCGTCTTCTTTTTCTAACAACCTTGATGGGCAGAACGCTTCAACTTCAGCGTCTTCGAACTGAACTTGTGCACCTTTGTCGAAAACTTCAGTAGCTTTTCCTGTATGTACAGTTCCTTCTGCATATTTAGTTTCGAATTTATCCCACGGATTTTCCTGCAATTGCTTGTGTCCTAATGAAAGTCTTCTTGCTGCAGTATCCAATTCTAGAACTACAACGTCTAACTTATCACCAACTGCACAGAATTCTGATGGATGCTTGATTTTCTTAGTCCAAGAAAGATCAGAAATATAGATCAAACCATCGATTCCTTCTTCCAATTCTACGAAAACCCCAAAGTTTGTGAAGTTTCTAACAGTTCCAACATGTTTAGAACCAACTGGATATTTAGTTTCGATGTTCGCCCAAGGATCTTGGTTAAGTTGCTTCATACCAAGAGAAATTTTTCTGTCTTCTCTGTCCAAAGTCAAAACTTCAGCTTCTACTTCATCACCAACTTTTACGAAATCTCCTGCGCTTCTCAAGTGAGTTGACCAAGACATTTCAGAAACGTGGATCAATCCTTCCACACCTGGAGCAACCTCAACGAATGCACCGTAGTCAGCAAGAACAACCACTTTTCCTTTTACTTTATCACCAACTTTCAAATCAGCAGAAAGTGCATCCCATGGATGAGCTTCCAATTGCTTCATACCTAATTGGATTCTTGTTTTCTCGTCATCGAAATCAAGGATTACCACTTTTACAGTTTGTCCGTCTTCTAGGATTTCTGATGGGTGATTTACTCTAGACCAAGAAAGGTCTGTAATGTGGATCAATCCGTCAACTCCTCCTAAATCTACGAATACACCGTAAGAAGTAATATTTTTAACAGTTCCTTCAAGAACCTGTCCTTTTTCCAGTTGTCCGATGATTTCTCTCTTCTGACCTTCAAGATCTGCTTCGATCAACGCTTTGTGAGAAACTACAACGTTTTTGAATTCTGGGTTGATTTTCACTACTTTGAATTCCATTGTTTTTCCTACGAACTGATCGTAATCTTTAATAGGTTTCACATCGATTTGAGAACCTGGCAAGAATGCCTCGATTCCGTGAACGTCAACGATCATACCACCTTTAGTTCTGGATTTTACGAATCCGTTTACGATTTCACCCGTTTCGTGAAGTTCGTTTACTTTATCCCAAGCTTTAAGCGTTCTAGCTTTTTTGTGAGAAAGTTGCAACTGACCCGATTTGTCTTCTCTTCTGTCCACCATTACTTCAACCTCATCACCAACTTGCAATCCTTGGTTGTAACGGAATTCATTAAGAGAAATAACACCTTCAGATTTGAAGTTGATGTCAACGATCGCTTCTTTGTCGGTAAGTCTTACTACTTTTCCTACAAGAACGTCGTTGTCGCTCAAGTTGTTAAGAGAACCGTTGTAGATTTCTTCTAGATCGCTTTTCTCTTTTCTTGCATCAGCATCAAGACCAGACTCGAATGAATCCCAGTCAAATTGTTCCGGTGCTACGTTTTGGTTCAAAAGAACCTCTTCTTTTACTGTCGTTTCTGACATAATTAAATAATTTGTATTCCTTCTTTTTCGATGTTTGGCTTAATGTGGCTCTCGAAAAATACGGAAGATGTTAATTGTAAATGTTTTAACCTCGCCAAATGCTTCCACAAAAAGTGGTGCAAAATTACTGAAAATATTTGAGTTACAATCTATTTCAGTGAAATTTTTATTCACCATTTAAGCCTCCAAAATTCTGTCAAAAATTGCTATCTTTGAAATTCAAATTTTCGAACTAAAAAATGAAAATTAATCTTCCCGACAAACTTTATTATTCTATTGGTGAAGTAGCAAAAGCGTTTAACGTAAATGCTTCGCTCATTCGTTATTGGGAGCAGGAATTCCCTATTATTAAACCTAAAAAAAATAAGAAGGGTAACCGATATTTCACGCCGGAAGACATAAAAAATCTGAAAATTATCTATCATTTGGTGAAAGAGAAAGGCTATACTTTAGACGGTGCCCGAATTGCTTTAACCACCAACTCGAAAATTTCTGAAACCATTACCATGATCGACCGCCTGGAATTTGTAAAGGCAGAATTACAAAAACTCAAGGAATCTTTGGTGGATAAGCCTGAATAAATACTTTTTCTACCACTTTAGCAAGTTTACATTTCTTCCAATGCGTTAACGCAATTTGCAAAATTGGGTGATTTCACCCTAAAAAATACCGTGTTTTAACCCATAATGCGAGATGCTTTATGCAATATGTTTGCATAAAAAACACATCATGAAGCTACACATCCAACTTTCAGCAGCGAAAAACTACTTTTTAGGCTTCGTTACATCGGGAGCAATTTTATTCTCGGGGCTACTCTACTTTAACGGTAAAGGCAATGAAAATGTAGGATCAAATACCAAGTTTTCGGAAGCGGAATATGTCGCAGCAGAAAAAATTCAGTTAAAGGAATTCGATCCAAATAGTTTGACCGAAAATGAATGGAAAATGTTGGGATTTTCTGAAAGACAAACTGCCACCATTTTAAAATATAAAAATGTTGTTGGCGGGAATTTTACTTCGAAACAGCAATTAAAAAAGTGCTACGCCATTTCGGGCGAGAAATTCGCAGAGTTGGAACCTTACATTTTACTTCCTGAGACTTCGGTTTCTTCCTATAAAAATTACGAATCGAATTATAATCGTAGAAATTATTATCAAAATTCTAGCTTCAAAAATCATTATGTTAAGAAGTCATTAACAGTTCACGGAAAATTTAATCCTGATCACTTTTCAGTTACCGATTTTATTAAGATGGGGTTCACTGAAAATCAAGCAAACTCTATTCTAAAATACAAAAATTATTTGGGAGGAAGTTTTATTAGCAAAGAAAAATTCAAAGAGTGCTTTATCATTAGTGACGAAAATTACCGAAAAATGGAGCCTTACCTTTTGCTTCCGGAAAAAACGCCGGAAAAGTATGTTAAGTCAAACCCTAATTTCCAAAATTCTTACGCCAAAACAGAGAAAGCGAAAGTCAATTATCAAAACTTTGATCCAAACATCACTGATTTGGAAGGGTGGAAAAATTTGGGATTCTCTGAAAAACAAGCTCAAGTTATCATCAATTATAGAGATAGAAATTTAAAGGGCAGTTTCAAAAGTTTAGAAGACATTCAAAGATGCTTCGTGATTTCCGCAGATAAATTTGAAGAGTTGAAACCGTACATCGTTTTGAATGCGGAGACGTTTAAACCGGCTCAAAACAACAGCAACCCTCCTCATAACAATTCATCCTCAAAAATTTATGAAGCCAAAACCGATTTCAGTAAAACAGACTTGAATGTGATTACTTTTAAACAACTTATCGAGTATGGCTTTGATGATAAAAGCGCGGCAAGCTTCATTGGTTTCCGAAATAAACTGGGTGGATTCATCAATAAAAATCAGATTCTCGACACTTATAATATTGACAAAATATTAGCACAACGTTTGATCTATATAGCTCCCTTAAATACGGAAAATGTTCAAAAATACACTTTAACGGACGCGCCGGAATCTTGGTTGAAAAATCACCCTTACTTCAAATATTATGCTGATAAAATTATCTATTACCGAATTTCCTTTACCAATGAAAAGAAATTCTTCAAAACGATGAATATCAAACCAGAAGCGGAAGAGAAAATGAAACTGTATTTAAAATAAAAAAAAATCAGCTTCCAAGGAAGCTGATTTTTTAAACTATAAGGGCAATTATTTTTTAATAAACTTAACCGATTGATCATCCACTTTCAAAATATAAACTCCCGGATTTAGTTTTTGTACATTGATGGAATTTTTATTTTTAAAAGGAGCATTTTCCTGCTGAATTAACTTTCCTGAAAGATCAACAATTGAAGCGTTTTTAATATTGCCGATTTTTTTACCCTTAACAAACAATTCATTTCCAACCACTGGATTTGGATAAATTGACAAATCATTTTCGGCATATATCTGTGCATCGGAAACCACTAATGTTCCAATATTTTCACAATAATTGGAAGGATGTTGTTCCCATTCTGAAAGTGTAAAGGTTGAATTTGGCTGATTTACAGAATTCAGACGGTAGAGCGAAACATTTCCCAATATCGCAGAATTGCTTTGATCTTTTACTCCAACCGCATCAACCGTGGTTGACGCGTACCGCAACTCAATATAATTACTTCCGCTGAAAGTAAGTTGTGGCGCCGCAGTAACAAATCTTGCCTGATCATTGTTTATACAGGTGAAAGCCGCATTTGGATTTAAAATAACAAAAGTCTCATTGTTTTGCACAATTCCCTCCAATTCATAGGGTGCAGGAAAATAGTATTGCGTACCGTTAAAAAACTGGATACTCATTCGGTACTTATTCAGATTTACGGCATGTCCTGTTTTGTTGGTAATTTCCAAGGCTTTGTTGTTGGAAGAACCTTCCAAATATTTGGTAATCATTAAATCTTTTGCATAAATATCAGCATCTAGAGTAGTTACCGTAACTAGGTTACTTTCCGCAGATTCGACATAATTATTATTGTAAGCCTTTACGGTAAAGGTATAGGGAGTTGAAGGCGTAAGATGATCTGCAACGAAAGAGTTATTTTTAGCAGTACCGATCAAAGTTCCGTTCTGATAAACTTTAAAACCTAAAATCGAAGGATCAGATGGAGTGCTCCAATTCAAATTTACGAAGTATGCGCTGTTCTGTGCAACATTCAAGTTGGTAACCTGTGACGGAGAAACTACACTTGGCGTCTGATTCCAAATTAAGTTAACCCATTCAGGATGATCGATAAAAGGATTTCTATTTTTTTGAATCCCAAAAACCGCATTGTTCCGGTCGATCTCCCTTTGCGAAACAGGATCCTGGTTGTGCCAATTCAGCAGCATCGCAACATACCAATCTTCAAAAGCTTTTTCATCTGTTCCGTCGAGCGGGCTTGTATCGTTTGCAGCAGAAGTTCCGTTGTAAAAATTGAAGTTATTTAATTTCCCTTCATACCGAACAGCGAAATAAAGCAAACTTCTTGCGATATCGCCTTTAAATTCATCAATAGGTTCATAAACACGCCCCGTATAACCAGAATTTGGCGTTGCATTCTTTCCAATTTTAGACGTATTGGTAAAATTATAATAAACCAAAGACGGTGTTGTAGAAGAAATTCCGTAAGGATAATTACTTCGCAGCTGATTGATCCTCGCATCCGTAGGAAACACATAAAACAAATCAGAATACATAGGATAGTTACTGTTAAAAGTGCTTTGCGGCATCATGTGTTCGCGGTTCCAACCTTGTCCTTCGGCGCTTGCAGATCCTGTTGAATTTGCAGTAGTATATTCGTAGGCATCTGGTCCAGCTGGTTTTTCGGAATAAATATCCAACAAAATATAATCCATCGTATTTGTTGTAGAATTAAAGATGGGATTGTTGGAGGGTGTATGATCATAATAAACGTCCAGATCGGTTTGCTTATAAAATTCCTGCAGGTCGCCATAATGCCAATTGATGTATCTTGCAGATATGATTTCGTGCAATTTTGTTTTTAAAGCGTAACCAGTTAATCCAGAAGTGCCATTATAATACCCTGTAGGAATCTGCGCCAAGCCCAAAAAAGGAACTAAAAAAAGCGAAAGTAAAGTTCTCTTCATTACAATATTTTTTCGGTCGCTAAATTACTTAATTAAGTGATGCAAAAAATCCGAACTCATGTTAATTTTATTAAAATTGAATATTAGTAAAGTCGTCATTTTCAAAAAAATATCATGAATACTGGAAAAATTCAACACAAAAAATATTTTTAGACTTCTACATTTTAATTATCTTTGAAAACAAATAAAATTTATGAATAGCGATACTCTACACAACATCAATATGATTGCTGAAACTGCACGTGATTTTGCAGAAAAAAATATTCGTCCATACATTATGGAATGGGATGAAAGCCAAACTTTTCCCGTTGAGCTTTTTCACCAACTTGGCGAAATGGGTTTCATGGGAATTGTAATTCCTGAAGAATACGGCGGTTCTGGTTTAGGTTACCACGAATATGTTGCCATTTTGGACGAAATTTCTCAGGTTGATCCATCAATCGGACTTTCTGTTGCGGCACACAATTCACTTTGCACCAATCATATCTATGAGTTTGGAAATGAGGTGCAACGTCATAAATGGCTGCCTCAACTCGCTTCCGGAAAAGTAATCGGAGCATGGGGACTCACTGAACACAACACCGGATCAGATTCGGGCGGAATGAGCACAACCGCTGTAAAAGATGGTGATGACTGGATTTTGAACGGAGCTAAAAATTTCATCACCCACGCAATTTCGGGAGATATCGCCGTAGTAATGACAAGAACAGGCGAAAAGGGAGCTAGAAATAATTCTACTGCCTTTGTTCTTGAAAAAGGAATGCCAGGATTTTCTTCAGGAAAAAAAGAGAACAAATTGGGAATGCGCGCTTCGGAAACCGCAGAATTAATTTTCGATAACGTAAGGGTTCCTGATGCAAACAGACTCGGCGAAGTTGGCGAAGGTTTCAAACAGGCAATGAAAATATTGGATGGCGGAAGAATTTCTATCGCAGCTTTAAGTTTAGGAACAGCGAGAGGTGCTTACAAAGCTGCTTTAAAATATTCTTTGGAAAGACAACAGTTCGGGCGACCAATCAACCAATTCCAAGCGATTAACTTTATGCTTGCAGATATGGCGACCGAAATCGATGCTGCTGAATTACTAATCCAAAGAGCTTCCAATTTGAAAAATGCAAAAAGACCTATGACCAAAGAGGGAGCTATGGCAAAATTGTACGCTTCTGAAGCATGCGTAAGGATTGCCAACAATGCCGTTCAGGTTTTCGGAGGTTATGGTTATACCAAAGATTTTCCGGTGGAAAAATTCTATAGAGATTCAAAACTTTGTACCATTGGCGAAGGAACTTCGGAAATCCAGAGATTGGTAATCGGAAGAGAAATTTCAAAGTAAGATAAACATAAAAATGTTATTTAAAACACCGGAAATCTTCGGTGTTTTTTGTTTTGTTTTAGAATTTGGTTAACAAGCAAGGTGGTCTTTGATTTATAAATTAACTCAAACTGCTACGTGATTGGGTATAATCCAGCGGCAAAGCATCGCGCATATTTTTATTTTCAGAGATTAAATTAGTTTATCAATCAGGAGTTTTACGCAAAAAAAGGCAACCACTTTAAATAAATGGCTGCCTCTGTAGTTATCATGTTAAATATTATTTCTTAATTACTTTCACAGATTTGGTTGATCCGGTATTGTAATCAAGTTTCAAAACATAAACACCAGATTTCAATTCTCCAAGGTTGATATTGGAAAGTGAACCTGCATTTCGGATTACTTTCACAATTCTTCCTGAAGCGTCCGCAACTGAAATCATATTCAGATCCTTAATATTAGTAATGTTGATGACCTCTCCAAATGGATTAGGATAAACTTTTACCAGTTTATTTGCTGCATAATCGCCAGAAACAGATAATGTTGAATCCAATTTTGCATAAGATAAATAACCTGTATAATCAGCAGCTGCAAGTGCTGTTGCGGTCTGTAAAGAATTCGGCATTGTGGCAGTTGCAGCGGTGTAAGTAGCTGTTTTACCAAAGACTAGATCATAAGCTCCATTCGCAGAAGGTGCTTGAGCAGGAACATGGTCACTTTGAATTCCGGAATCTGCAATTCTTAACTGGATATCCGTCATTGTACCAGAAACTAAGAATGCTTCCCATCTTCTAGATGTGGATACAGTTCCCGCTTGAACCATTGAACCTGCGCTACCAGAATTGCTGTCAAAAGCTTCCGCTTTCATATTTGCAACCGCCGTGGTAGTTGGTGCTAAAGAAACAGGTGCATAAGCTGCTTTTCCTACTGGGAACAAAATGAAGTTTGTATTGGCATTTCCGCTTGCAATTGTTCTGGCAAATGGTCCGTTGATATAAGAAGCGTCTGAACCTCCAGCTAAAGTTCCTGCTAAAGTTGCAGTACCTAAAGTTAGCAAATTGGTTGAAGTGGTATTTACTTTTCCTGCGGTAAGCGTTAAAGTTCCCCCAACTGATACTGGCGAATTCAAAGTAACCCCACCTGTACTCGTATTATTTACAGTAAAATTATTTAAGTTAGCTGTAGGTGCAGTTGCCAAATTACCCAAAGTACCATTATTGCTAATTGTTTGTGATGAAGTAGCAGGAGCTGTAGTAAGAGTTGAAGCTGAACTTGCAGTCACAATTCCTGTTGCCAATCCGGAGGTACTAACAAATTTTCCTCCTGTATTTACATTTAAGTTTCCACCAAGAAAAGTATTTGCTACTGTCAAAGTTCCGCCAGAATTTATATCCACATTTCCAGTAGCTGCAAGTTGATATTGCGACACTACACCACGATTTGTTCCTGATGGACCATCAACGATTATATTTCCAAAATTTAAAAACCCAGTGCCATTCCAAGTATTAACATAAAAACCACTTGTGTTTCCACCACCATCCGTTGATATTCCATCGCCAAACTTGATGGTATGATTTGGTGAGGTAGCAATAGAGTTTGGTGAGTTAGAACCAAAATTGTAATAAACAGCATATGCACTACTATTTGTTGTTGCAGTATGAGGGTCAACAATTGTTAATGTTCCACCTGTAAGATTGATATTTGTTGAAGCACTGCTAAATAGTGGAGTACCTGATGCTACAGAAGATGCTACAGCACCAGCTGCGTTTCCGTCTATTTTAATATCCCCACCAGATTGGTTAAAAACTGAAGTCGCTGTATTTGCAATGTTACCATTCACATTTAATGTTCCTCCAGAAACGGTTAAAGTTCCATTATTGGTAAGGAAATTATTGTTTAATGTACAGCCCACTGTTAAATCTCCTGATGCAACTGTTAAAGTTCCACCATTAGCGATCGTAATATTTTTAGAAACATTCGCAGCAGAATTCACTGTTACATTATGCGGACTTGCAATAACGATACCATCGGTGCAAGAAGGCAGTACTCCTTTATTCCAGGTAGTTGGATCGTTCCAGTTTCCGCTTGCAATACTTACAAATGAAGTATCTGCAGTATTAACTCCTATATAAAGTGGTCCACTCAATAAATCTGTTTGTGATACTGTGATTCGCTGAGCGCCCGGAGTTGTGGTTCCATTTTGATGAGTGCCACTAAGTGCTGCATTTGCTGCCATCACTCGGGAATTTCCGTTAGCTGCCTGATAGGCACCTGGAGCAAGTAATACCACGGTATATGAAGATGCGTTCACTGAAGTTCCCTCATTGGATACTTTCCAGTTTCCGTCGTATCGGTCAGTAATGGTATAACTTCCATCGGTGATATTCAATCCGGTTGTCATTGTATTCGCATCAGTGTAAACAGCTGCAAGTTCGCCAGCTGCAGCTCCAGTTGCGTTTGTTCTAGTAATGTACATTGACCTATCCCTTCCTGAATTATTTACAAAAGGGTATCTACTTGTCGTATTTGTTGGGTCAACTCCAGCGGTTACTGTTGTTCCAGTAGCTGTTGCTGTCCAATATCTAGAAAACTTTCCTCCTGGTAAGAAACCGGTTCCACTTGGTGCAGTAAGCGTGTTCCCTGCTGCATTATAACCGAATGTCACTTTACTTGTTCCTAGATTTACTCTTGCTCCGGTCATGCTTAAGTTGTACGCAATTGCAACATTCATTGACCAATTGATATTTGGAATTGAAGTATTGGTATTGGAAAAAGTCAAATTCCTTATATTACCGTTTGTGAAGGTTCCCGAACCAGAAACAGTTTGTACATTACTACCATTTAAGGTAAGGTTTCCTGCGCTGGTTGCTCCCACTGAAATATCCATTGCACCATCATTCACGATGTTTCCCTTCACAGTCAATGTTTTTCCGGTTGTACCGTTGAAAACACTAACCAAACCACCGGAATTTACGTTGAGGTCGTTGTTTACTGCAAATGAAGCTGGAGTTGTGCCGTAATTTAATGTTCCTTTTACTGTGAGGTTGTTCGCAGCCTGCGATGCAGCATCAATGGTTACCGTATGACCAGTATCTACAGTGACATTATCTGCAGCTGTTGGAACAGCATTGGCATCCCAAGTAGCGGCTGTACCCCAGTTTCCTGTCGCCACCGAAGTGAAATTGCCTGGAACATTTGAAGTTAATGAAACATTATCAATCGCTGCTGGTGGATTGGCTATTGTTGAAACATCAGATTTCCATGAGAAGACTATTCTCCATGATCCCGAAGAAGGGAACGCAAAATTAATGGTCTCTGAATTCCAAGTGGTAGAACTTAGCTTGTACATCCCACTAACAGCACCTGCACCAGAAAGCTGCATACCACCAGTTGTGGATACGGCTGCCGTAGAAAGAGGTGTAGTAGTAACTGGAACCAAAAAGATTTTTAAATTGTCCCAGTCAGAAGTTGTGCTACCTTCTCCTCCTACTTTCCAATCAAAAGTTAACTTTCCTTTCAATTCGCCTGCCGGAACCGTAACATCTCTGTATAAGTGAGAGTAAGTAGATAACTGTGAATAAATCCAAGATGTTCCATTGTCATTGGAGATGTATCCACAATTTGCACTTGTTGGAGCGGGAGCAGCTCCTACCACCCAAATATCAGCAGTTGGAACTACTGATGACCATCCGTTGCTTAAAAGTGTTGTTCCACTTTCAAAGCCTCCGCCCGCAGATGGATCAATTAAAACTGTTTGTGCACCAAGCCACGATGTAAGTAGTAAGGTACACCATAAGAAAATTTTCTTCATAGTATAAAGTTTTTTAAATAAAAAAACAAATTTACTATAATTTCTGGTCAATATGATAAATTCTAAATAAAAAATTTAAATTTAATATATTCAAATTTTATGAACATTGCGAATTTGATAAAATAAGAAACCCGATATTAAGGATATTTAGAATTTAACAAGGAATTGGATCACTATTTTATGAAATATTCAAATTAAACATGATAAACCTCAACCCTTTCTAATTAATTAGGAATTCTTTTTTATATATCGAGATCAAAATCCTTAATGTGGGTGGGATAATCCTAGGTAGTCAAGAAAAAATTCTTAACAAAAAATCGGCAATAAAATTCTTACGAACTAATAATTAATCAACCTCTTAAAATAGATGAGAACTACCAATTTTATATTTAATTCAACAGTTTATGCAAATCATAACATTTTTTTTAATTTTTTTTTATTTTCGTTTTAAAAAAAAATATACATTTGGTTTTCTTTAACGAAATTAACAATTTAAAAATTAAAGTTAATCTATGAAAACAAAACTATTGTCGCTCGCTTTCGTAGCAATTGCCGGTTTTTCCTACGGACAAACCGGTTCTTTATGGACTCAAGCTTCTAAAAAAGCAGGTTCACAAGTAATTGGAAATAAAACTTCCATTACTACACCTAAACTTTTTGAATTAGACATTCAAGGCTTAAAACAGCAACTAAAGGGAGCTCCTCAGAAACTTTCAGTTAATCAAAAATCTGAAAAAATTATTTCCTTTCCTTCCGCAGATGGAAAAATGGAGAATTTCAAAGTCTCTGAGCACTCCAATTTTGATCCTGTTTTAGCCGCGAAATATCCCGACATCAAATCGTATGTGGGGCAAAGTTTAGATGATCCTTCTAAGGTAGTTTATTTCAGTGTTTCTCCCTTGGGATTATCATCCATGGAAATCAATGCAGACAATTCCGCAGTTTTCATAGAACCTTATACCACCGACGCTTCAACTTATGTGGTTTACAAAAAATCTGACAAGAAAGACAACCTAAATAAATTTGAATGTACAACCATTGACGACGTAAAAACTCAATTAGGAACAACTATTACAGCAAGACCTAATGCAGATGATGGTCTTTTGAGAACCTTCAGACTTGCCCTTTCTTGTACGGGGGAATATGCAGTATATTTTGGCGGAACAAAAGCGCAAGCTTTGGCGGCGATGAACAATACTATGACGAGAGTAAATGGTGTTTTCGAAAAAGACTTCTCTGTAAGAATGGTTCTTATTGCGAACAATGACGCGGTAATTTACACCAATGCTTCAACCGACCCTTATTCTGCGGCTTCTTCGATGAGCAGTTGGAATTCTCAATTACAGTCAACGTTGACATCTGTAATTGGTGAAGCAAATTATGATATCGGACATTTATTCGGAGCTTCCGGTGGTGGTGGAAATGCAGGTTGCATCGGCTGTATCTGTGTAAATGGATCAAAAGGTTCAGGAATCACTTCACCTGCAGACAATATTCCATCCGGTGACAATTTCGATATCGATTATGTTGCCCACGAAATGGGTCATCAATTCGGTGGAAATCACACTTTTTCTATGAACAATGAAAGTACAGGTGCAAATATGGAACCTGGTTCTGGCTCAACAATTATGGGTTATGCAGGAATTACATCGCAAGATATTCAAGCGCATTCTGATGCACTTTTTCATGCTATTTCCATTCAGCAGATTACCAATAATGTGAAATCAAAAACCTGCTCTGTAAATACACCTACAGGAAACTCAATCCCAACCGCAAACGCAGGTTCAGACTATACGATTCCTAAAAGCACACCATTTATGTTAACAGGAACTGCTTCTGATGCAAATGGAGACGCATTAACCCATATTTGGGAAGAAATGGATGTTGCTTCAACTTCACAGACGGGAGCAAGTTCTGCGGCAAGTGCTACAAAAACCTCAGGTCCTAACTTCAGATCCTGGACGGCAACCGCTTCACCAACAAGATATTTCCCAAGAATGCAATCTGTCTTAGCGGGAGCTACAACAACTGCAGGTCAGGAAATCACCGTTGAAGCACTTTCTTCTGTAGCAAGAACTTTAAATTTCAGATATACTGTTCGTGATAACAGAGCAGGCGGTTCCGGAAATAATTCTGATGATGCGGTAATCACCGTAAATGCAACTGCAGGGCCTTTTACCGTAACTTCTCAATCTGCTGCAACCACTTACACAGGAGGAACTTCACAAGCAGTGACTTGGAACGTTGCAGGTACAACTGCAAACGGCGTGAACGCTGCTAATGTTGATATTCTTTGGTCAACCGATAGTGGAAATTCTTGGACAACACTTTTAGCCGCAACTCCAAATGACGGTTCACAAAATGTAGTGATTCCAAATGCAGCGACTTCCACAGGAAGAATTATGGTGAAAGGAAGCAATCACGTTTTCTTTAACGTAAACAAAGCAAACATTACCGTTACCGCGGGAACTTCAGACACCGTTGCTCCAACTCCACCTTCACTTTCCGCATCAGGAACTACGCAAACTTCAACCAATCTTTCTTGGAGTGGCGCAACCGACAATGTGGGTATTACAGGTTATGACGTATATCAAGGAGCAGCTTTATTGGGTTCCACTTCTTCGACTTCTTATGCAGTTTCAGGACTTTCTGCTTCTACAACCTATTCTTTCACAGTAAAAGCGAAAGATGCAGCAGGTAATATTTCCGCAGCAAGTAATGCGGTTTCCGTAACAACTCTAGCTCCTGTTTCTGATACAACTGCTCCAACAGCACCAACTTTGGCTGCTTCAGGAACAACCTCAAGTTCAACCAACCTTTCTTGGAGTGGAGCAACCGACAATGTTGGTGTTACAGGTTATGACATATATCAAGGAGCAGCTTTATTGGGTGCTACAACCTCAACTTCTTATGCAGTTTCAGGACTTTCTGCTTCAACAACTTATTCTTTCTCTGTAAAGGCGAAAGATGCAGCAGGAAATGTTTCAGCAGCAAGCAACACTGTTTCAGTAACAACTTTAGCAAATTCTGTAACTTACTGTACTGCGGCTGCAACGAATACCAATGACGAAAGAATTGGAAACGTAAAATTCGGAACCATCAACAATTCATCTACTGGAGCTGCAGGTTACGAAAACTTTACTGCAATTTCTACAAACGTAACGCGAGGAACAGCTTACGCAATTTCGATTACTCCGACTTGGACAGCATCTAAATACAATGAAGCGTACTCTGTCTATATCGATTACAACGGAAACGGAGTTTTCACAGATTCAGGCGAAAAAGTTTGGACTAAAACAGGTTCAACAACCACCCCTGTTACAGGTTCAATTACTATCCCTGCAACCGCAACTTTAGGTGCAACAAGGATGAGAGTGATGATGAAATACAGCACTGCTCCAACTTCACCATGTGGAACTTACACTTACGGACAAGTTGAAGATTACACCGTAAACATTATGTCAACGGCAAAAGAAAACGCGGCAATTGTTAATCCAACGAGAGAACTTTCAATCTACCCGAATCCTGTTAAAGGAAGTACATTGAATATTACTAACGCAGATTCTTCCGAGTTCAGCATCTACGATTTGAGCGGAAAACAAATCAGCAGCGGAAAAATTTCTGATAATACAGTAAGTGTAAACGCTCTTCCAAAAGGAGTCTACCTCATCAAGGTTGGGAATGTTTCTAAAAAATTCATCAAAGAATAACATGTACTATTAATTATTTTAAGACCGCCCCAAATTAATTTTTGAGGCGGTTTTTTCATTACACCACTCTGAAGCGGTTTCTTCAACTTTGGTAAAGGCGTGGGTAGATTACTCGTTTCTTTTAAGTACAGGAAAGTTTCATTTTTTCTATATTTGCTTAAATTTTAATTTTAATGGAAAAAATAGATTCGCTGAATCAGGTTGCAGAATTTCACAGAACCTTTAATGCCCCAATTTTAGATACTCCGCAAATTCCGTCGAAAGAAAGATGCGAACTGCGTGTTTCACTTTTACAGGAAGAATTAAACGAACTCCAACAAGCCATTGCAGATAACGACATTGTAGAAATTGCGGATGCTTTATGCGATTTGCAATACGTTTTAAGCGGAGCAGTTTTGGAATTTGGTTTGGGCGAAAAATTTGTGGAACTATTCAATGAAGTTCAACGTTCGAATATGTCGAAAGCATGTTCAACACAACAGGAAGCGGATGAAACCATTGAATTCTATAAAGAAAAAGGTCAAGATGCTTATTCCGAGGTTTCGGGCGACAAAATCAATGTTCACCGAACTTCCGACAACAAGGTTTTGAAGAACAAATACTACTCTCCTGCTGATCTAAAAACCATCTTAGAAAATTAATTTACCTTAAATTAAGCAATGAAAAAAATAATAAAATCTCTTTTTGCTGCCGCAACAATTCTTCTTGTGGCACAATCTTGTGAAGCACAGAAAGTAGTCGTCAACCGAGAAGTCGACACTACGAATGACGGAAAAATGCTTTTGGGAACTCAAACTAAAAGCCAACTTTTAAAGGAGCCATACAGCAGTTGGTACACGAAAGAACACGACCAATATACACTTGATGAGGCAACAGTGGCCCAATTGAAAAAAGAAAAATTAAACTCCTATAATATAACTTTGGTGATGGGAACTTGGTGCGAAGACAGCCACCGTGAAGTTCCCAGATTGATGAAGCTTTTGGAAACTTTAAAATATCCGGAACAAAAATTGAATATCATTGCCGTAAATAGAAAAAAAGAATCACCAAGTGGTGAAGAAGGGATTTACAATATTCAGAGAGTTCCAACCATCATCGTTCAAAAATATGGCAAAGAAATTGGTAGAATTGTAGAAACGCCGAAAACTTTTTATGTAGAAAAAGACCTTTTGGAAATCATTAAAAAAGACAATTCATCCATCAAAGATTTATTTAAATAAATTGAAAAATCAACAGAAAATACTACCGTTCATTTTAGGAGCTGCTGCAATGTTGCTCCTGTTTTTTATTTGGAACGCCATCACCAAAAAAGCAGATGACAAAATCCAAAACGACTTCTACATCATCACCAACCAAATCAAAAAGATGAACAAAATGGTCGTGATGGAACAGGATTTTTCGAGCATGCAAAAAACGAAAGTGACTTCCCAACTTCTCGGCGGAATGCTTCCCAATATCGAGAAAGAACTCATCACCTTCACCAAAACCAACGCACAAGTTTCTTATGATTTAAATAAAATGAAACTCGATGTGGATTCAGTTAATAAAAAACTGATCATTAAAGAACTTCCAAATGCAGACATCAAAATTACGCCAAGCGTGGAAATTCAGTCGATGGACGATTCTTTTTTCGACCGTTTTAATGAAAACGATTTCAAAAAAATCACTCAGAATGCGAAAGATAACGCTTACAAAACGGTAAACCAGGACCGTTTAAGAAATGAGGGAAGAAAGCAACTTTTAGAAAATCTCAATAATATTTTTGTTTTGGCAAAGGCTTTGAATTACAAAATTGAAGACCAAACCGGTCAAATCGACACCTCAAAACTTTAAACAAAATAATTATGGATAAGCAGAAACATCAAACCAAAACCAAAGATGCAGAAGTAAAAAAGGAAAATCAGGATTTCCCAAACATTCCCGCCTCATCAGAAAAAATCCATTCGGAGAAAATGGCGAAAAAGGAAATTAAAGAAACCTCTAAACTTCATGATGACGGAAAAACCGACAATACAGAGAAAAGCGAAAATTAATTTTTTCGCCTTTTTTTTATTAAATGTTAAACTAATCACAAACTCTGCAAAACGCTTTGAAATGCATGATTATCGTTGTAGTATGACTTACATAACAAGTTTTAAAGTCCTGTTACAAAAATTATGAATTATAAAATCCAAGCTATTTTCGCCACTGAAAGCGAGGCGAATTCCGCATCATCACTACTCCATGCTGCAGGTTATCGTAAAGAATTTCTTGGTTATACGCAAAACGCACACCTTCAACCCGAATCTTTGGTTGAAGACCATCACATCGATAAAAATTATGTGACCGTTTTTACAAAGAATTTAAATCGTGCCTTCAAAGCAAGAAATATTTTGTCTAGAATTGGAGCGGTTTCTATCAAGATGAAACATCAGTTTTCCCAACAAATTATTAAAGTTGAAAAAACTACGATTTTCAAAAAAATTCTAAATGAAATTCAGAATAATCTTTTGGAATATCACCAGCAACCCATCGAAATGAATCATTCTCAGAAAACGTCAAATATAAAATCCAAAAAAATTTCAAATTCAGATAATATGGTGTTAAACAATCGTTAAGACAGCACTTGAATAAAAAGTATTATGTTAAATAGTTCTAAATTTTATGCGATGCATTCCTTTTGCCATCATTTTTGATAGACTTCAACTATCAAATTGCAAAATATTAACACTTAAAAATTTAACATTATGTCTTACACAATTGTGGGAATGTTCCCAACCAACGAGGATGCAGATAAAGCTTCAAACAAATTAGATAATGCAGGATTTGCCAAGGAAGATTATAGAGTTTCGCGCTACTCCACTTCCGGCAGCCACGAAACTGATGCAGAATATGATTATGAAGAGGACGAAAAAACCACAGGTTTTTGGAATTGGCTTTTCGGCGACGATGAGACTGAAAAACAAAAATACAGCTACGCAGGAACAAAAAGTAACCTCGTAACTGTTTACACCGATGATTTAGACAGAGCCGAAGAAGCGAGAGACATCATGAACGAACAAGGCGCATTGAATGTGACCGATTTCACCAAAGACCGCTACAATAACAAAGAATTTGTTTCTCCCGATAACAATCTCACCGCTGATGAACGCGCAAGAATCATCAACAAGGCAAAAAACGATTTATATTTCACGGAAGATACAAGAACTTACAGCCTAACCCATCGTGGGATGACTTCCGATATGGATTCCATGGGAAATAGAGACACTTTCTAAAAATAGTTTTCATAATTTTTCGCGACCCTTTCAGCAGTTTTGTTGAAAGGGTTTTTTGTCATTGCGAGCGAACCGAAGCAATCTCATTTTTTTTAGAAGCATCAAGTTTTTAGATTTGTTTGAAGGACAGTCCCGCTTTCCATTACAATCTTTTTTGCGGCGGCTTCGCCGCCGCAAAAAAGGATTTTCATTTCAAAACTACGAAGTAGTTTAGACGATTCCATTGAAAATATACAAATCAGAGAGTCAATCGAGGCTAGAAGTCTTTTCAGTTCTTCTTTGAAAAAAATCTGCGCCATCTACAAAATCTGCGAGAGAAAAATTTTCACTGTTTTAGATTTTTTTGGTAGCAGTATCAAAATATCAATAGAAACAAGTTTTAACCCGTTTTAACAGCAGAACTCAATTTGGCTTTAGCCAAAATTTCAAGTATTTCTTTCGAATTAAAAAAAACTCCCTCGCAAACACAGTTTCACAAAAAATCCGTATTTTTGCCAATTATAATTTTTAGCTCAAAATGATTAAAATCACTCTTCCCGACGGAAGCATTAAAGAATTTGAAAACGCGGTCACTCCGCTTGAAGTAGCCAAATCAATAAGTGAAGGTTTAGCGAGAAACACGATATCTGCAGTTGTAAACGGAACGCAGACGGAAATTTCTACACCAATCACAACGGATTCTACTATTCAGCTTCTTACGTGGAACGATGATTTGGGAAAAGAAGCATTTTGGCATTCATCGGCTCACCTTTTGGCGCAGGCGATTATGGAATTTTATCCAAACGCTAAATTGACGATCGGTCCTGCAATTGATAGTGGTTTTTATTACGACGTAGATTTCGGTGACGAATCTTTAAGCGAAAAAGATTTCGAGAAAATCGAAAAGAAAATGTTGGAAAACGCGAAGAAAGACGCATCTTTTAATCTTTACGCAGTTTCAAAAGCCGATGCATTAAAAGAATACGAAGGAAACGAATACAAAACAGAATTGATTTCCAACCTCAACGATGGCGAAATCACTTTCTGTACTCACGATAATTTCACCGATTTATGTCGAGGCGGTCACATTCCGTCCACAGGAATTGTGAAAGCGGTAAAAATTTTAAACGCCGCGGGAGCTTATTGGAGAGGCGACGAAAAAAACAAACAGTTAACACGAGTTTACGGGATATCTTTCCCAAAACAGAAAGATTTAACCGAATATTTAGAAAGACTCGAGGAAGCAAAACGCCGCGACCACAGAAAACTTGGCAAAGAATTGGGGATTTTCGCTTTCTCTGAAAAAGTGGGTGCAGGTTTGCCACTTTGGTTACCGAAAGGAACGGCTTTGAGAAAAAAATTAGAAAACTTCCTTTCCGAAGCACAGAAAAAATCAGGTTACGAATTCGTGATGTCGCCGCATATTGGCGCAAAAGATTTGTATGTAACTTCAGGACATTGGGATAAATACGGAGCGGATAGTTTTCAACCTATTAAAACTCCGAACCAAGGTGAGGAATTTATGTTAAAACCAATGAACTGTCCTCATCACTGCGAAATCTACAAAGTTGGACAATGGTCTTACAAAGATTTGCCTAAACGTTTCGCAGAATTCGGAACGGTTTACAGATACGAACAATCAGGTGAACTTCACGGTTTGACTAGAGTTCGCGGATTTACTCAAGACGATGCGCATATTTTCTGTACTCCCGACCAACTTTTGGCAGAGTTTGAAAACGTGATTGATTTGACGCTTTACGTCTTTAAATCTTTAGGATTTGAAGATTTTGTAACGCAGGTTTCATTGAGAGATCCGGAAAACAAAGACAAATATATCGGTTCTGATGAGAACTGGAAAAAGGCAGAAGACGCAATTATTCAAGCTGCTGAAAAGAAAGGTTTGAAAACGGTGGTTGAATATGGTGAAGCCGCTTTCTACGGTCCGAAACTCGATTTCATGGTAAAAGATGCACTTGGAAGAAGTTGGCAATTAGGAACGATCCAAGTAGATTACAATTTACCTGAAAGATTCGATTTGTGGTACACCGGGAACGATAACGAAAAACACAGACCGGTGATGATTCACAGAGCGCCATTCGGTTCTATGGAGCGTTTCATCGCGATTTTACTAGAAAATACGGCGGGAGATTTTCCACTTTGGTTGGCTCCGGATCAGTTTATCATTTTGCCGATTAGTGAAAAATATGTGGATTATGCAAAAAAAGTTTCACAATTATTAGAAAATCACGATATTAGCGGCTTAATTGATGAACGAAACGAGAAGACCGGAAAAAAAATCCGTGATGCAGAAATCAAGAAATTGCCATTCATGCTGATTGTAGGTGAAAACGAGGAAGCCAATGGAACTGTTTCTGTAAGAAGAAGAGGCGAAGGCGATTTAGGAGCGATGAGCGTGGAAGATTTCATCAATTATTTTACAAAGCATTCGGCGATCAGCAATCAGCTTTCGGCGAATTGAGAAAAAAATAAAATTAAGAATTGTTTGAACGAAATGAGTTTCACTTCGTTCGCAATGACAAAGCTGAAAGCAGATTGCAGACAGCCGATCGCATTTAATTAACCAATAAAAATATAAACCCATAGCACAGAAATTTAACTACAGAGGAAGAGGTCCACAAAGACGCGTTCAGGAAGATTTGCACCAAATTAATGAAAAAATTAGGGCAAAAGAAGTTCGTTTGGTAGGAGACAATGTAGAACCGGGAGTTTATCCGCTCGCGAAAGCACAGGAAATTGCAAGAGACCAGGAATTAGATTTGGTGGTAATTTCCGATAAGTCGGAACCATATATTTGCCGGATTTTAGATTACAAGAAGTTTCTTTACGAACAAAAAAAGAAGCAGAAAGAACTAAAGGCAAAACAGGTAAAAGTGGTCGTAAAAGAAATTCGTTTCGGTCCACAAACCGACGACCACGATTACGAATTCAAAAAGAAACACGCAGAAAAATTTTTGGAGGAAGGTTCTAAATTGAAGACTTATGTTTTCTTTAAAGGACGTTCGATTATCTTCAAAGATCAAGGAGAAATTCTCCTTTTGAAATTGGCTCAAGAACTCGAACATGTGGGGAAAGTTGACCAATTACCAAAATTGGAAGGAAAGAGAATGATTATGATGATGAGTCCTAAGAAGGTGGCGAAATAGTGCAATTTAGTAATTTTAATTTAATAAAAATTAAACTATTTGGTACAAACTGTAAAAGAGATTTCGCAAGGAATCTCTTTTTGTAATGATAGTAATAACTGGGTAATATTTATATATTCCAAAAAAAAAATGTACTTTTGCAAACTCATTGATAACAAGATATAAAAGCAAAAAAAATGTCAAAATTAAAAACGAAATCAGGTGCTAAAAAGCGTTTTAAGCTTACCGGAACCGGTAAAATTAAAAGAAAAAATGCTTACAAAAGCCACATCTTAACAAAGAAAGAAACAAAGCAGAAGAGAAATCTTACGCAGACTTCTTACGTTGCAACGGTGGACGAGAAAAGCGTTTTGCGTCAATTAGCAATCAAGTAGTTTTTATAAATCATTTCGGTTTATAAGAATTCAAAAAAATTCAGAAATTTTAACCCTGAATTGGGGCTCCAAAGAATGTTGAAACAAACATCGCACAATTCAAAAAAAACAATTTAAATTATGCCAAGATCAGTAAATGCAGTAGCTTCTAGAGCTCGCAGAAAAAAAGTAATGAAGCAGGCTAAAGGTTTTTTCGGTAGAAGAAAAAATGTTTGGACCGTAGCTAAAAACGCCGTGGAAAAAGCAATGCAATATGCTTACCGCGGTAGAAAAGAGAAGAAAAGAAATTTCAGATCTCTTTGGATCACGCGTATTAACGCAGGTGCAAGAGAAAACGGTATGTCTTATTCCCAATTCATGGGCGCTCTAAAAAACAACAACATCGAGTTGAACAGAAAGGTTTTAGCTGATTTAGCGATGAATCATCCTGAAGCGTTCAAAGCAGTTGTAGATCAAGTAAAATAATGTAGAATTTTTTGTTATCAATATTAAATCCTGAACAATGATGTTCAGGATTTTTTAATTAAATTTGGGCAACTTTATATAAAATGAAAAAATTACTCCTCATTTCATCAGTTTGTTGGTCATTTGGTTTTCAAGCGCAGACATTTACTGCAGCATACCAAAACCGCGTAAATCAAATTACACAGAACAACATCAACACCTATCTTACTGAATTTGCAAGTTTCGGAGTGAAAAGTACCGGAAGTACAAACAACAACAATGCTTTCAACTGGCTGAAAAACAAATATCTTTCTTTTGGTTATTCCGCGGCGCAGATTTCTGAAAATGCTTTTACCTACGGTGGAAATTCCACCAAGAATCTAATCCTTACTAAAACCGGCACACTTTATCCAAATACCTATGTAATTGTTTGCGGACATTACGACACCATCGCTGGTCCCGGTGTAAATGATAATGGGAGCGGAACTTCAATAATTCTGGAGATGGCCAGAATTTTGAAAGATGTACCGACGGATTACTCCATCAAGTTCATCAACTTCAGTGGTGAAGAACAGGGACTTTTGGGAAGCCAAAACTACGTAAACACTGTGGTGAATTCTACCAATCCGAAAATGAACATCAAACTGGTCTTTAATATCGATGAAGTAGGAGGAATTGCGGGACAGATAAACAACACCATCACTTGCGAAAGAGATACTAATAATTCCCCTTCTACAAATAATGCAGCATCTAATCAAGTCACACAGGAATTAATGAATTGTGTGACACTTTATTCGCCTTTACAAACGAATCTTTCCTATGCTTATGCTTCGGATTATATGCCTTTTCAAGCCAACAATGAAATAATTACCGGTTTTTATGAGTACAATGTGAGCAATTATCCACACACCGCAAACGACACTTATGCGAATATGGATCCTGTTTATGTTTATAATGTCGCTAAAGCCGCTTTAGGAGCTACACAGCATTTTGCCGTTGCAAGCACTCAAAATCTTGCACTTGTAGATTGCCCACCTGAAAAAATGTTTGAATCCCTAAAAATTTATCCAAATCCAACCAAAGATTTTATTAATATCAAAATGTTGAACAACAACTTACGAGATTACACTTTTTCTATTACTGATATGAACGGCAAACAACTATTAAAATCTGAAAATAGCAAGAAGATCGACGTCGCTAAACTATCACCGGGAATTTATTTCGGAACACTGAATATTGAAGGACAAACCACCACCAGAAAAATCATCATCAATAAATAAAATAATCCCGAGTGTTTTTACTCGGGATTATTTATTATTTTGTTCTCTGTATTGCTTTTGAAGAGCTTCCAGTTCTTTTTCATTTTGGATGAGCTTCTCATTGATTTCAGCAATTGATGTTGCAATTTGTGTCAGTTTTTGATTACAGGTTGAGCTATTTTTCTCTGGTGAACTACTTAATTTATTCTCCAGGGAGATTTTGTGTTCATTCAATTTTTTGAGTTTTGATTCAAGCCTTTCTTTTCTGGCATAATTTAGCTCAAAGTTTTCATTAAGCGACCTCATTTTTGATCTTTCGCTATTTTCTGCACTGTTTTTCATATTTTCCAAAGCTTTCTCATACTGGTAATTTCCAGCTTGTTTACTGTAGGTTCTGGAAGAAACTTCAATGTCATGCTTAGTTTGACTTAAACACAAGAAACTTGATAGTGAAAAGAATAAGATTAGAATCCTCATGCTTTTAAAATTGAACAACTAAATTAGTAATTATTCTAGATAACCTCCCGATAAATTTTCATCAACTCAGTCGCAATTATTTCATCTCGAAAATTTTCAGCATACAGGAAACCTTTGTCTGCACGGCGTTTTCTTTCTGCTTCATTATTCCAAAGGAAAAGAATTTTAGCTTTTATATCTTCAAAATTTTCGGGATTGATGTAAACAGAATTTTTTCCTCCTGCTTCTGGAAGTGAACTTGAATTACTTGTGATCACAGGAGTTCCAGAGAAAAGCGCTTCAATAACCGGAATCCCAAAACCCTCAAAAAAACTTGGGTAAACAAAAATATCTGCCAGTTTATAAATCGCAGCAAGCTCTACCATGGAAACACCTTCCAAGAATTGAACTTGGTTTTGAATTTTATTTTTGATTAAAAATTTTTCAACTTTTTTGAAATACTTTGTCTTTTTACCGATAACCACCAAAG
>Ga0056909_1000739_pt1 | contig 25421 bp, 32 predicted proteins | sample EBPBio102011_DNA_FD_62115 | JGI IMG/M metagenome (GOLD analysis project Ga0056909, IMG submission 62115) | Wastewater treatment Type I Accumulibacter community from EBPR Bioreactor in Madison, WI, USA - Reactor 1_1/10/2011_ DNA | ecosystem: Engineered > Bioreactor > EBPR > Anaerobic-Aerobic >...
GGCGCGGTCGGGTTGCAGGGGCGCGGTTTCGCTGGCGGGGTGCCTTAGCCCAGCCGCGAAATCCGCGCCTCGAGCACGTCGAAGGGCACGCCCGGCTCGTCCTTCGCGCAGCGGATGACAAGGCTCGTCTTGACCGACGCGACATTCGGCGCCGAGGTCAGCTCGCCCGTCAGGAACGACTGGAAGGTCGACAGGTCCGGCGCCACGCACTTCAGGATGAAGTCGATCTCGCCGTTCAGCATGTGGCACTCGCGCACGAGCGGCCAGTCCTTGCAGCGCGCCTCGAAGGCGGCAAGGTCGGTTTCGGCCTGGCTGCTGAGGCCGACCATGGCGAACACATGCACCTCGAACCCCAGAAGGCGGGGGTTCACGTCGGCATGATAGCCGCGGATATAGTCGCTTTCCTCAAGCGTGCGGACGCGGCGCAGGCTTGGCGGCGCCGAAATCCCCACCCGGCCCGCCAGTTCCACATTGGTCATCCGCCCGTCGGCCTGCAATTCCGCAAGGATCTTGCGGTCGATCTCGTCGAGCTTGTGGCCGGCCATGGGGCGCTCCTCAGAATGTCGCGGCAAATTACCGCCACGGCCCGATTTGCGCAATATTATTTCGTGAAATGACCTGCACCGCCGACACCGGGGGCCTTGACGGCCACCTGCCCTTTTACAGCCCTGCTGCCCGGTCTATATCCATGTCCGAAGCGGGGCCGAAAAGGCGGCCCCAGACGGGGATGACATGACCAAGACGCGCAAGACTCGCCTTCTCATCATCGGTTCGGGCCCGGCGGGCTACACCGCTGCGGTCTACGGTGCCCGCGCCATGCTGAATCCGATCCTTGTCCAGGGGCTGCAACCGGGCGGCCAGCTGACCACGACGACCGACGTGGAAAACTGGCCGGGCGACAGCCGCGTCGAAGGCCCGCACCTGATGATGCGGATGGAGGACCACGCCCGCGTCATGGGGACAGAGGTCGTGACCGACATCATCGCCTCGGTCGACCTGTCCACGCGCCCCTTCAAGGCGGTCGGCGACGACGGCACCACCTACCTGGCCGACGCGCTGATCCTTGCGACCGGCGCCCAGGCCAAATGGCTTGGCCTGCCGTCCGAAGAGGCGCTGAAGGGCTTCGGTGTCTCGGCCTGTGCGACCTGCGACGGCTTCTTCTATCGTGGCAAGGAAATCGTGGTCATCGGCGGCGGCAACACGGCGGTCGAAGAGGCGCTGTTCCTCACGAACTTCGCGACCAAGGTCACGCTGATCCATCGCCGCGACAGCCTGCGCGCCGAAAAGATCATGCAGGAGCGCCTCTTCAAGCATCCGAAGATCGAGGTCATCTGGAACGCGCTTGTCGAGGAAGTGCTGGGCGAGCCCGGCGGGTCGGGCGTCACCGGCGTGCGCATCAGCGACATCAAGACCGGGGACGAGCGCGTCGTGCCCTGCGCGGGCTTCTTCGTCGCGATCGGCCATGCGCCGGCCTCGGACCTGGTGAAGGGCCAGGTCGACCTTTACGTCGACGGCTATGTGAAGGTGCGCCCCGGCTCGACCGAAACCTCGGTCCCGGGCGTCTTTGCGGCGGGCGACCTGACCGACGGCGTCTACCGCCAGGCGGTCACCAGCGCCGGCATGGGCTGCATGGCCGCGCTTGACGCCGAACGCTGGCTGTCGATGCAGGGCGAGGCCGCGCCGGGCGACGAGGTCGAGGGGCTGGTCGTCGAGGCGTGACGCAGACGAGCCCGCTCGCACCCTTTCGCGGCCTTGTCTGGCGCATCCTGCCGGCGGACCTTCGGGACGAAGTGCTTGCTCCCGCCGCTGCACCCGAAGGCCGGTTTCACCATGACGGCCAGCGCGCTCTTTACGCCTCGCTCACCGCCGAAGGCGCGGGTGTCGCCATCGCCCGCTATGTCGCGGCGGACCAGACCCCCCGCATCATCGTCCCCCTGAGGCTCGGCCTGACGCGCGTCCGGGACCTGCGCGTCGGCCCCGATCCGGCCCGCGCATCGGTCGTCTGGCAAGAGGCCCGCGCGCAGGGCGAACCGGCACCCACCTGGGCCTATTCGGACGCCGCCCGTGCCGACGGGGCAGAGGCGATGCTCTACCTCTCGCGCTCTCGGCCCGACCTGACGCACATCGTCCTTTTCGACTGGAGCGCGGCGACGGTCGCGCCCGACGGGCCGCCCTGCCCCTGGCCCTGACTGCCGTCCGCCCGACCGCGGACCAATCGCGAATTTCCGTCCACCAACCTGCCCCCGACTGGCATATTTGGCCTTTTTCATCGCAAATTGACGCCGCCGCCTTGAATTTCTTCCCGATCCGGTAAAAGAGCGCGCAACATCAACGAAAGTGTGCGCCATGGCGACCCAGAACCACGCCCCGATACCGGAACTCTATGTCTCGTCCGACTCCGCCCAGAAACTGAAGGTCGAGGCCGGCAACCTGCCCTCGTGGGATCTGACGCCGCGCCAGATCTGCGACCTAGAGCTGCTGATGAACGGCGGCTTCTACCCGCTGAGGGGCTTCCTGTCCGAGGCCGACTATGATGGCGTGGTCGCCAACATGCGGCTTGCCGACGGCACGCTCTGGCCGATGCCGATCAACCTTGACGTATCCGAGGACTTCGCCGCCAAGGTCGAGCCGGGTCAGGACATCGCCCTTCGCGATCAGGAAGGCGTGATCCTCGCCATCCTGTCGGTCACCGACAAATGGGTGCCGAACAAGTCGACCGAGGCCGTAGGCGTTTTCGGCGCGGACGACGTGGCCCATCCGGCCGTCAACTACCTGCACCACAAGGCCGGCCCCGTCTATCTGGGCGGTCCGGTCACCGGCATCCAGCAACCCGTCCACTATGACTTCAAGGGTCGCCGCGACACGCCGAACGAGCTGCGCGCCTATTTCCGCAAGCTCGGCTGGAAGCGCGTCGTCGCCTTCCAGACCCGCAACCCCCTGCACCGCGCCCATCAGGAACTGACCTTCCGCGCCGCGCGCGAGGCGCAGGCCAACCTTCTGATCCATCCGACCGTCGGCATGACCAAGCCCGGCGACGTGGACCATTTCACCCGTGTCCGCTGCTATGAGGCCGTCCTCGACAAATATCCGGCCGCCACGACGCACCTGTCGCTTCTGGGCCTTGCCATGCGCATGGGCGGCCCGCGCGAGGCGCTCTGGCACGCGATCATCCGCAAGAACCACGGGCTGACTCATTTCATCGTCGGCCGCGACCATGCCGGCCCCGGCAAGAACAGCCAGGGCAAGGATTTCTACGGCCCCTATGATGCGCAGGAACTGGTGCGCACGCATCAGGCGGAGGTCGGCATCGAGATGGTCGACTTCAAACAGATGGTCTATGTGCAGGAAAAGGCGCAGTATTTCCCCGTCGACGAGGTGCCGGAGGGTTCGACCGTCCTGGACATTTCGGGCACCGAGCTTCGCCGCCGCCTGCGCGAGGGGCTGGAAATTCCCGACTGGTTCTCCTTCCCCGAGGTGGTGAAGGAACTGCGCCGCACCTCGCCGCCGCGCGCCAAGCAGGGCTTCACCGTCTTCTTCACCGGCCTTTCGGGCTCGGGCAAGTCGACGATCGCCAATGCGCTCATGGTCAAGCTGATGGAAATGGGCGGCCGCCCCGTCACGCTTCTGGACGGCGACGTGGTCAGGAAGCACCTGTCGTCGGAGCTCGGCTTTTCCAAGGAACACCGCGACATCAACATCAAGCGCATCGGCTATGTCGCGTCAGAGATCACCAAGAACGGCGGCATCGCCCTTTGCGCGCCGATCGCGCCCTACACGGCCACCCGCCGCGCGGTGCGCGAGATGATCGAAGCCTATGGCGCCTTCGTCGAAGTGCATGTGGCGACCTCGATCGAGGAATGCGAGCGCCGCGACCGCAAGGGGCTCTACAAGCTGGCCCGCGAAGGCAAGATCAAGGAATTCACCGGAATTTCAGACCCTTACGAGGCGCCTGAACATCCTGAGCTGCGCGTGGACACCGAAAATGTCGACGTGGACAGCTGCGCCCATCAGGTCATCCTGAAGCTGGAAAGCATGGGCCTGATCCGCGCCTGACGCAAAAACGCCCCCGGTTACAATCCGGGGGCGTTCGTCCTTGCGCAGCGCCCCTACATGGGCCGCATGCGCGACAGAAGCCCGTCCTTCAGGATGAACTGGTGATACAGCGCCGCGAGCGCATGCAGCCCCGCGAGCCACAAGAGGACATTCATCAAGAGCGCATGGGGATCGGCCAGTTGAGGCATGTTCTGGAACCACGAGATCGCGCCCAGTAGCGGCCCGACGATCATCAGGGCATAAAGCGTCCAGTGCATCCACTCGGCCAGCCTGTCGAGGATACCGTGCCCCAAAAGCGCCGGTGCGCCTTGTGTCAGCCGCAGGACCAGCCGGACCAGGACCAGGACCAGCACCGCCACCCCGATCCAGACATGGAGCGAGATCTTGATCCCTGTGATCGGCGTGCCCTCGATCTTCTGCTTGAGCGCCCAGCCCATGCCGTCGCCCAGAAACCAGTTCACCACGATCAGGACGGCAATCGTCCAGTGCAGAAGGATCTGCGCCGTCGAATAGCGGGCGGAAACGGGCATGGTCGGGTCCTTTCGTTGTCTCGCATCAGGTTCACGGCGAGGGGAGTTGCGCAGCCTGCCGGCCGCCGGCGCCCCTCGCCATCAACGGGCGGCAGAAATCACCGCCCTCTATCCAAAGGTGCATGGAATCCGGGCGCCAGATCAAGCGCCTTGCGGGGCGCAAGACGACGCGCAAGGACATGAAACTCCGCAGGCCGTGGACCCTCGGCCTTAGCCGCCTTTCGCCTGTCCAATCCCCGCGACGTGGTGCGGGGATGGCTTTCAGACGCAGGCACCTGCTTCGCGCTCCTGAACTGCGCTCAGCCTGTAAATGGAATGGGCCCGAAGCGGATACGTGAGGCACCACAGGCCGCGAGGTCGCCGTTGCTGCGGGGATCGGCGATCATCACATTGACCGGCAGGGCGACCTTCTCTCAAAGGGTGCGGATCAAGGTGGTATCCGTCAGCCTCGGCACAAAGAAGCCGTCCGCGCGAGCCTCGGCATAGGCGGCGGCGCGTGCAATGGCTTCGTCCAGCAGATTGGCGTGAGCTGCATCCGTCGCCGCCTTCAGGAACGGGTCTGTCCGGGCGCTGACGAAGGCCGGAAGGACCGAGGCGTCTGCCGCCGCGCGGACAGCGCGCAGGCGATCCACCTGATCCTCCATGCAGCAAAGGCCGGGGGCATCCGCGTCGTCCCGCACAAGAGACCGGCAGGCTTTCACGACAGGCCCAAAGAAAAGGGCCGCGCCCCGAAAGGCACGGCCCCTTGTTCTGGCCCCAGCGGGGCCCCAGCGGGGCCTCAGTGCATGCTGACCGGCGACAGGTCGTTCTGGCGGGCCAGGAAGAAGGCCAGCCCGCGATCGGCGACCAGCGCCAGCTGCTCGCCATCCGCGCCGTGGACGGCCCAGATCACCTCGCGCCCATCGGCCTGTTCCTGCACGTCGCTCGGCAGGTCGGCGACCTTGACGGGACGCACATAGACGATGCGCTGGCCCTGTTCGGCGCCAAAATCAAAAGGTTCATTCATCGCGCCCCTCCTTTGGTTCGCTGTCGATATGGACCGAGCCGCCCGTGCGGATCGGAATGGTCTGGATGATGCTTGGAGGCTCGGCGCGGCTCAGGTCGATGTGCAGCAGACCGTGTTCGATCCGGGCGCCCGTGACCTCCATGCCCTCGGCCAGCACGAAACTTTTCTGGAAGGCCCGCGCCGCGATCCCGCGATGCAGGAAGGTGCGGCCCTCGTCGCCCTCGACCTGTCGCCCGCGCACCACAAGCTGCCTGTCCTCGACCGTCACCGTCAGGTCCGGCTCGCGGAAGCCCGCGACGGCAAGCGTAATGCGAAAGACGTTTTCGCCGCATTGTTCGATATTGAAGCGGGGATAGCCGTCTGCGGCCGTCTTGGCGGTTCGTTCCACGAGCCTTTCAAGCTGGTCGAATCCGAGCAGAAAGGGATGGGCAGTCAGGGTCAACTTGGTCATGGCGGGCGTCCTGGTCAGCGACTGTCGGCTGGGCCCCGAACGGCGACCCTGCCTCCGATGCCCAATATGGGGCGGCCCTGCCGGTCCGGCAAGGGCCTCGGCGCCGCCAGGCCGTCACCCCCGGCGCGAAAGCCTTCCCCGCCGGCCTGCGGGCCTGCTATAAGCAGCGGGTCGGGCGCGCACCCCGACCCCCGCAGCGGAGCCCCTGGGACCATGAATGCCGACTATGAAATGGACACCGACGAGGTTCTGCGCGTGAGGCTCGGCGTCCTGCGGCAAGAGCATCGCGATCTGGACGACGCCATCCACGCGCTCGAAACCGCGGGCCGGGGCGACCAGCTGGCGCTGCGACGCCTGAAAAAGCAGAAGCTGTTCCTGAAGGACCAGATCACCCGGATCGAGGACAAGCTGATCCCGGACATCATTGCGTGAGGCAAGCCTGTGACAGGGGTGGCAGAGGCAAGTGACTCTGCCATGCGAAAACCTCTCCCCCTGTCCCGGCCGGTGGCCCAAAGGCCACCGGCCAGCGCCCGCCCCGCCATCGGCGGGCGCTTCCGCGCCCACCGGGGCAGGCACCGGCCTTCGTAGGTGAGAGACACTAGCGGTCCAGCGGCATCGTTCACACGCGGTCGGGGGAAACGCCATGCGTTTCCTGATCCCGCCCGGCCCAGCCGGTCGCTCCCCCTTTCCCGCCAAGCCCCCCCATGCTACCCCGCGCCCATCTGCGGGAACCGAAGGGGCGCGCGATGGCGAAGGCGGAAAAGGCCACAGGACCGGCGACGGTCGGCATCATCATGGGCAGCCAGTCCGACTGGCCGACCCTGCGCGAAGCCGCCGCGATCCTTGAGGAGCTTGGCATCGCCCACGAGGCGCGGATCGTCTCGGCCCACCGCACGCCCGACCGGCTCTGGACCTACGGGCGCGAGGCTGCGGGCCGCGGGCTGAAAGTCATCATCGCCGGCGCGGGCGGGGCCGCGCACCTGCCGGGCATGATGGCCTCGAAAACCCGGCTGCCGGTGATCGGCGTGCCGGTCCAGACCAAGGCCCTGTCGGGCGTCGACAGCCTTTATTCCATCGTCCAGATGCCGAAGGGCTTTCCCGTCGCCACCATGGCGATCGGATCGGCGGGCGCTGCGAACGCCGGCCTGATGGCTGCGGCGATCCTGGCGCTGTCGGACCCTGCCCTGGCCGAGCGTCTGGACCAATGGCGCGCGGCCCTGTCGGCCTCGGTCGCGGAGGAGCCGTCGGATGACTGAGCCCTTGCCCTTCGGCGCGACCATAGGCATCCTCGGCGGCGGCCAGCTTGGCCGCATGCTCTCGGTCGCAGCCGCGCGGCTGGGTTACCGCACCCATATCTACGAACCCGGCGCCAACCCGCCCGCCGCCGACGTGGCCCGCCAGACGACGACCGCGCCCTATGACGATGCCGCCGCCCTTCGGGCCTTCGCCGACAGCGTCGATGTCATCACCTATGAGTTCGAGAATGTGCCGACCGAAGCACTCGACCTCTTGGAGGCGCGCCGCCCGATCCGCCCCGGCCGCCGCGCGCTGGCCGTGAGCCAGGACCGCATCGCCGAAAAGACCTTCCTGCAGGGGATCGGCCTGGCCGTCGCCCCCTTCGCCCCCGTCACCGACCGCGCGAGCCTTGAGGCGGCGCTGGACCGGATTGGCGCACCGTCGATCCTGAAGACCGCGCGGCTTGGCTATGACGGCAAGGGGCAGGCCCGGATCAGGACCGCTGCAGACGCCGACGCCGCACTTGCCGCCATGGCGGGCGCGCCCGCCGTCCTTGAAGGCTTCATCCCCTTCACACACGAGGTCTCGGTGATCGCCGCGCGCGGCTTGGGCGGCTCGGTCGCGGCCTATGACCCCGGCGAGAATGTGCACGAGGCCGGCATCCTGCGCACCACGACCGTCCCCGCGAGGTTGACCGAGGCCCAGCGCACCGACGCCGTCCTGATCGCCGCCCGCATCCTGAACGCGCTCGATTACGTCGGCGTCCTTGGCGTCGAGCTCTTCGTCACCCCCGGCGCCCTCATCGTCAACGAGATCGCGCCCCGCGTCCACAATTCGGGCCACTGGACCCAGAACGGCTGCGCGGTCGACCAGTTTGAACAGCACATCCGCGCCATCACCGGCTGGCCCCTGGGCGACGGGCGGCGCTATGCCGACGTGACCATGGAAAACCTGATTGGCGATGACATGGACCGCGTGCCCGCGCTCGCCCGCGAACCCGACGTGGCACTTCACCTTTACGGCAAGGCAGAGGCGCGCCCCGGCCGCAAGATGGGCCACGCGAACCGCATCCGGCGTTAGCCCCACCCGGACCCTTGCCGCGAGCCGCCCCCCCGCGCTACATGGCCCGAGGGGTTTCAACCAACTAAACCGAACGGGACCGAACGATGGCCGACGCGACCAAACCGATCAGCGACTTCCAGGACCGCATGCTTTCCCTCGGCCTCGCCCGCGTCAGCGAGGCGGCCGCCCATGCCTCGGCCCGGCTCATCGGACGCGGCGATGAGAAGGCCGCCGACCAGGCCGCCGTCAACGCCATGCGTGACCAGCTCAACATGCTCGACATCAAGGGCGTGGTGGTGATCGGCGAGGGCGAGCGCGACGAGGCGCCGATGCTCTACATCGGCGAAGAGGTCGGCACAGGCAACGGCCCGGCGGTGGACATCGCGCTCGACCCGCTCGAGGGCACCACGCTCACGGCCAAGGACATGCCCAATGCCCTGACCGTGATCGCCATGGCCCCGCGCGGCACGCTGCTGCACGCGCCCGACGTCTATATGGAAAAGCTGGCGGTCGGGCCGGGCTATGCAAAGGACGTGGTGTCGCTGGACATGAGCCCCGCCGAGCGCATCCGCGCCCTTGCCGCCGCGCGCGGCGTCGCCACCACCGACATCACCTGCTGCATCCTTGAACGCCCCCGGCACGAGGCCATGATCGCCGAAGTCCGCGCCACCGGCGCCGCGATCCGGCTGATCACGGACGGTGACGTGGCGGGCGTCATCCACACCGCCGAGCCCGACCTGACCAGCATCGACATCTACATGGGGTCGGGCGGCGCGCCCGAGGGCGTCCTGGCGGCCTCGGCGCTCAAATGCATGGGCGGCCAGATCTGGGGGCGTCTGCTGTTCCGCAACGACGACGAACGCGGCCGGGCGGCCAAGGCCGGCATCACCGACCTGAACCGCATCTATTCGCGCGACGAGATGGTGCGCGCCGACGTGATCTTCGCCGCGACCGGCGTCACCAACGGCTCGATCGTCCGGGGCGTGCGCCGCGAGCCGGGCTTCATCGAAACCGAGACCATCCTCATGCGGTCGAAGACCGGCTCTGTTCGCCGGATGACCTACCGCAACCCGATCCGGTGAGCGATACCGCCGGCCGTCCCGCGTTTCTTGGCGTCGCCCTTTCCGCGACCGGGCGCTTCTGGGCCGGCCCCTCGGTCGAGGCCGACCGCCAGACCGAGGCGATGGTCCAGGCGACCCGCCTGCCCCGCGCGCTCGCCGCCGTCCTGGTGGCGCGCGGCGTGTCGGCCGACGAGGCGCCGGGCTTTCTGGACCCGCGCCTGAGCGACCTTCTGCCCGACCCCCGTTCGCTGAAGGACATGGCGCCGGCCACGGCACGCTTCCTGAAAGCAGTCAGGGACCGAGAGCGCATTGCGATCTTTGCCGACTATGACGTGGACGGCGGCGCCTCGGCTGCACTTCTGCTCACCTGGCTCCGCGCCATGGGGCGGCAGGCGACGCTCTATATCCCCGACCGCATCGACGAGGGCTACGGCCCGAACGTCCCCGCCATGACCGCGCTTGGCGCCGCGCACGACCTGATCCTGTGCGTCGACTGCGGCACGCTGAGCCACGAGCCCGTCGCCGCCGCGACGAAAGCTGGCGCGGATGTGGTGATCCTGGACCACCACCTTGGCGGCGAGACGCTGCCTGCCGCAACGGCCGTCGTGAACCCCAACCGCCAGGACGAAACCGGCGCGCTCGCCGCCCTCTGTGCGGCTGCCGTCACCTTTCTGATGCTGGTCGACGCGAACCGCGCACTCAGGGCCGAAGGCGCGACCGGCCCCGACCTGATGGCGCTTCTGGACCTGGTGGCGCTGGCGACCGTCGCGGATGTGGCCCCCCTGACCGGCGTCAACCGGGCCTTCGTCCGCCAGGGCCTGAAGGTGCTGGCGCGGCGCGAGCGCATCGGCCTGCGCGCGCTGGCCGACGTCGCGCGGCTTGACCAGACGCCCACCGCCTATCACCTGGGCTTCCTCCTTGGCCCCCGTATCAACGCTGGCGGCCGCGTCGGCGCTGCCGACCTTGGCGCGCGGCTCCTTGCGACCGACGACGGGTCCGAGGCGACGGCGCTTGCAGCGCGGCTCGAAGGCCTGAACGAGGACCGCCGCGCAATCGAGGCGCTGGTCCGGCAAGAGGCCCTGTCCCAGGCCGAGGCGCGCGGCCTCGACGGTCCACTGGTCTGGGCGGCGGCCGATGGCTGGCACCCCGGCGTCGTCGGCATCGTCGCCGCGCGCCTGAAAGAGGCCGCGAACCGCCCCGCTGTCGTCATCGGCATCGAAGGCGGCATGGGCAAGGGGTCGGCCCGATCTGTCCCCGGCGTCGATCTGGGCGCCGCGATCCAGCGCCTTGCGGCCGAGGGGCTGATCGAGCGCGGCGGCGGCCACAAGATGGCCGCGGGCCTGACCGTCCGGGCCGGGGCGATCCCGGCCGCGATGGAGCGCTTGGGCGAATTGCTCGCCCGGCAGGGCGCCGGCGCGGAAGGCCCGCGCGACCTGCGCCTCGACGGGATGCTGATGCCCGGCGCGGCGACCCCCGACCTTGTGGCCGAACTGGACCGCGCCGGCCCCTTCGGCCAGGGCGCCCCCGCCCCGCGCTTCGCCTTCCCCGGCCTTTTCGTCAGCCACCTGCGCCGCATGGGCGAAAGCCACCTGCGCGCCACCTTCACCGACGGCACCTCGGCCAGCCTGGAGGCCGTGGCCTTCGGTGCCTTCGACGGCCCCCTCGGCCCCCTGATCGAGCGCCACGGCCACCGCCCGCTGCACATCGCCGGGCGGCTGGAATTGAACCACTGGAACGGCCGGACGCGCGTTCAACTGCGCCTCGACGACGCCGCCGAGGCCTGAGCCGAAGCCTGAGTCGAGGCCGGTGCGCGGCACCCCGATTTTCTGCGCCGGCGCCCCAAAAACCCCCTTGCCCTCGCGCCCCCGCTCTTCTAAATACCCCCCACGACCGAGGGCGCCAGCCGCCCCCGAACGCGGCCCGTTCGTCTATCGGTTAGGACACCAGGTTTTCAACCTGGGAAGAGGGGTTCGACTCCCCTACGGGCTGCCACTTCACAAAATTTCCCAATAAAATCCCATGCCTGGATGATGGTCGACACGACGGCCCATCGCCTGCGATCTGGCGTGGACCATCCATACCGCATGGGCCCGGATGCGCCTTGACAGGCCGGTTCAAGACCTGTCGAGTGAGGCGGCGCCGATGGGACAGCCGCAGGTTGTTAACCCGGCGGGTCAAGGGTGCGGGTTTTAACGATGCTCGAAGGGTTTGCGCTTAAACTGTTGTTCCTCGGCGAGGGCGAATTGGTCCTGCTGGGCCTGTTGCTGGTCTTCACCGGGTTCCTTCTCGCGCTCTGCTTCCGTCGTGGCGCGACCTTGTCACTGCCGCGCCTGCCCTATTTCCTCTGGTCAGCCACCGTGTACCTGCTGGTATCAGCCCTGCCTTTTGCATGGCTGCTGACATTTGTGGCCGCCAGCCACGGGGTTTTCTGGCTGGTCGCACTGCCCGTGTTCGGAACCATTTTTGCAAGCGGGGTTGCCGCTGGCGTTCTCGGCCACGCCCGTTCTGTAAGCGCCTACGGCGACGGACGCCACGCGTGGATGGCGCTGGTGCCTGTCGTCAACCTGGTCCTGTTTTTCAAGCCGCCGGCGGACTGGACCAAGGAAACGTCGGAGGTGAACCTTTCAAACACGGCATTGGTCGTGCTGGGTTTCGCGCTTGCTACGGTGGGGCATGGGTTGGGAAAGGCCGCCAAGGAAGATATTGCGGCAATGCATCGGCGCGTGGACAGCGATCCTGCGCTGCAGCGCGTGAACCTGGACATGGTGCTGCGGGGTCGGGGCCTCGAAAAGACGCTGCGCGCCATCGCAGATGGCGTGCGAACCCAACGCATTGACGACGTGACCACGCTTCTGCGGGTCGAGGCTGATGGCACGACGCTGCACTATGTCTATGAGGTGTCGACCCACCTGCCGCAGCTTCCGCCATCGGTGCGCGACGGGATAGTGACCGAAAACTGCACCCAGGAGGCGCTTCGCCCCGTCATCGAGGCGGGGGCGACGATCGAGCATGTCTTTCATCGTGCCGACGGTCCGGACTTTGGAACCGTGACGGTCACGCGCACGCTTTGCGGCTATTGAGTTTTGAGGGAAAGCGGCACCGCACCCCCCTTCGAAGGGGTGCGGCTTCGTCCATGACGCCGGCTCAGCAGGCGGCGGTGAACTGGCGGCCGTAGGCGTCCCGGTAAAGGCACATGCCCGGCTGCGACTGCGACTGGCCGATCAGGCTGCCCGCAACGGCGCCGAGCGCGCCACCGACGATCGCACCCTTGGTGGTGTCCTTGCCGCCCGTGACCGCCGCGCCAAGGACGGCGCCGGTCGCCGCACCCATGCCGGTCGTTTGCTGCTGCGGCGTGCAGGCGGGGATGAGGGCGAGGAGCGGCAGGGCGAGGAAGAGGCGCTTCATGGAAATCTCCTTTGAGACATGTGCCGGGGAACGACCGGCAGACTCGGTCCTGTTCCGGGTCGATGCAACCATATCGCGCCCCTCTGCACAACGGCCGCGACGGAAACCGGGGCGCCGACGGCGCCCGGCCGCCTGCCGGCCCCGCAAGGCCCCGCAAGTCCCTGCCCGGTTAGGAGGTTCTTTACATCTGCAGGCTAGGATCGGTCCTTGGGTGAAAAGGGGAACTGACAAATGGCCATGCCGGTTTTGACGCCTGTGGGCGAGCTGGAACGCTTTCTGGTGCAGGACGTGATCCTGACGCTTGGCAATCTGCGCGGCTCGCTGGCCTGGGTCGCCGGGGATGAGGACAGCGGCCTGTCGTCGGCCTATCGGGCCGGGCTCGAACGGATCGAGCGCCAGATCGAACTTCTGGAAGATCGCGCCCGGACCCTTTGCGGGACGCCCCGGCCCGAACGGCTGCCGCCTCCGGCCCCGTCGGCGGCCGCCTATGCCGAAGGAAGCGGCCTGACGCTCGCGGCGATCCTGCGCGATGCCTTGGGCGAGAGGGACGGTTCGGCGGATGACGACCTGCCCACCTACCTGCCTGCCGAGGCGCCCGCCGCTCCGCCAGCTTCGGGCGACGAACCGGGCTTCGTCTTCCGCACCGCCCGCCGGCCTGTCGCCAACGGACCCGGCGAATGAGGGCCATTGCGCCCCCTCTGACGGCCAGCGGCCGGGTCGGCCCCTCGCCTCACGCCGCAAGGGGAAGGCGCGCCCAGGGCCCGTCGACGCCCATCTCGATCAGCTCCAGCAGCGCCCGCGCCTGCGCCCCCTCAAGGATCGGCAGCACCGCGTCCAGCACCGCACCCAGCCCTGCACCCAGTCCCGGGCCCGCCTTGGCGGCGGCCGACCGGACCAATGCGCCAGTCTGCGCCCAGACAAGCTCGTCTTGGGCCGTGACCAGTTCCACGACCGCCACGGGCTCGGTCACCGTCCGGGCGAGCGTGCCACGAAAACCGATGAGCGACCGCGCCTCGACCAGGGCACCAGAGGCGGCGAACACCTCTTCGATCGCGCCCGACCGGATCATGACCCGCTGGCCGGGCAGAAGGCAAAGGTCGGAACAGTTGCCGATGACGCCCGCCGGCACCTCGACCAACGTGCCGCCCGCCAGCACGCGCTGCCGCACCTCGACCAGCTCGACCAGGCCCCCGTCCCAGGTCTGCACCCGCATCCCGGCGCACAGCGCCCCGGCGGCGCGCCAGCCCGCGCCCGTCTCGACCAGCGTCGTAGCCGCAAGGCCGCCGGTCCGCGCAAGGCGGGACATCGGGTTCAGCGACAGAAGCGCGGGCAGGACGGCTTCGGCACGGGCAAAGGTTTCGGCGGTCGGCATGAACATGGCGCATCTCCTGATCTGAGCGTCCGCCACAAGGGCCGGACGGGGTTTCGCTCCGCCCTGGCCGGATCGTCCGGTCGCTGCGGCATGTGCCCAGAAAGCACCGGAAATCCGCCCGAATTTCGACATGCGGCAGACATTTTCCGGGCACTTTTTCGCCCTCTTCGTTAATGCGCGCCATTGCCGCTGCTTTGACGCCAAAACCGGCCCCCAACAGGAGAATCTTCACCAAGATCACCCTGCAATTTATTGAAATTTATAGGTTTTGATCGACCGCCAACCTCGACCCAGCCCAGCAAACGAATCGCCCCATGGCCTGCAGACCGCACTTGGCGACCCGTCGCCACAATGTTACCTGTCGCATCAAACAATGGATGAGAGGCCCATGATCGAGCTGCTGTCAAACCCCGCCGCCTGGGCCTCGTTCCTGACGCTGACGGTTCTGGAAATCGTCCTTGGCGTCGACAACGTCATCTTCATCTCTATCGCCGCCGACAGGCTGCCGCCGCACCAGCGCCGCCGCGCGCGTTTCATCGGCCTGACGGGTGCGCTCATCCTGCGGGTCATCCTGCTCTTGTCGATCACCTTCATCATGGGGCTGTCGGAGCCGGTGGTCAGCATCTTCGGGCTCGACCTTTCCTGGCGCGACCTCATCCTGCTGGCCGGGGGCCTGTTCCTGCTGTGGAAGGCCACGACCGAAATCTTCGCCGAGGTCGAGGGCGCCGACCACACGGCGGGCAACGGCAAACATGCAACGCTGACCTCGGTCATCATCCAGATCATGATCCTGGACCTGGTCTTTTCGATCGATTCGGTCATCACCGCCGTCGGCATCGCCGACCATGTCGAGATCATGATCGCCGCCGTCATCGTGGCGATCCTCGTGATGATGGTCGCCGCCGAGCCGATCGCCGCCTTCATCTCGCGCCACCCTTCGACCAAGATGCTGGCCCTGGCCTTCCTCTTCATGGTCGGCATGGCGCTCGTGGCGGACGGCCTGCACCACCATATCGACCGCGGCTTCATCTATGCCGCGATGCTCTTCGGCGGCGGAGTCGAAGGGCTGAACCTCTGGCGCAAGAAGCGGCGGGACGAGGCGGCAAAGGCGCGCAAGGCGCTTCATTGACGGGGACTGGCCGGGGCTGGCGAGGGAAAACCGGCGCGACCCCGCATTTTCCTCTTGCAGCGGCGCGCCAGAGTTTATACATCGCCGCTACCCAAGGATGCGGGCGTAGCTCAGGGGTAGAGCATAACCTTGCCAAGGTTAGGGTCGTGAGTTCGAATCTCATCGCCCGCTCCAGTTTTCCCAAGGAAAACAACGACTGAAGGGCGCCCCACGGGGCGCTTTTTCGTATCAAGACCCGAAAGGTGACCCGATGATCCCGGCCTATCCCGCGCTCCTGCTCGCCATCGTCTGCGAAGTGATCGGCACCTCCTTCCTGCAAAAAAGCGAGCAGTTCACAAAACTCTGGCCGACGCTCGGGGTCACAGCCTTCTACGGGATGTCGTTCTACCTTCTGTCACATAGCCTGCGCGCCATCCCGCTTGGCATCGCCTATGCGATCTGGTCGGGGGTAGGCATCGTCCTTGTGGCGATGATCGGCTTTCTGGTCTTCAAGCAGAAGATCGACCTTGCCGGCATCATCGGGCTGGCCATGATCGTCGGCGGCGTGATCGTCGTGAACCTTTTCTCGCGCACCGTCGGGCACTAGCGCCGACCGCCTTCCCACCGCCGCAAACCGCCCCTATAACCGCCCGGCACAAAGGGGACCGGAATGCGCCAGGCCACCATCACCCGCACCACGGCAGAAACCGCCATCACCGTCCGCCTGACCCTCGACGGGACGGGCCGCTACCGGAATGCGACGGGCGTCGGCTTCTTCGACCACATGCTCGACCAGTTGGCGCGCCACGCCCTTTTCGACCTCGAGGTCGAGGCCAAGGGCGACCTGCACATCGACGACCACCACACGGTCGAGGATGTGGGCATCGCGCTCGGCCAGGCCCTGACCCGGGCGCTCGGCGACAAGCGGGGCATCCGCCGCTATGGCCATTTTGCGCTTGCCATGGATGACGCGCAGGTCGTGACCGCGCTTGACCTGTCCGCCCGGCCCTACCTGGTCTGGAACGTGCCCTTCCCGACCGCCAAGATCGGCAGCTTCGACACTGAATTGGTACGCGAGTTCTTTCAGGCGCTCGCCACCCACGGCGGCATCACGCTCCATGTCGACCGGCCGCACGGGCTGAACAGCCACCATATCGCCGAGGCTGCTTTCAAGTCCGTCGCCCGAGCCCTGCGCATGGCGGTCGAGCCCGACGCCCGGCTTGGCGATGCGCTCCCCTCGACCAAGGGCGCGCTGTGAGCCTGACCGTCATCGTCGATTACGACAGCGGCAACCTGCATTCCGCCGAGAAGGCCTTCCAGCGCATGGCCGCCGAGGGTAATGCCGGCACCGTCATCGTCACCAGCCGGCCCGAGGATGTGGCCCGGGCCGACCGGATCGTCCTGCCGGGCGACGGCGCTTTCCGCGCCTGCCGGCAGGCGCTCGACCGCCATGCCGGGCTGTTCCAGGCGATGGACGAGGCGGTGCGCGTCGGGGGCCGGCCCTTCCTTGGCATCTGCATCGGCATGCAGATGCTGGCGACCGAGGGGCTGGAACATGGCGTGACACCGGGCTTCGACTGGATCCCCGGCCAGGTTGGCCCGATCACGCCTACGGACCCCGCCCTGAAGGTGCCGCACATGGGCTGGAACGACCTGCACATCGAACGGCCCCACCCGGTCCTGACGGGGATCGGGACCGGCCAGCACGCCTATTTCGTCCATTCCTACCAGTTCCGGACCGACCGGCCCGGGGACCGCCTGGCCCATGCCGACTACGGCGCACCGGTCACGGCCATCGTGGGCCGGGGCACGGTCGTCGGCACGCAGTTCCACCCCGAAAAGAGCCAGGCGACCGGCCTTCGGCTGATCGCCAACTTCCTGAGCTGGGCGCCCTGAGGGGCACGCCTGGCCGGGCTTACTTCACCCGCACCCATTCGGACGCCCGGCAGATCAGCCCACCAAGGACACAGCCCGACACGGCGAGCGTCTTGCCCGACAGCGCCATCTTCGAGGCGTAGGTCTTGTCGCGATCGGGCGCCCAGACCTGGCCGTCGCCATAGGCGCCGTCGCCTTGCGGCACCATGTCCCAGACGATCTTCTTTCCGATGTTCGGCGACTGCATCTCGGCGCCCTTGCCGTCGAAGGCCTTGATGAGCACGCCGCAGAACTTGGCGCCGCAGGGCGCGATCTGCACGAAGCCGAAGTTGCCGTTGTCGTCTGCCTTGGTCTGCCAGATCCCCTCGACCGGGTCGGCCGCGAGTGCGGCTCCCCCCAAGCTAATAAAGGCCAGCGCAAGTGCGAAAGCTTTCATCCGATCCTCCCATGATACCCTTTCGGCGATCATCGCACCGCCCCCGATTCCCGCAAGCCTGACGTGGCGTTGCCTGCACACCTTCCCACCGCGTCCCCGGCATGGCAGAAGGCGGCCAAAGGAGACGCCCATGATCCTCTACCCCGCCATCGACCTGAAGGACGGCCAGTGCGTCCGGCTTCTGCGCGGCGACATGGGGGCGGCGACCGTCTTCGGCGACGACCCGGCCGCACAGGCGTCGGCCTTCGCGGCGGCGGGGGCCGAATGGCTGCACCTCGTCGACCTGAACGGCGCCTTTGCCGGGCGTCCGGTGAACGGGCCAGCGGTCGAAGCGATCCTTGCGCGCGTCACCGTCCCCGTCCAGCTCGGCGGCGGCATCCGCGACATGGCGACGATCGAGCACTGGCTCTCGCGCGGGCTGGCGCGCGTCATCCTCGGCACCGTCGCGGTCGAGGACCCCGCGCTGGTGCGCAAGGCCGCCCGTGCCTTTCCCGGCCATATCGCGATCGGCCTTGACGCCCGCGACGGCCGGGTGGCCACGCGCGGCTGGGCCGAAACGACCGACCTTCAGGTCTCCGACCTCGCCCGCCGGTTCGAGGATGCGGGCGTCGCCGCGCTGATCTACACCGACATCGCCCGCGACGGCGCCATGGGCGGCCCGAACGTCCCCGCGACCGAGGCCCTTGCCCGCGCCGTCTCGATCCCCGTCATCGCCTCTGGCGGCGTGTCGTCCCTTGCCGACCTCATCGCGCTTCGCGACACCGGCGTCATCGCAGGCGCCATTTCGGGCCGGGCGCTTTATGACGGGGCGCTGGATCTGGGCACGGCGCTGAAGGCGCTGAAATCATGCTGAAAACCCGCCTCATCCCCTGCCTTGATGTCGCCGACGGCCGCGTGGTCAAGGGCATCAACTTCGTCGATCTGGTCGATGCCGGCGACCCGGTGGCCGCGGCCCGGGCCTATGACGCGGCTGGCGCGGACGAGATCTGCTTTCTGGACATCCACGCCACCCACGAAAACCGTGGCACGCTCTTTGACCTGGTGACGCGCACCGCCGAACAGATCTACGTCCCACTGACCGTCGGCGGCGGCGTGCGCACGGTCGAGGATGTGCGCGCGCTCCTTCTGGCGGGGGCGGACAAGGTCAGCTTCAACTCCGCCGCCGTCGCCGACCCCGACGTGGTCGCCCGTGCCTCGGACCGCTTCGGCAGCCAGGCCATCGTCGTCGCCATCGACGCCAAGACCGTGGCGCCCGGCCGGTGGGAGATCTTCACCCACGGCGGCCGCAAACCGACCGGCATCGACGCCGTGGCCTTCGCCCGACTGATGGCCGGGAAGGGCGCGGGGGAAATCCTGCTGACCTCGATGGACCGCGACGGGACGAAAGCAGGCTTCAACCTCCCCCTGACCCGCGCCGTCGCCGACGCCGTCCCCCTGCCTGTCATCGCCTCTGGCGGCGTCGGCACGCTCGACCATCTGGTCGAGGGCGTGCACGAAGGCCATGCCTCGGCCGTCCTCGCCGCCTCGATCTTCCACTTCGGCACCTTCACGATCGGCGAGGCCAAGGACCACATGGCCCGCGCCGGCATCCCCATGAGGCTCTCATGACCCACCCCATCTCCCGCCTCGCCGCCACCATCGAGGCCCGCCGTGGCGCGGACCCGGCGACGAGCTGGACCGCCCAGCTGCTGGCCAAGGGGCCCGAGGTCTGCGCCCGGAAGTTTGGCGAAGAGGCGGTCGAGGCGGTGATCGAGGCCGTGCGGGGGGATCGCGAGCGGCTGACGAGCGAGGCGGCGGATGTGGTCTATCACCTGCTGGTGATGCTCGCGGCCCGGGGGGTGACGTTGGGGGATGTGGAGCGCGAGCTTGCGCGCCGCGAGGGGGTGTCGGGGGTGGAGGAGAAGGCGGGGCGGTAGGGGCCCTATTCCAGAAGCGATAATAGATCCGAAGAGGCCGGTATCCGAACAACGTCGTCGAGAGGATTCATTCCGTAGGTCTTGCCGTCATGTAAATATACTAGATTGAGAATCACTCTCGTCTCTCTGTGGTGAGAAAACTTGATGTCCTTAAAAAGGGGAGATCGAAAAAAAAGCTGCTTTGTCCAATGCCACGGGAAATTCATTGAAACTTTTACCTCGTTCCCAGGCTGGACATAAACGACATCACCAACGCTATAGTGAATGTACGGTCCATTTGGCGCGTTTAACGGCATGAATCCCAGCTCGCAAAACTGCCAATTTCCAAATAGTGAAGCTAGCGCGGATCTATCGTGAAACGTAGACGTCACTCTAAAAGTAGGCGTTATTTTTGCCAAGGACTCAGCCACGTTTGCGGCAAACTTTTTAACATTTGGGGCGGAGATTTTGAACATAAAATCATTCTTGTTATCAATACCGACAAAATTTGGTGTGTCCTTCATACAAAAAACAAACGCGCTCAGCGCTGAATATCGCGCCTTACAGATAACCTGAACAAGATCCTCCAAACCCTCAACACCATTAACCAGCATGACCTGATAGTGCACACCTCCCGGCACGTCATCTTCGTTCAGAGGGTGCAGCGCTCCGAAATCTAAATGGATTGGTCTGCGCATTGGCCACTTGTTGGGCCATCCGCGCTCCAGATAGTCGGCCCCAATATGGCCGCCGAATAAGCCAAACGTCGTATTGTTGAGCCAGCTCGCAACTTCGAGCCAACTACCCAGTGCCTGCAGTTCAAATATTACATTCCCCTCAAGAGGGTCGCCGATCTCCCCATGGTTGTATTTACGATAAAAATCTAGAGTTCCAACCTGCAAGTTATGGCATTTGCGAGGATCAAATTTCTTAGGTAGTTCCTTAAACAAATCCTTATTCGGAGAACTGTAGAAGTCCGGTAGGAAATCTAAACGGGCTACAAGCGGATCCCACACAGCCTCACTCCATCTTCAACGCATTAATAAACGCCTCCTGCGGGATCTCCACCTTCCCGAACTGGCGCATCTTCTTCTTCCCGGCCTTCTGCTTGTCCAGCAGCTTCCGCTTCCGGGTCGCGTCGCCGCCGTAGCACTTGGCGGTCACGTCCTTCCGCATCGCGCTCAACGTCTCGCGCGCGATGACCCGGCCGCCGATGGCCGCCTGGATCGGGATCTTGAACATGTGGCGGGGGATCAGCTCTTTCAGCTTCTCGACCATCACCCGGCCCCGCGCCTCGGCGCGGTCGCGGTGGACCATGATCGACAGCGCATCGACCGGCTCGTCGTTCACCAGGATCGACATCTTGACCAGGAAATCCTCGCGGTATTCGCTGATCTGGTAGTCGAAGCTCGCATAGCCCTTGGTCACGCTCTTCAGCCGGTCGTAGAAGTCGAAGACGACCTCGGCCAGCGGCAGGTCATAGACCACCATGGCGCGGTTGCCGGCATAGGTCAGGTCCAGCTGGATGCCGCGCCGGTCCTGGCAGAGTTTCAGCACGTCGCCCAGATATTCGTCGGGCACCATGATCGTCGCCTTGATGCGCGGCTCTTCGATATGGTCGACGTAGGTCAGGTCGGGCATGTCGGCGGGGTTGTGCAGGTCGCGCACCTCGCCGTCCTTCATGAACAGGCGGAAGACGACCGAGGGCGCGGTGGTGATGAGGTCAAGGTTGAACTCGCGCTCGAGCCGCTCGCGCACCACTTCCAGATGCAGAAGGCCAAGGAAGCCCATGCGGAAGCCGAAGCCGAGCGCGGCCGATGTCTCCATCTCGTAGCTGAAGCTCGCGTCGTTCAAGGCCAGCTTCTCGATCGCGTCGCGCAGCGTCTCGAAATCATTCGCATCGACCGGGAAAAGGCCGCAAAAGACCACCGGCTGCGCGGGCTTGAAGCCCGGCAGCGCCACGTCGGTGCCGCGCCTTTCATGCGTGATCGTGTCGCCCACGCGCGTGTCGCGGACCTGCTTGATGCTGGCGGTGAAGACCCCGATCTCTCCCGGGCCCAGCTCCGGCCAGTCGACCATCTGCGGGCGCAGGACGGCCAGCTTGTCGACGCCATAGATAGCGCCCGTCTGCATCATCCTGATCCGGTCGCCCCTGCGGATGACGCCGTCCATGACGCGGATCATGACGACGACACCCAGGTAGGCGTCATACCAGCTGTCGACCAGCATCGCCTTCAGGGGCGCGTCGCGGTCGCCCTTGGGTGCGGGCAGGCGGGTCACGATGGCTTCCAGAACGTCGGGGATGCCGATCCCGGTCTTGGCCGAAATCAGCACGGCGTCCGACGCATCGAGCCCGATCACATCCTCGATCTGCGCCTTCACCTGCTCTGGTTCGGCTGCGGGCAGGTCGATCTTGTTCAGGACCGGCACGATCTCGTGCCCCGCGTCGATCGCCTGATAGACGTTGGCGAGCGTCTGCGCCTCGACCCCCTGGGTCGCGTCCACGACCAGAAGCGAGCCTTCGACCGCGCGCATCGAGCGGCTGACCTCGTACCCGAAGTCGACATGGCCGGGCGTGTCGATCAGGTTCAGGACATACTCCTGGCCGTCCTTCGCCTTGTAGTCGATGCGGACCGTGTTGGCCTTGATTGTGATGCCGCGCTCGCGCTCGATATCCATCGAGTCGAGAAGCTGCGCCTTCATGTCCCGGTCGGCCACCGTGCCCGTCGACTGGATCAGCCGGTCGGCGAGCGTGGATTTGCCGTGGTCGATATGGGCCACGATGGAGAAATTGCGGATATGGGCAAGGTCTGTCATGGCCGCGCTATAGCCGGTTCAAAGCCGTCGCGGAAGGGGTGGAACAGGCGCCCCCGGGTCAGCGTTTCTCGACCGGCACCTCGATGGTGCGGTCGCCGCTCTTCAGCTTCAGCGTGACCGCAAGCTTGTCGCCCACCTTCGGCGCGGGATCGAGCCCCATGACCATCATGTGCATCCCTCCCGGCGCCAGCGAAACCGGCGTATTGGGCGGCAGTTCGACCCCGTCCGGCAGCGGCCCCATGCTCATGCTGCCGTCGGCCGCCATCTTGCTTTCATGGATCTCGACCATCGCGCCCTTGACCTCGGCCCCGGTCAGATGGTCTGGGGTCGCGCCCTTGTTTTCGATCGTCAGGTAGACGGCACCATTGCGCGCGCCGGGGATGAAGCGCGCCCAGGCGTCGGTGACGGTGATGCCGTCGGCGGCCAGGCCGGGCATGGCTGCGGCCAGAAGCGGCAGGGCGGCGAGCGAGGCGATCATCGTGCGGCGGAAAAGCATCAGGACGGTCCTTTCATCGAAATCGGCGCGACACTAGGCGGAGGGCCCCGCGCCCGGCAGGCGCCAAACTGACGCAGGGCACGCCGTCGGCAATCCCCCGCGCAAACGAAAACGCCCCGCGCGGGACTGCTCCGCCGGGGCGCCTCGAAGGCCGAGAAGCCGAAAGGTCAGGCGGCAGCCTGGCCCTTCTTCTCGATGTCCTTCTTGATCTTCAGCGCGCGCGCCGACAGTTCGTCATCCTTGGCCTTGGCAAGGAAGGCGTCGAGCCCGCCGCGATGGTCGACCGAGCGCAGGCCGGCGGCCGAAACGCGCAGACGGAACGACTGGCCCAGCGCGTCCGACATCAGCGTCACTTCATTCAGGTTCGGCAGGAACCGGCGACGGGTCTTGTTGTTGGCATGGCTGACCATGTTGCCCGACATCGGGCCCTTGCCCGTCAGCTCGCACACGCGCGACATGTTGATCTTCCTTCGGCTTCGGGCGACGGTCGCCCAGATTCATATGGCAAGGGGGCGCCGACAGCGGCACCCGGAAATCCGTTGGCGGGGAATAGGGGCAAAGCCGGGCGGCGTCAAGGGATTCGCCGGTCGCCCGCGCCCTCTTCCTGAAGAAGGGCCGCCACCTCGGCGATCAGCCAGTCGCGGAAGGCGCGGACCGCCGGTGCGTTCCGCCGCCGCTCGGCCACGCAGAACCACAGGCTCCACGGGTCGGGCCATTCGACCGCGAAGGGCCGGATCAGATCGCCCCTTCGGATCAGCCCGCCAAAAAAGACCGGATCGACCAGTGCCGCCCCCTGCCCCGCAAGTGCCGCCTGCACCACCAGCGTCTGCATTCCCATGCTGACATGCCCGCCCGGCCGCGTCGGCGGCGCCACCACTCCTGCGCGCTCGAACCAGCCCCTCCAGCCCTCGTCGGCCGCATCGACAAGCGGCAGGCCGACCAGATCCGCAGGCGTCGCGGGCAGCCCATGGCGCGCCACGAATGCCGGGCTGACAAGCGGCGTATAGGCAGGACGCATCAGGAAGTCCGCCCGGGTTCCAGGCCATGGGCCGGAGCCGACACGAATGGCCACCGTCGCATCGCCCGCGGCAAGATCGACGATACGTGTGTCCACCTCGACGCGCGTCGTCACCGACGGATGGGCGATCTGGAAGGCGCCGAGCCGGGGCGCCAGCACCTGGGTCGCGAAGCTGGCCAGAACGCTGATGACCAGGGTTTCGTCGGTCGACTTGCGCGCCTCGGCAAAGGCCTCGCGCAGCAGGTCCAGCGCCTCGCCCGCCCGATCCGCGAGCCGCGCGCCCTCGGACGTCAGCTCGACCCCGCGCGGCCGGCGCACGAAGAGGGGGGCGCCGATCCGGTCCTCGAGCACGCGGATCTGGTAGCTGATCGCCGACTGGGTCATCGCCAGTTCCTCGGCCGCGCGCGTGAAGGACCGGTGCCGCGCCGCCGCCTCGAAGGCGCGGATCGCGGCCAGGGGCGGCAATGTTGGCGGCGGCCCCACCGCCGGCTCGCGGCGGCCGTCCCGCGATCGCGCCTGTTTGTCCTTCTGCGGCATCGCGCACCACTGATATAAACCCACCTTATGCATGATGGCGCAGCTTCGATTTGTCGTCCAGCCCTCAAAGGCGCACATTCACATCAGACGAACGGAGGTTCTCATGTCCACGATCAGCATTCACCATCCTGGCCGCCCCGGCCGCCTTGCAGCACTTCTGTCGGCCATCGTCCATCCCATCGTCAGGCTTGGCCAGGCCCGGCATGCCGCACCCGAGGGGACGCCCGCCCCGTTCAGCGATCCGGCGACCTGGAACGCCGTGCGCTGCCTGCCGCCCCACATCCTGCGCGACATCGGCTTTTATGACTGACCCTTGCGGCAGGGCGCAACTTTACGGCAGGGCGCATCTTTACGGCATGGCATGGCGCCGCTAGCCTCGTGCCATGCCCCACGACCATCCCGATCACGATCACGCCCACAGCCTGCTGCCCTCTGACCCCGCCCTGCGGGTCAAGGCTCTGGAAAGCCTTCTGATTGCCAAGGGCCTTGTCGAGCCCGCGGCGATGGAGGCGATCCTTCAGACCTACGAAGAGCGCGTCGGCCCCCACCTTGGCGCGCAGGTCGTGGCCCGCGCCTGGGCCGATCCCGCCTTTCGCGACCGGGTGCTGGCCGATGCCAACGCGGCGATGGCCGAATTGGGGATTTCCGGCCGTCAGGGCGAGCATGTCGTGGCGGTCGAGAACCGCCCCGACCAGCACAACATGGTCGTCTGCACGCTCTGCTCCTGCTACCCATGGCCGCTCCTCGGCATTCCGCCCGCCTGGTACAAGTCCGACGCCTACCGCTCGCGCGCCGTCCGCGAACCCCGTGCGGTCCTTGCCGACTTCGGCGTGACCCTGCCCGACGGCACCGGGGTCCGCGTCTGGGATTCGACCGCCGAGGTCCGCTACCTGGTGATTCCCGAACGCCCCGCAGGCACCGACGGCTGGGACGAAGCGCGGCTCGCAACGCTCGTCACCCGCGATTCCATGATCGGCACCGGACTGCCCCGGAAGCCGGACGCGCCATGACCCATCCGCACGACATGGGCGGCCGCACGGGCGACGGGCCGGTCATTCCCGAA
>Ga0056909_1000740_pt1 | contig 25415 bp, 17 predicted proteins | sample EBPBio102011_DNA_FD_62115 | JGI IMG/M metagenome (GOLD analysis project Ga0056909, IMG submission 62115) | Wastewater treatment Type I Accumulibacter community from EBPR Bioreactor in Madison, WI, USA - Reactor 1_1/10/2011_ DNA | ecosystem: Engineered > Bioreactor > EBPR > Anaerobic-Aerobic >...
CGGCCGAAGTGCTCCTTGTCCGGGAAGACCTCGTCCTGCAGCGGCAGGAAGGCGCCGCCGGAATCGACGAGGTAAATGCAGGGCAGGCGGTTTTCCCGCGCCACTTCCTGCGCGCGCAGGTGCTTCTTCACCGTGATCGGGAAATACGTGCCGCCCTTGACGGTGGCATCGTTGGCGACGATCACGCACTCCTGGCCCATCACCCGGCCGATGCCGGTGACCACGCCGGCGGCCGGGGCGGCATCGTCGTACATGCCTTCTGCGGCGAGCGCGTTCAATTCGAGGAAGGGCGAGCCCGGGTCGAGCAGGGCATCGATGCGATCGCGCGCCAGCATCTTGCCGCGCGCCGTGTGCTTGGCGCGGGCGGCCTGCCCGCCGCCTTCGGCCGCGCGACGCAGGCGGGTGTGCAGTTCCGCGGTCAACGCGCGGTGATGGTCGGCATTGGCCGTGAAGTCGGCCGAACGGGGGTCAAGCTGCGAGACAAGCGCGGGCATGGGCGATGTGGCGTTGGCGAAGCCGCAAGGATACCGGGTACGGCGCATCGCCTGCTGGTGTCATCCGGGACAGGACCCACCAACACCGCTAAACGGCGGGCAGGCAAGCTCGGGGTAGCAAGGGCGCCAAGCAGGCAAAAAAAGAAGACCCGCCGAGGCGGGTCTTCCGGTCAAGCGCGCTGCGAAGGATTACTTCTTGGCGGCTTCTTCAACCTTGGCGGCGCCTTCCTTCACGGCGCCAGCGGCGTCGGCGGTGACGTCCTTGGCGGCGTCAGCCGTCGCGTCGGCAGCGTCCTTGGCGGCGTCGGCCGTCGCGTGGGCGGCGTCCTTGGCGGCATCGGCGGTCGCATCGGCCGCGGCAGCGGTGGCGTGGCCGGCAGCGTCCACACCGGCAACGGCGGCGTCGCCGGCGGCATCGGCCGCGTTGGCGAGATCGGCGCCAGCAGCGCTCACGGCCTGGGTGGAGGCGGCGGCAGCATCGGCGGCTTCAGCCGCGGCGGCGTCGGCCGATTCGTTCTTGCAGGCCGACAGGGCGAGGACGCCAGCGGTGAGGAGTACGAAGAGCTTGGTGTTCATGATTCTTTCCAATGAGTGATCGAAGGTGAGGCGGACGGGGCCAGCCAGGCTGTTCCCGCGCATCGGGCCATCCGGCCTTGGGCGGTGATCGAGATCGCACGCTTCGGGCGGAGGCATGAAAAAGCCGTCGAGGTCATCGACGGCTTCTTCAGTACAACAGCTACAGCAACCGTCAGGGGCGCCAGGCGCCCATGTAGGGATTACTGCTGCTTTTCAGCGGACTTGGCAGCCTTTTCAGCCGAGTCGGCAGCCTGCTCGGCAGCCTTGGCAGCTTCCTGGGCAGCGTCGGCAGCAGCGCCAGCGCCCGAGGTGCCAGCGGCGTCGGCGGTGTTGTCGGCCGAAGCAGCGGCGCTGTCGGCAGCCATGGCTGCGGTGTCAGCGGCGGCCTGGGCGGCGTCAGCAGCGGAAGCGTCGCCGGTCACGGCAGCGGCGTCAGCAGCAGCCTGAGCTTCGACGGCCGAGCTGGCGGCGTCGGCGGTTGCCTTGTCAGCCTGTTCCTGGTTGGAGCAAGCAGCCAGAGCCAGACCCATGGCCAGAGCCAGCAGTGCCTTGTTCATCGTCATGATGGTGTCCTCGATTAAGTGGGTTCAACGCACACGGATGCGCGCGTTACCGACATCATGACAAAGCCATGAACGCTGTCAAGATGTTTGGCCGGTTTTTTTTTTGATTGCGTTTAGGCAGGTTTAGCTGGACTTAAGCCCTTCTTCACACGATCTCAACGGCCATGGCCGTGGCTTCGCCGCCGCCGATGCACAGGCTGGCCACGCCCCGCTTGCCGCCACGGGCCTGCAGGGCATGGATGAGCGTGACCAGGAGGCGGGCCCCCGAGCAGCCGATTGGGTGGCCCAGCGCCACGGCGCCGCCATTCACGTTCAGCTTGTCGTGCGGGATGCCGAGGTCGGTCATCGGGGCCATCGCCACGCAAGAGAACGCCTCGTTGATCTCGAACAGGTCCACGTCCTCGACCTTCCAACCGGCTTTTTCCAGCACCTTGCGCAGCGCATCGACCGGCGCGGTGGTGAACCATTCCGGGGCCTGCGAGTGGGTGGCGTGCGCGACGATGCGGGCGATCGGCTTGACGCCCGCCCGGTCGGCGGCCTCCGCCGACATCACCACCAGCGCGGCCGCGCCATCGGAAATCTTGGACGAGGAGGCCGCGGTCAGCACGCCATCCTTGCCGAAGGCGGCGCGCAGGCCGGCCATCTTGCTGACATCGATCTTGCCGGGCTCTTCGTCGGTATCCACGACGACATCACCTTTGCGGCCCTTGACGGTCACCGGAGCGATTTCGGCCTTGAACGCGCCATCGGCGATCGCCTTCTGCGCGCGGCGCACCGATTCGGCGGAGTAGGCATCCACCGCCTCGCGGTCGTAGCCGTATTTGGCGCAGGCGCGGTCGCCGAACACGCCCATGGCCTGCCCGTCGTCGGGGTTGGTCAGGCCGTCATAGGCCATGTGGTCGAGGAAGGGTGCGGTGCCATAGCGGATGCCGACCCGCGATCCATTCAGCAGGTGCGGCGCGTTGGTCATCGACTCCATTCCGCCTGCCACCACTGTGGACGCGCTGCCGGCCTTGATGAGGTCGTGGGCCAGCATCACCGCCTTCATGCCCGAGCCGCAGACCTTGTTGATGGTGGTGGCGCCCGCGGCATCGGGGATGCCGGCGGCGCGGCCGGCCTGGCGCGCCGGCGCCTGGCCCAAGCCGGCAGGCAGCACGCAGCCCATGATCACTTCATCGACCGTGCCGGCATCCAGGCCCGCGTCTGCGAGCGCCGCGGCCATCGCCGTGGCGCCGAGCGTCGGGGTGGGGACGCCGGTGAACTGGCCGAGCATGGAACCGATGGCGGTGCGCTTGGCACCGACGATGACGATGTCTGACATGGGGGACTCCGGAACGCGAAAGGTCGATTATCGCCGGTATGGCCCCAAGGGCAAACTGTGCCCCGGATTGCAAAACTGCCCCCACAGCATGGCGATATGGCATGAACAGGGCACGTCTATTGTTTTCAGCCCGGTGAGCGACTACAAGGAATGACCGGCCCAGGGAGGGAGCTCCGGGCCACGATCCGCAATCTTCATGGAGTCTCGAGATGCGCTGCCTGTCCCATCGTAATGTCCTGTCGCTGGCTGTTGCCGGCGTGTTGTCCTTGGGGTTGACCGCCTGTGGGAGTGGCGGCGGAACCCAGTCCACGCCGCCGCCGACGCCGGGTGGTTCCGGCTTGGGGTTCACCCCGACGATCAGCAACGACACCACCCTGACCGCGACTTCCGCGCCCACGGTAAGCGGCGTGCCTGCCCCGACCACGCTCAACGCGAGCCTGGGCAAGCAACTGGTGGTGGTCAATGCCGGCCAGTCCTACGCGCTCGGCGCGAAAGGCAGTGGCGTGGGGATAGGCGTGCTGGATTCGGGCGTGCGCACGACCCATCCCGCGCTTTCGCCGCGCGTGACCTACAACGGCTTCTATCTCAACAGCCCGCCCAACAACCCCAACGTGGACTACGTTCTGGAGCACGGCACGGCGGTCTCGTTGACCGCGGCTGGCAGTGCGCTGGGCAATTGGCCGGGCGGCGTGGCGCCGGAGGCCACCATCATTTCCGGGCGCTTCCTGTCGGACAACCCGCCAACGGATGATGGCTCCGGCCAGGGCAACGGCATCAGCACGGCGGACTCGCAGGATTTCGCCCGCTTCATGACCGCGGCCAATGCGGATCTCGCCAGTCATGGCGCGCGCATTATCAACAATTCGTGGGGTGGGGTGTATTTCGAGGACGAACCTTCGGGCGCCGCGGCGATGGCCGAGGGCTTCAAGGACTTCATCCTCAACCGCAACGGTTTGATCGTGTTCGCCAACGGCAACTATGGCCGCGACGATCGCTATCGCGCCGATCCTTCCGATACGTCGTCGCTGCCGACGCTGGCCCCGCAAGCCGGTCTTGAGCGTGGCTGGCTGACCGTCGCGGCGCTGGATCCGGACAACCCAACCCAATTGCTGGACTTCTCCCAGTATTGCGGCCGTTCGATGAACTATTGCCTGGCCGCACCGGGCAAGGTGGTGATCCCGGGCGTGTCGCTGGATACGCAAAACTCCTTCTACGTCTGGCAGGGCACGTCCTTCGCGGCGCCGATGGTGTCGGGCGCGGCGGCGGCGGTGTGGTCGGCGTTCCCGTACTTCAACAACGACCTGGTCCGGCAGACGATCCTCGGCACGGCAACGGATGTCGGTGCCGCGGGCGTGGACCCGGTGTTCGGCTATGGCGTCCTGAACGTGGGCAAGGCGGCGCAGGGGCCGGGCAAGTTCGACTGGGGCAACGTCACCGTGTCCTTCAGCGGCAGCTCGGTATGGCGCAACAACATCACTGGGACCGGCGGCTTGATCAAGCAGGGGACCGGGACGCTGACCCTGACCTCCGCGCAGAGCTACACCGGCGACACGCGGGTGGAGGCCGGCGCGCTCGACATCCGCAGCGGCCTTGGCGGCTCCAAGCTCTATGTCGGTGCCAACGGCCTGGTCTACGGCAGCGGCGTGTTCGCCCGCGGCGTGGACAACAGTGGCAAGTTCTTCAACGGTCGCGATGCCGGCGCCACCATCACCGGCAATTACCTGCATACCAGCGCCGCCAACCTCGGCGTCTGGCTCGGCACGCCCTTGCAGGTCAATGGCGCGGCCACGTTGCAGGGAGGCCAGATCAGCATCCTCGGCAGCCGAACCGGATACACCACCAGCTCGCGCGAGACCCTGCTCAATGCCACGGGTGGGGTGACCGGCACGTTCAGCACGGTGCGCGCCGCGCCCAACGTGTTCCTGGATGCCACCCTGGGTTACGACACCAACAACGTCTTCCTCAATATCAACCGCATCCAGATCAATGCCGCCGCTGCCGCATTGGGGTTCAGCGGCGCGTCGCTGGATGCGGCGCAGCGCGTGGAAGGTGCGTTTGGGGCGATCGATGGCGGCATTGTGCCGCCGAATTCGATCTTCGTCGGTGGCGCGGCAGACTTCCAGAACACCACGCTGAGTGCCGGGGTGGCGGAGCGCTCGCTGCGCAGCCTGGCCGGGCAGATGCATCTGGCCAACCTCGCGCTGACGTTGGAGTCGATGGATGCCGGTCGCCGCGCGATGACCGATCGCTTCGATTCGCTGGTCGATCGCCCGACGCTCGCCGGCAGCTGGCACCAGAACCTGCGTGACAGCGGCGCCCTCGCGCAGACCGGGTTCAGTGGCCTGGACTACCAGCTCGACGGCTGGATGGTGGGCCAGGACGTGCGCATCGGTCGCAACGGCGTGTTTGGCCTTGCCGCCAGCCATTCGGAAGCCAGCGGCTGGATGTCGGAGCTGGGCGATCGCACCCGCAACCGGCAGACCCAGGCGCAAGCCTATGCCGGCTGGCTGGGCGAGGCGGCCTACTTGCGTGGCGGCATCGGCGCCGGTCAGTTCGACCGCGAGGTGGAGCGCAATGTGCAGCTCGGCCTGCGCCAGGACGGCGTCAATTCGCTGAGCGGCGGTGACTACGCCTTCGCCAACGTCGAGGCCGGTTACCGCTTCGCGATGGGCGGCTTCGGCCTGTCGCCATATGCGGGCAGCCAGTACGCGCACCTGCGCAACGACGGCTTCAACGAAAGCGGTGCGTCCGGCTTCGGCCTGCGCGCGGAGGACTGGAGTTTCGACCGCTGGCAGGCCTACGGCGGCCTGCGCCTGAACCGCGATTGGCAGATGAAGGACGGCCTGCAGCTGGGTTGGGATGCGCGCGCCGAATGGCAGCGCACCCTGTCCGATGCCAATCCGTTGCTCGCCAGCTTCACCGGCATCGAGCAATGGTCGCCGGTCAGCGGCTTGTCGATGGCGCGCCAGAGCAACCTGTTTGGCCTGGGCTTCAACGCCCGCTGGGCCAATGGCAGCCTGCTGCGCCTGGACCTCAGCCACCGCCAGAGCGAGTTGGGCGGCAACAGCATGGCGAACGTCAGCTACCGCTACCGCTTCTGATCTATGGCGGCAGCCGAAACGAAAACGCGGCCCTCGGGCCGCGTTTTTTGTTGGGCGATGCGGCTTCAAGGGCCACGTCGCACCATGGCCCGCAACCCGGTCAGCCGTGACCGTTGAACAGCTCGCGGCCGATCAGCATGCGGCGGATCTCGTTGGTGCCGGCGCCGATCGCGTAGAGCTTGGCATCGCGCATCAGGCGACCGGCCGGGAACTCGTTGATGTAGCCGTTGCCGCCGAGCGCCTGGATGGCTTCCATGGTGACATCCACCGCCGCTTCGCTGGCGTGCATCAGGCAGGAGGCCGCATCGACGCGGCTCTTGTGGCCGGCATCGTAATCGCGGGCGACTTGATACGCGAACGCGCGGCTGGAAGCGAGCGCGGTGTACATGTCAGCGATCTTCGCCTGCATCAGCTGGAAGGTGCCGATGGCGGCATCGAACTGCTTGCGCTCGCGCACGTAGGGCAGGGTGAGGTCGAGCGCGGCCTGCATCAGGCCGATGGGGCCGCCGGACAGCACTAGCCGCTCGGTGTTGAGGCCGGCCATCAGCACTTTCACGCCCTGGTTTACTTCGCCCAGCACGTTCTCGGCCGGGATTTCGCAATTCTCGAACACCAGCTCGCAGGTGTTGGAGCCGCGCATGCCCAGCTTGTCCAGCTTCTGCGCGGTGGAGAAGCCCTTCATGCCTTTCTCGACGATGAAGGCGGTCATCGCGCGCGAGCCTTCGCTCTTGGGCGCGGTGCGCATGTAGACCACCAGCACGTCGGCTTCGGGGCCGTTGGTGATCCACATCTTGTTGCCGTTGGCGACCCAGACATCGCCCTTCAATTCCGCGCGGCATGACATCGAGCCGACCACGTCCGAGCCGGCGCCCGGCTCGCTCATCGCCAGCGCGCCTTTCCACTCACCGCTGCACAGCTTGGGCAAATACTTCTGCCGCTGGGCCTGGTTGCCGTTGGCGTAGAGGTTGTTGACGCAGAGGTTGGAGTGCGCGCCGTAGGACAGGCCGATGGAGCCGGAGGCGCGGGAGATTTCCTCCATCGCCACCAGATGCGCCAGATAGCCCATCTCGCTGCCGCCGTATTCGCCGGGGATGGTCAGGCCGAGCAGGCCCATCTCGCCGAGCTTGGGCCACAGGTCCTGCGGGAACCAGTTTTCCTCGTCCACTTGCGCCGCGCGGGGTGCGATCTCGGCGTCGGCGAAGCGGCGGACCGCATCGCGCAGGGCATCGATTTCTTCACCAAGTTTGGGCATGTGCATCGCGGTTCTCGTACAGGCGGGCCGTGTGGAATGGGGTGGCTGAAACAAGAAGGGCGAGGTGTTGGCCTCGCCCTTGGGGGCTGCATCCGGGATCAGTTCCCGCGGATGCGGCCCTGGAAGCGCGGCGTGCCACGGCCCATCGACAGCTTCAGCTTGCCGATGGTCTGGATGCGCTCTTCGGCCATGCGGTCGGCGGCCTGGTAGGTGGGGATGCCGTCGCGGTCGGCGATCTCGTAGATGCGGCCGAGGTTGTGGTAGATGGTGCGCATCATGCGCATCGCGCGCTCGCGGTTGTAGCCGTCCAGCTCCAGCGCCACGTTCATCACGCCGCCCGCGTTCACCGCGTAGTCGGGCGCGTAGAGGATGCCGCGCTTCTGCACTTCGTCGCCGATCGCGTTGTTGGCCAGCTGGTTGTTGGCCGCGCCGCAGATGACCTTGGCCTTCAGGCGGTCCAGGGTCTGCTCGTTGACGGTGCCCCCGAGCGCGCAGGGGGAATACACGTCGGCTGGGACGTCGTAGATCTCGTCCAGGCCCACGGCCTCGGCGCCGTACTCATCGACCGCGCGGTCGATCAGCTTCTGGTTGATGTCGGTGACATAGATCTTGGCGCCGCGCTCCTTGAGCAGCTTGACGAACTCCATGCCGACATGGCCCAGGCCCTGCACGGCGTAGGCGTATTTGCCGACTTCCTCGTCGCCGTACTTCTTGTTGAGCGTGGCCATCAGGCCCTGCAGGGTGCCGTAAGCGGTGAACGGGGAGGGATCGCCCGAGCCGCCGTGGACCTGGTGCACGCCGGTGACGTATTCGGTCTCGCGGTAGACGTATTCCATGTCGTTGACGTCGATGCCGACGTCCTCGGCGGTGATGTAGCGGCCACCCAGCGACTCGACGTACTGGCCGAACGCGCGGAACAGGGCCTCGGACTTGTCCTTGGACGCATCACCGATGATCACGGCCTTGCCGCCACCCAGGTTCAGGCCGGCCACCGCGTTCTTGTAGGTCATGCCGCGCGACAGGCGCAGCACGTCGTTGAGCGCCTCCTGCTCGGTCGCGTAGTTCCACATGCGGGTACCGCCCAGCGCCGGTCCCAGCACGGTGCTGTGGATGGCGATGATGGCCTTCAGGCCGGCATCCTTGTTGTGGCAATACACGATCTGTTCGTGACCGGTGTGGTCGAGGGTTTCAAAAACCATGGTGGCTCCGTGCCCGCGCGGGCGTCGTAGTTGATTGGCGATGGGCGTCCGGGCGTTGCCGGGGCATCGCAGGGGAAAAACAAGCCGCCATTCTAGCCCATCCGCCCAAGCCGACCGGCCAGTGGAAGTCCGCCCGGAACATGGGTAAGCCCCATTCGATCCCGTATGTTTTGCCTGGAATTACAGCTGGGATTCGATCGGCAGCCAACGCAAGACGGTGGCGATGGCGCGCTGCCACGCCGCGGTGTCCGGCTCTTTGTGGAGCTCGGCGGGCGGGTTGCTGCGACTGTCCAGCCAGAGCAGCTTGCCGTTGGCATCCAGCTTGACTTCATAGCTCAGCGTGGGGCGGGCCAGGTACCGGTATTCCTTCACCAGGTCAGCGGCCAAGCCGGGATGCTGGAACAAGAGACCCATCTCGGTGTTCAGCTTCGTCGAGCGGGGGTCCAGATTGAACGAGCCGATGAAGCCTTGTTCGCCATCCAACACGTAGGCTTTGGTGTGCAGGCTGGCGCCGCTGCTGCCCAGGAGCGAGCTGTCGGTGCGTTCGCCTGGCTTTGCCCGCAATTCGTACAGGCGCACTCCACCTGCCAGCAGTTCCTTGCGGTAGCGCGAATAGCCGCCGTGCACGGCCAGCACGTCGTTGGCGGCCAGTGAGTTGGTAACGATGCTGATTTCCTTGCCGCTTGCGGCGCTCGACACCAGCTTGCCGGTGAAATTTTCGCCGGGCACGAAGTAGGGCGAAATCAACAGGGCTTGTCGCTGGGTCTGGCCCATTTGCCGGGCAATATGCCCCACCAGCCATTCCTCACGGCTTTCCTGCTTCCACTTCAAGGGCGGATCGGACAACACCTGCATCTGCTTGCCCCAGTGGATAGGCACCGTTCCGTCGAAGTAGGACGCGATGGGTACTTCCTTGGCCACCCGCGCCAGGTATTTTTTCGCCTCTTCGCTGGTGCTTTCGGTGTCGAGACGCTTCAGAAATCCGTCGATATCCTTGGTGTGCTTGTCGCTGATCATCGCCACCGGGATGACGGCTTCACTGTTCCAAAAACGGTCGAAGATGTCGCTGGCTTGGCCTACGACTGGCCCGGCCAGGGCGACATCCATATCGTGGAAGTTGGATTCGGTCGAGGCATCGAAATACTCCTCTCCGATGTTTCGCCCCCCCACGATCGCGATGCGATTGTCGGCGATCCAAGCCTTGTTGTGCATGCGGTGGTTGAGGTTGAGACCACGCACCAGCATTTCAAAGAGGCGTCCTATCCCGCTGCGATTGCGTGCCGGGTTGTACAGGCGGATCTCGATATTCGGATGCGCGTCCAGCGCCACCAGTGCGCGGTCCTTGCTGTAGGCATCCATGTCATCCAGCAGAAGGCGGACGCGGACGCCGCGCTCTGCGGCCATCCACAATTCCCGGCCCAACAGCCGCCCGGTCACGTCGTCGTGCCAGATGTAGTACTGCGCATCCAGGCTGCGGCCTGCGGCGCGGGCAGTGGCGGCGCGCAGGGCGAAGGCATCCAGCCCATCGCTGAGCATGACCGCGCCGCTTTCACCCGGGTGTGCGGCCAATTCCGGCTCCACGGCCCGGTCCAGCTGCGTTTGTCCATCGGCCGTCGGCAAGGCATGGGCCTGTGCGCCATAGGCGGCGGGCATCAACTGGTCGGCAAAGAGCCAGCCCATGGCAGCCACCGCGACGAGCACGGCCAGGAGATAGAGGGAGCGACGGGCGATCTTCTTCATGGGCGGGATGATGGCATGCCACGCGGCCCGTGGGTGGGCCCGCATCAAGGGCGGCTAAGCGCCCCTGCCGGTACAATCGGGGGATTGATCGCAATAGCTAAAGAGACGCGCATGAGTACGCCTGCTGCCCCCGCTTTCGAGCAGAACGCACCTGAATCCACCCCCGAGCGCAGCCCGCTGCGCTTCGTCACCGCCGCCAGCCTGTTCGATGGCCATGACGCCGCCATCAACATCATGCGCCGGTTGATCCAGGGGCAGGGCGCGGAAGTCATCCACCTCGGCCACAACCGCTCGGTGGAGGACGTGGTGCGGGCCGCGCTGCAGGAAGACGCCGACGGCATCGCGCTCTCCAGCTACCAGGGCGGCCACGTCGAGTACTTCAAGTACATGGTGGACATGCTCAAAGAACGCGGCGCCGGCCATATCCGCGTGTTCGGCGGCGGCGGCGGCACGATCACGCCGGAGGAAATCCGCGAGCTGCAGGACTACGGCGTCGAGCGCATCTACCACCCCAACGACGGCATGAAGATGGGCCTGGTGGAGATGATCGAGGACGTGGTCAAGCGCGCCGAGGCCGGCCGCCTGCCCGTGGACATGCCGCACAAGGTGGAGTTCGACAACGAGATCGAGATCGGCCGGATGCTCTCGGCCATCGAGGACGGCTTGGTCGATGAAGCCCAGCTCGCGCGCCTGCGCAAGGAATGGCAGCTGGCGGGCGGCGCCACGCCGGTCATCGGCATCACCGGTACCGGCGGCGCGGGCAAGTCCTCGGTCACCGATGAACTGCTGAACCGCTTCCTGGCGAGCTTCCCCGACATGCACATCGCGGTGATTTCGGTCGATCCGACCCGCCGCCGCACCGGTGGCGCGCTGCTCGGCGATCGCATCCGCATGAACGCCCTGCGCTCCAGGCGCGTGTTCATGCGCTCGATGGCGACGCGCCGACAGCACGCGGCCACCAACGTGGTGCTGAAGGATTCCATCGCGTTCCTGAAGTCGCTGGGCTATGACCTTGTCATCGTCGAGACCGCGGGCATCGGCCAGAGCGATTCGGAGATCGTGGACCTGGTCGATTTCCCGATGTACGTGATGACCAGCGATTACGGCGCGGCCTCGCAGCTGGAAAAAATCGACATGCTCGATTTCGCCGAGCTGGTCGTGCTCAATAAGTTCGACAAGCGCGGCGCCGAAGACGCCCTGCGCGACGTGCGCAAGCAGTGGAAGCGCAACCGCGTCGCCTTCCAGACCAAGGACGAGGACATCCCGGTTTATCCGACCATCGCCAGCCAGTTCAATGATCCGGGCATCAGCTGGATGTTCGCCAACCTGACGCGCCTGCTGCGCGAGAAGCTGTCGCTGCCGGCGGACAAGTGGACGCCCGACATCGATACCTCGCTGAAAGAGCCGCGCGCGACAGTGCTGATCCCCGGCGCGCGCGTGCGCTACCTCGCCGAGATCGCCGAGCAGGGCCGCGGCATCAACGCGCGCATCGAATCGCAGGCGGAAGTCGCCGACCGCGCGCAATCACTGTGGCAGGCGCTGCAGGAACTCGGCGATGCCAAGCTGCCGGCGCAACTCGCGCTCTATGCCGATGACGCGCTGGTGGAAGGCGACGACCGCAGCCTGAAGACGCTGCGCCAGCGTTACAACGATGCCGTGCAGTCGCTCGATTCCGAGGCGCTCAAGCTGCTGCGTGAGTGGCCGGCGCGCCTGAAGTCGATCACCGAGCCGGTCAACGAATACCAGGTACGCGACAAGACCATCCGGGTCGAGAACTACCGCGAATCGCTCAGCCACCAGATGATCCCGAAGATCGCCGCGCCCACCTACAAGAGCTGGGGCGAGCTGCTGGTGTTCCTGCAAAAGGAAAACCTGCCGGGCTACTACCCGTACACCGGCGGCGTGTATCCGTATCGTCGTACGGGTGAAGACCCGATCCGCATGTTCGCGGGCGAGGGCACGCCCGAGCGCACCAACCGCCGCTTCCATTACTTGAGCGTCGGCCAGCCGGCCGCGCGCCTGTCCACGGCCTTCGACAGCGTCACGCTCTATGGTGAGGACCCGGCGCCGCGCCCGGACATCTTCGGCAAGATCGGCAACTCCGGCGTCAACATCGCCAGCCTGGACGACATGAAGAAGCTGTATTCCGGCTTCGACCTGTGCGCGCCGACGACCTCCGTGTCGATGACCATCAACGGGCCGGCTCCGATCATCCTGGCGATGTTCATGAACACCGCCATTGACCAGCAGGTGGAGAAATACCTCAAGGCCGACGACGCGCGCTGGAAGGTGGCGCAGGAGAAGATCGCCAAGATGTTCGAAGGCCGCGAGCGCCCGCATTACGCCGGCGAGCTGCCGCAGGGCAACGATGGCCTGGGCCTCGGGCTGCTTGGCGTCAGTGGCGATCAGGTGGTCGATGCCGAGACCTACGCCCGCATCAAGGCCGAGACGCTCAAGACCGTGCGCGGCACCGTGCAGGCCGACATCCTGAAGGAAGACCAGGCGCAGAACACCTGCATCTTCAGCACCGAGTTCGCGCTGCGGATGATGGGCGACATCCAGCAGTACTTTGTCGAAAACGGCGTGCGCAATTTCTATTCGGTGTCGATCTCCGGCTATCACATCGCCGAAGCTGGAGCGAACCCGATCTCACAGCTCGCCTTCACGCTTAGCAACGGCTTCACCATCGTCGAGTACTACCTCGCACGGGGCATGAAGATCGACGACTTCGCGCCCAACCTGTCGTTCTTCTTCAGCAACGGCATGGACCCGGAATACACCGTCATCGGCCGTGTCGCCCGTCGCATCTGGGCCCGCGCGATGCGCGAGCGCTACGGCGCGTCCGCGCGCAGCCAGATGATGAAGTACCACATCCAGACCAGCGGCCGCTCGCTGCACGCGCAGGAAATCCAGTTCAACGACATCCGCACCACGCTGCAGGCGCTGTACGCCTTGTTCGACAACTGCAACAGCCTGCACACCAACGCCTATGACGAGGCAATCACCACCCCGACCGAGGAATCCGTGCGCCGCGCGGTGGCGATCCAGATGATCATCAACAAGGAACTGGGCCTCAACTTCTGCGAAAACCCGTGGCAGGGCAGCTTCATCGTCGACAAGCTGACGGACCTGGTGGAAGAGGCCGTGTACAAGGAGTTCGAAGCCATCAGCGAGCGCGGCGGCGTGCTGGGCGCGATGGACACCATGTACCAGCGCGGCAAGATCCAGGAAGAATCGCTCTACTACGAGCACAAGAAGCACGATGGCTCACTGCCGCTGGTGGGGGTGAACACCTTCCTGCCGAAGGAACACGCGGGCGAGGTCGCGACCGAGATTGAATTGATCCGGAGTACGGAAGGCGAGAAGGGCCAGCAGATCGATAACGTGCTGGGGTATCAGGGCAACCGGAACGGGTTTGCGGGTGATGGGTTGCGTGGGCTACAAGCGACGGCGCGTGAGCGGCGGAATGTGTTTGAATCACTGGTAGAGGCGGTGAAGACCCATAGCCTCGGGCAGATCTCGCACGCGTTGTATGACGTGGGTGGGGAGTACCGGCGGAATATGTGAGTATTTCGACCGAGAGAATCACTGTGGTCCACTGAAAGGCGGCAGTTGTTTTTGTCGCTTCTTGTGCCTAGACATAGCAGGATACATCCCGCATTGTGGTGAAGAGCGGCAGCTGAGATCTACTCAGTAGCGGACTCATCACTGCTGGTCGTTATGTTTAAGTGGATGGCTGTGGAGGCGGAATGGAATCGGCTAAACAACTATTAATTGTGCACCTGACGGATGCTCATATTAAGAACGAAACAAGTATAGGTCGGCTCAGGCTTGAAAAGATTGCCCATTCAATTGGGCCTCTCATTGAAAACGATATGGCCGTGCTGGTTGTCTTCTCAGGCGATATCGCGTTCTCGGGTCGTTCCGAGGAATACAGGTTGGCTGCCGAAACTATCGAGAAGATGAGCGCGTCAATCATTGAGCGTGGTGCGGCGTCTTTTCACTTTTTGTCTTCGCCAGGGAACCATGATTGTGATTTCTCGGCTGTTCCTTCTTCGGTTCGGGAGGCGTTGCTAGCCTCCCCGAAGTTTGATCATTCGATCTTGGCGGCGCTATCTGCTACCCAGTCCGCCTACGACCAGTTCTGTGATGTCGTCACCAATCAGTGCGTGTCTCGAGTAAATGACGTTTTGAAAGTAGAGATGGTTGAGTATGGGGCAGTTAAATTTCGTCTCGTCGCGCTCAACACATCGGTTTCGTCATCCCTTCATGAGACGCCGGGCTCGTTGAAAATGCCGGAGGGCGTTCTTGATAGCGCAATAAGCGGCGACGCGGATGTTTGTCTGGTACTGGCGCATCATCCCCTCAATTGGTTCAACCCAAAAGATGCGCTGTTAGTTTCAGAGTGGCTTGATCAGAACGCCGATGTTGTCTTCTTGGGGCATGAGCACCGCGTCGATGACCTAATTCAGATGCGTAAGAAGTTTAGCTCGAATGTTAATTATCTCATCGGCTTGCCGCTTGAAGATAAGACGGATTCATGCGGTTTTCGTTGCGTCAGAGTGGATCTATCTACTCTGGATGGGGTTGAATTTGAGGGTCGTTATGAGAAGACGAGTGAAATTTGCGTAGTTAAAGAAGTTGCTCCCTGGGCAATAACAAAGAACTCTGGAAGAAATCAAGAGCTGCCTCACTTCTCAGCGCAGTTCTCTGCCTTTTTAAATGATCCAGGGGCTGGTTTTACTCATCCGCGTATCAATCGAGGAGTGGGTCTCGATGACATTTTCGTGCCAGCTGAATTCAGGGCGATTGAGTCGGATAAGGGAGCGCAGGAGCATGTTGATCTGGCCGTCCAGCAATCTGATCTTGTCTCTTCGCTGTTCAAGGGCGCAGGAAGAACTCTGGTATTCGGGTCAGAGCAAAGCGGAAAAACAACTTTTGCCAAGAAAGTCGTCTTAGAAGCAAGGGCGCGCAAATTTAACCCGATATACCTTGATGTTGCAGATCTAAGAAGCGTTAATCGAGGCGAAATAAGGGGTTGGTTTAATAGCGCAATTGAGAAGGAGTACGATGCGGATTGTCGTGAGCGGATCGCTGCATCGAGTCCTGATGTTGTCGTCTTAGTCCTCGACAACGCGCAGGCGATCGCTGGTGGAGTAGACGGAACTGAGCTGGTTCTGGAGTTTCTCAGCGTTAAATCTAATCATCTGCTGATTCTTACTTCTGAGAATCCAGCCGTTTCGATCCTTTCTGCGCAAGGTCAGGAGGAATACAAATACTGGCGAAGTGCCCAGGTTCTTGAGCTACTTCCTTTGGGGCACCGGCGCCGCGGCGAGTTAATACGGAAATGGGTTTCGCTCGGGAGGACGTATCTGGAAGCGGCCCATGAAATTGAGGCAGAGGTTCGGCAGGTCAAACTTTTGCTTGATCGCGCTCTTGGCAAGAGTGCATTGCCAAAGTATCCATTGTTTATTCTTGCGCTCCTCCAACAGATTGAGGGTTTGAAGCAGAATAAGACTTCAGTGGCCAACGGATCACACGGCTACCTTTTTGAGGCCCTAGTCAATCAAGCGATTGATCGTTATGTCCGCTCACACGAGATTGGTGCTGTTACTGACTTCTTGGCTGCAATAGCACGTCAGAGTTGGGAACGTGATGGTGCAGCCCTGAGCAAGTCCGCTATTGATGGCCTGCTTCAGACGTTCCGGAAGAAACTTGTCAAGATTGACGGTGATGCTCTACTTCCTGAGCTCGACGAGGCAAGAATTCTTCTGTGCGATGGTGCGGGATATCGCTTCCGATATCAGTATTTGTACTACTACTACTTGGCGAAATGGGCTAGTGCCCGAGCTGACAGATCTGAGGGGGTTGAGTTCGTAGAAAAAATCGTTTCACTAATTCACACCGAGTTGTCCGCCAACGTGCTGATGTTTCTTGCCCATTTTGGGGAAGAGCAACTCGTGATCGATAAAGTTGTTCCTCTGATGGACCAGCTTTTTGCGGATCAGGTGCCGTGTTCATTGGAGCATCGGTCGTCACTCTCTTCGAGGTACAACACTGCAGAGCAGCGGGCTGTCCTATTGCAGGGTCCGCCGCTAGAGGTCAGTGAGGCGCATCATGAGCGACTGGATCGGCACGAAGTCGAACCAGAAAATTCGGTTCAGGCCGAAGATAGCTTGAAGCTCAACACTACGTTGAAAGTGCTACATGTTTTGGGCCAGGTGTTGAAGAGTCGTGCGACTAGCATCCCTGAATCACAGATGATTCGAATTGCAAACGCCTCAATGCTTGGGGCGCGTCGGTTCATGAATTTTGCCTACGATATTATTGAGGAGAATGCGGAAGCGATTGTTCATGGCGTTTCTGAAGCGTTTCAGAAAGCCTTCAAGCTAAGCAAGCCGAAGGCAGTAGTTGTTGCGAACGCAGTTATGGGTTTGATGGTTCTTTCTGTAGCTCGTCTAGGGATAACGCGGGCGGCCGAGACTATGGGGGCGGCAGAATTGGAGCCCTTAATTGAGCATCTAGAGGGTGATAGTCCGGACGAGGATACGAGACTGATCCTGCTAGTGGCTAAAATCATTGGGGATAAAAACTATCCGAAAGAGCAAGTTGAGGATTACGTTCGTGGGCTTGGTGCCTCTAATGTTCTGCCGGTGGGGGTTTTGGCGGCCGCTGTAGCGCGGCGTTTTTACTTAGAACCGCCGGATCGCTCTACCCGAGAAGGGGCTTGTGCGTTGCTCGGAATTGATCAAAAGAAGCTGCCGCCTAAATCGAGAAAATCTGAAATTTACGATCCGCGCGCTTTCAAGAAATAGCCGCCCGAAACAGTGTAAAGCGGGGTAAAACGAGGTCAGGTTGAGGGCCCCCGATTTATCGGACGGGTTAATTAAGCATTCGCCAGTTGATCTTGTTCAACTGGCGTCCGATAGCCGAGGCGGCTGTGCAGCCGCTGGCGGTTGTAGAAGACCTCAATGTAGTCGAACAGCTTGTGCCGGGCTTCGTCATGGTTGGCGAAGCGTTCGTGGTGCGTGAGCTCCTGCTTGAGCGAACTAAAGAAGCTTTCCGGAAAAACGGGTCAGGTTCACTTATCCCGTTCTAGCCGCTGACCTCGTCGGCCTGTGCGCCGGCCGCACGCTCGCAAAGCGTTGGGTCTTGGCTTCCACCATCGCCTGGAAGTCATCTCGGCCATAGGCGCGTTGCTGTTGCAGGTAAGCGCGGATCGCGGCCAGGTCTTCGTCGTTGAGGGCCTCGACCAGTAGATCACGGTAGGCCGCGGCGCCCAGTGCCTGTTGGACGGGATGCGGTGTCAGCAGCGCATCTTCGCGCAATGCGCACAGACCAGCGCAACTGGACCACGCAAATTGGGTGGGGTCGTCGGTCATACGGGCGCGCACCGGGTTGAGGTCGATGTAGCGCACGCAGCGCAGTAGATAGTCGGCGCTATCGACCAGGCAGGCCTTGTAGCGGCCTTCCCACAGCGTTCCGGTCCTGCCATGGCGGGCGTTGAACACTCCCACGTACTGCCGGCCTAACTTCTGCATCAGCCTGCCCAAGGCGCCGGTTTCAGGTGGCGTCGCCAGCAAGTGCACGTGGTTGTCCATCAGCACGTAGGCGTGCAGCTGGCAGCCGGTCGCAAGCAGTGCTTCGCGCAACAGCTGGCGATAACGGGCACGGTCTTCATCGTCCAGGAAGCAGGGCAGGCGGTTGTTGCCGCGTTGCACGATATGTTGCGGGATGCCGGGCAGGTCGAGGCGTGGAAGGCGGGCCATGCCCGAAGGTTCGTGGTATGCGCCCGTCGATCCTATCGGCGGAGTCCGCAGTTTGACTGCGGACTCCTTCTGTCCGTGGGTAGGAAGTGAACCTGACCCCCTTTAAAGCACGCCCTTGATCTTGATGGCGAGCGCCTGGGCCTCGGTCGCGCAATCAACGCTGGGGCGCTTGCCGGCGCTGCGTTGGCGGGCGATTTCCTTGCCTGCCGCTTCCATGTCGCGGCGGAAGTCGGCGTTGCTTTGCAGCTGCGCAAAGACGCCGGCGCCGACTGCGCGGCCTTCCAGCACGTCGCTTTGCCAGTGCGCGTTGCACACCATGCGGCTCTCGCCAAAAGCGCGGCCGCGGGCGAGCAGCTCGTTGTCGCGGTCCGGGGCGAGATCGGTCAGCAGCAATCCCCAGACCCAGCCGATGGCCGTGTGGCCGGAGGGATAGGAGCCGTCATGGCGGAGCGCGGCTTCATCGGCGGCCAGGCACGTGTGCTCGTTGTAATGGACGAACGGGCGGATGCGGTTGTAGTGGTTTTTCGCCGCATAGGTGCCCAGCCCGGCATCCACCATCACCCGCTGCATCAACTGATAGAGGCGGGGCGTGTCCTGCTGGGTGATCGGCATGTCGAGCGCGCATTCGAAGGCCGTCACCGCGTGGGGCAGCGTGAGGTTGGCATCGGAGGTCGCCAGCGTGTAACGCGGGGTGCCCTTGAGTGCCTGCGCCGCGTCGTGCTCGGCCTCGTCATTGGCGAAGGCGGCGCTGCCTTCGCTGGGCGGCGGCGGCAACAGGGTGAGGCTGTTGGGCAGGTCATTGCCGAGGTAGCCGGGGCTCATGCCTGCCGGGATGGAGGCGGGCAGCGCGGGGGTGCCGGATGCCTTGCTGGCGTTCGCGCCCTTGGCGGCCTTGGGCGCGGAAACGGAGGAGCAGCCCGCCAGCCCGATGGCCAACAAGCCGAGGACGAGCGTCGTGGAAACAGCGGGTGCGGCGTCGCGCGTGGATGATCGTGTCATGGGGTCACTCCATACAAAAATACGTTGGGGATGGGGTCGATGAAGCCTGGTATGACGCATCCGTGCGGGCATGGGCCAGCTTGGGATCGGGCTGGCCCGTGCTCTCAGAATCAGTGCTTGCGGGGTCGGAACAGGAGGACGTGCCATCTGGCCCGCTTCCCCTCTACGATGCTGCATGGCCGCCGATGACGTTGCTGTGATTTTGGACTCCGACCTGCCGCTGGTCCGCCGGGAGTTACCGTGGCCGGTGCGGGTGTTGATGCTCGGCGCCGGCTTGTTTGTGATCGTCGTGCCCATCTGGGAGTTGGGGCCCGGGCTTTGGCCGCCCAATATCGCCATGCCGGTTTTCGCCATCATCATCATGGGCGCGTTCTCGGTCGGCATCCGCATGGTCCAGGCAGGTCTGTCCAATTCGGGCGAGCACTGGAGCTATCCGGCAGGGAGCATCGAGGTAAGACGCCGCGGCTGGGGACGCGTCGCCACCACGCGCCTCAGCAGTACCAACGTCGAGGCCGTGGAAGTGCGTCGCCACGAAGATGCCGACCGCGACGAGCAGTGGCAGGTGGTCGTGTTGCCCAAGCCGGTGTTTTCGGGCTTGGCCGCCAAGGCCGGACCCGGCGGCGTGTTCAATGCCGGCACGTTCGCATCGCAGGCGTATGCCGACCGCGTCCGCCGTGCGCTGTTGCAGCATCTCCACCTGTAAGCAAGGCGTTGGGTAGTGGCGGGCCTGGCCGAAACCGGGCGATGGCCTGGACTATCGGTAGGCGCCCGGGCCACTCCAGATCAGCTCGCCGCGGCGATAGACGCGCACCACCGTGACGACATCGCGTGCATCGCCGATGCGCGCGAGCTCGGGGTCTCCCTGCGCGACCAGGCGGCAACCGCCGGAGCCGCGCCGGACCACGATTTCCAGCGGGCAGACCATGTAGTCGCGTCGGCCGGGCAGGGGGAAGGAGAGTTCCGTCATGCCCTGCGCCTGCCAGTCGAGCAGGCGATTCTCGTTGCGCACGTCGTAATAGATCTGGTGGCCGTCCACGTCCATGCGCGGCTCGCGCCCCGGGGCGGGCGGTCCGCGCACGGGGCTCTGTGTCAGGCCGCGATCAGGGCCGATGTTGTCCGGCGCGGTTTCTCGGTCCAGCAGTCCAGGTGCCTGCCCGGCGGGGAGGTTGGAGCGACGCGCGTTGGGATCGCCCGTCGGCGGTTGCACGCGGCGTTGGCTGCCCGCGGCCTCGGCAGGGTCGGACGGTTTGGGCCGGTCTTGTCTGGGCGGCATGGCCGAATCGGCCTTCACGACCCGGGTGGCTTGCACGGGCAAGGGGCGTTCGGGAGTGGCGGCGGGCCGGAGGCGATCGGCCTCGGCATCGTCCGCGATCGGCGTCACCGGGCCTTGCTTGCCCTGGGGCGGCTGGCCGATGAATTCCACCTTGACCCGCGCACCGCCCAAGGTGCCCCCTTGCGGCGGCGGGGCCAGCTTGGTTTTCGCGGCATGCAGCACGATCAGCAGGAACAGCAGGTGCAGCACCGCGCTCGCAGACCCGGCGATCCATGACTGGAAGCGGTCGAGGAATGACGCGTTGCGGTGGTTGGGGGCCTGCGATGCGCCGTTCATGGCAGCGCGCGAGTGCGGTGAGGTTGCGCCGTCATGGGGCAGAAGCTTGGGGCGAGGGGATCGGGGACATCCGCATCATGACCGGGATGGCGTGTATCTGCCATCAATGCGGCCGGTCAGCGACGGAAAAGGGGAGATCAGGCCGTCGTATTCTGTCTTGGCGCCATGTCCCTGCCGCAAGAAGAGGCTGCCACCCCGATCAAGGCACCATGCAGGTCAAGGTCACGGTCACGCTGGAGCCAGAAGGAAGTGTCGGGATGGTCAAGCCACCCTGCTGCAGCCCGGTCAACGACAGGGATTGGGGTGGCGCGCTTCCACCTGGACATACGGCGCCGCCGGTGGTCGTCGTGCACTGCGCTGCAGTGCAATTGAGTCCGGGGACGGCAGGGTCGGTCAAGAGCGTGCCATCGGCAGCGGAGGGGCCGTTATTACTCACGACGATGGTGTACGTGGTGGTAGCGCCGGAGGCCAGCGTGTCGCTGGCCTGGTCTAGCTCGTTGTTGGTGCCCGACGTATTGGTCTTGGTGATGGATACATCCGCCACGCGTCGGGTGTTGGTATAGGTACAAACGATGTTGCGATCCGTCGACGCGATCACGATGCCGTCGGCTGGCGTCGTGTCGTTGGCCCCGGTGCAGGCAAGCTGCGAGACGTAGTTGGCCTGCGTTGCCCCGCCACCGAAGGTTTCCGAAATGTTCACCGTGCTCCCGACGGCCACGGTTTGCGGCGCACTGGCATCGGTCTCGTCCGTGGTATTGGCCACTGAGGACAACGCTGTTAGACCCGTCGCGTTAACCGTGGCCGTATGGTTCACCAGGGCGCGCACCCAGGTCTTGCGCAGTGTCAGGCCGGGACGCAGTGTGACCATATAGTCTTCCACTTCGCCGCTATTGGCCCGGCCGAGGGCGGTGGCTATCTGGGATGCTTGCAGTGCGATGCGCAGGCGCAGCACCACATCGCCAACGACGGCCCCGCTCGGAACGGTGAAGGACAGGGTGGCCGATGTGGCATTGGTGACGGCGGTGGTAGTCGCTGATTCACCTGCATCCAGGAAGTCGCCATCGCCGTTGAAATCAAGGAAGCCGGCAACGGTGGCAGTGTTGCCCGTGGTGTTCTGGATCGGGACAGTCACGCTATAGGTCGTTCCCGGGATAGCCAGATAAGGCCCCGGTGTGCTGGCGAACGCATCGTCCACATCGCCCGTGGCTGTGGCATTGGGTTGGCCATTGATGTCCGCTGTGGCGCCGCTGCCGAGGAACAAGCCCGCCACCAGCGCATGTTGAGGGCCGCTGTAGGCGGCAAGCGTTTGGTAGTCGCCAGGGCCGGTGCCGCTGGTGGTGTCGGGGGCATCGCCGAAATCGGAGGGGCATCCGCCATTGGTCAATGGGGTGATCGATACATCGTCGAGCGCGAAGTCATTGCCACCAGAATCGCGGCTGATGTTCAGAACCTGCAGGGTGAACGTTCCACCCGCGCCGGATGAAAAATCGATCGTGGCCTGCCGCCAGGTCGAGTCGTTGATGCTTGTACGCGCTGGCAATGGCCCGGTCGTGGTGGAGGCTACCTCGGTACCGGTGGAGTCAAGCACGCGAATGCGCAGGTCGGGCAATGCAGATGAATAGTCAGTGGCATTGATTCCCCACAAGGAAAGCCTGTAGCTCTCGCCTGCCACCAAGACAACGGTTTGGCTGAAAAACATGCCCTGCGCGGTCGAACCGTTGACAGCCAGATAGGCATCGGTGCTGCTGAGGCCCCCGCCGGCATTGTGGCCGTAGAGGTTTTGCCAATGGCTGGCGCCTGTGTGGATGGCATCGGCGCCCGCCTGGCTGACCACGACATAACGACCGCCTAGGAGCGGTGATGTGGAGAAGTTTCCTTGATACGTGTAGCCGGAGGTGAGCGGAGGGGGAACCTGCAAATCCCGGTAGGTGTTGGCGGCCAGCGTACCGAACGTGCCGTCGAACTCACCCGTGACTAGGTTGCCGCACACAGTAGCCTGCGCCCTGGCTTCAGGAAGCATGCTGCAAACCGCCAGTCCGCCCAGCAACAGGGTTTGCATCCATCGGGTCGAAGAGGCCGGTGACGCTACAAATGTGGTGTTAGATGTCGCTGTTGTTCTTTGGGCAATCATGACCCTTCCTTGAGAGAGCGAGGGTCATTGATTGTCCGGAATGACCCATGACACGCCGGCCATTTACTTGACCGACATCTCATTATATACGGCGAACTGTCCTTGGCCAAAATCGAGATATGCCAGTTTGCTGGGATTTAGCCGGAAAATTTGCACAAATTTGCAGATGTACAGGCCGTCATCGACGGAAGAAGCATGAATCGCAATATGGCCCAGGCTTATCCAAACTGGGCCATTCAAAGCAAAGCAAGCTTATTTCTTGGGCAGGTTCTGCACCAGCCAGGCGGACACGCTCTCGAGCGGCGTCGAGCTGTAACCGGCCTGCATCGGGCTGACCGAAATCGCAGTCTGGCTGACCACCGATTCGTCATCCATCTGCTCGGCGCTCGGCTTGCTGTTGTTGATCGAAATCGACATGCCCGGGCCCTTGGGCAGCGACATGCCGTGTTCCTTGGCCATCTCCAGCAGCATCGGCGAGCTGTCGGCGGACATGTCCTCGACGTAGCGGAACATGTAGGCGTTGTAGGTGCCGATCTGCGAGGCGCGCCATTGCAGGTTGTCCAGCTTGTTGGGGAAGTTGATGTTCAGCCCCATCCCGGCCGGCAACACGCTGCTGCCCTTGGCGCGGGAGAACAGGTAGTTGACGAAATCCGTCGCGTACGCGGCGACGACGGGCGAGGCCGGATTGGCCAGGGTCTTGTCATCGGCGGTATTGGCGCCGGCGCTAAAGGCGATGGCCGGGATGCCGTTCATCAGCGCGACCTGCGCGACGCTGACCGTGCCGGAATCCAGGATGATCGAGCCGACGTTCTGGCCCTCGTTGGGACCGGACAACACCAGGTCCGGATTGCGGCCCCAGCGCTTCTGCGCGACCACGTCCACGCCATAGAGCATCGCCATCACCGGCGTGCCATCGGCGTAGTAAAAATCCTTCGGGTCGATGCCTTCGCGCGACATCGGGCCGGCCGTGGGGCCGCCGGCGGGCGCAGAGCCGCTGCGGCAACCGGTCGTGAGTTTTTCGGCGGGGATGCCGATCCGCACCGCCGTACCCATGCCGCTCTGGTTCTGGCAGGGCACCGAGACCACCACATCGTGGCCCGAGGCCTTCAGTGCCTTGTAGAGCGCCAGGATGTTGCTGGTCAGACCGTCGTCGTTGGAGATGACGATGGTGCCGGCCTGGGCGATGGCGGGCGGGAAGACGAGCGCCGCGGCCAGGGCAATCGCGAGGGGGGTGCGCATGGGGAGTCCTTCGATGGGCTGGGGGCGCCTAGATGAGCAGGGCCAGCGTCGCAGGACTGTGAACACCTTAAAGCGCGATTCATCCAGCAAGAGTAGTGAGGCTCTCCACTTCGCCGTTCACCGACAGTTGGCAATCCTGCGGCGAGTTTCCAGCCAGGCATCCCTCTTCACGGCAGATGGCGATGGTCCAGCTCGTGGTGGATCAGCACCACGCATTGGGAGGCGAACAGCATCTTCGATCCCAGTGACAGCTTCTCCGCGCCGAGGCGCTTGAGGCTGTGGAAGGTCTTCTTCGGCATCGGGATGTGGTCGGTCAGCAGGAAGCACGGCCGGTCCTCGAACACCGCCTCGCGGATGGGCGTGCCTTTGCGATCCATCACGTACAGGCGGTGATCCTGGGCGAGATCCTGCACCAGGCGCTCGAAACTGACCGTGCGCACGTCAACGCCAGCCTCGACCGGCCGCGATTCCTCCTTGCCCATTCCCCGCGAGACATCCAGCGCCTTGGCGATCTTGCCCAGCAGCGCGCGCTCGTCGAAGCCGCCGATGTCGTGCATCGCATCGGCCTGGAAACGGATCGTGCGGGAATAGTCCTGGGTGCTCTCAAGCACCAGGAAAACCACGACCTCGGCGCGATGCGATTGTGCGACGAAGATGGCATTCATCAGCGTGTGCGCGAGGATTTCGGCATGGGCCTCCTGGCCGATGGCGGCCAGCAGCTTTTGGCTGTCGGTGGGGGCTGCCCGCGCCCTGAGTACGAAAGTCCGCATGAAGATCCCGATGGTCGATGCGGAACCATTGTCCCCCATGCGGGCTATGATCGCGCCATGTCCAAGCGCCTATTTGACCTGCGCCACGTGCCCGATGACGAGGCCGATGAAATGCGTGCGATGCTGGAAGAACACCACATCCCGCACTACCAGACGCCGCCGAGCTTCTGGGGCGTATTCGCGGGCGCGGTTTACGTGAAGCGGGATGCCGACATCGACCGCGCGAAGCGCCTGATGGCCGAATACCAGGCGCAGCGACAAACCAAGGCGCGCGCCGAGCGCAGCGCATCGCTTGCCGATGGCACGGCGGAGACCTTCCAGACGGTGTGGCGCGCCGAGCCCGCGCGCGTGGTGCTGACGCTGCTGGCCATCATCTTGTTGATCGGCTTGATGGCGGTGCCGGCGCTGTTGCTTCGGGGCTGAGCGAAGGCAGGTCTGCGCGGCTTCTGGCGCGGTGTTTCAGGCCATTTCGGAGCGGGGTGCAGCGCGCCGCGAACTGGGCGCCTCAAACGAAGCAGGGGGCGCATGGCCCCCTGTCTCGATACGGATGGATGTCGTCAAGGCCGACGTTGTTCGACGGCCTGTTCGGTTACTGGCCCAGCACGATGATCTTGCCGCTGGTGATTTCAGTCGGCCAGATCGGTGACACCAG